>Ga0118677_10006220_pt1 | contig 20353 bp, 21 predicted proteins | sample AliMusrvi5mmetaG_FD_86154 | JGI IMG/M metagenome (GOLD analysis project Ga0118677, IMG submission 86154)
ATGATATATTGTGCTTAAAAGAGCACAGAACTGTAAACAACGATAACACCGTCAACTACAAAGGTCTTATTCTACAGATCCCTCAAAACAAACACAGGTATAATTATGTTAAGTGTAACGTAGAGGTTAGAGAACACTTAAATGGCTCTATCAGCATCTATTATGGGCATTTAAACATCGCTAACTTTAATAACTTTGTTGGACAAGGGAGGCATAAAAGAGTTGCTTAAATGATAAGATAAAGTAAAATCAAAATCGGACATATGACTTATCAACTAAGTCGGACATTTTAACTTACTAGTAACAGGTCTTTTTTTGGCTACTGCAAACAGCGAAAGCCCTACTGGTGGGGCTATCAGGTGTCTTTCTAATGGTAGGTAGAACTTTGCAAAAAGGTCAAAAAACCTGGTTTTTTGGGGCAAGCTTGTTCTTTTAAAGATCTTTGCAAAGAGCAACCACCCAAAATAGCCTATAAAGTTATAAGTGTATATCTTGTCTATTTTGAACCCTGCTGCCGTTAATTTTTTAGAGAGATCTTTTTTATTATACCTTCTGTAGTGCCCAAGCATAGCATCCATTTTTGAATATAAAGAACTGTGATTTGTTGTCATCAAAACTATATTTCCATTTTTTGGGAGCATATCATAGAACTTTTTTAATAAAGTAGAGTCGTCCTTTATGTGATCCAAAACATTTATGGCAACGATAGTATTAAAAGTTTTATCTGTTATGTTTTCTGGAGCGTCCTTTGTGATTTCCCATTTTACCACATCAACATTTAGAGCATTCTGGAACCTATTAGAAAGAATGTCTATTGCAATATCGTCGCTGTCAACAGTGGTTACTTCGTGCTTGTTCTTTAAAAGATATGTAAAGCTACCAATGTGCCCGCCAATCTCCAGCACTTTTTGACCACAAAAATCCTTTATGTTCGCAAAAATTTCTTTGTTATATATTATGGATTCAGACATTCTATATGTATCTTGAATGTTAGGTTCGTCGACTATTTGACCAGGAAACAAGTTGTATCTCAATATGCACCAAAAAGCTTTTAAAGCATCTTTAGCACCGATCTTTTTACCTTCTTCATATGTTCTTCCGGAATAAGATATTGGCACTTCATATATTGTGCAACCAAGATGAGAAAGTTTTGCTGTGACTTCGGGCTCAAAACCAAACCGATTCGACTTTAATAGTAGCGTCTTTAATATTGAACTCTTAAAAACTTTATAACAAGTTTCCATGTCTGTAAGGTTTAGATCAGAGAATAGGTTGGAAGCAATTGTTAGCGACTTATTTATTAGGGTATGTCTAAAACTTAGGACTCTTCTTGATTCTCCAAGATATCTGGAACCAAAAACAACTTCCGCTTTTCCTTCTAATAGTGGCTCCAAAAGTTTTGGATATTCAAATGGGTCATATTCAAGGTCTGCATCTTGTATAAGTATTATGTCGCCGGTTGTGCGCTTTATTCCAGTCCTAAGAGCAGCACCTTTTCCCATATTTTTTTTATGAGCAGCTAGCGAGAAGGAACATTTATCTATATTCTCATTAAAAAGAACCTTGTAGTTTATGTTTGTGGGATGTTTATTTATCCATCTTTCCAGTATGTCTTGGAAACCACTTTTCCAGTTCTTTGCAAGACCTTCCAATATTTCCAGAGACCCGTCTTTAGAGCAATCATCCACTATTATTATTTCTTTTTCCTTTAGTTGTATTGGGGCACATATCACTTTTAAGAGGATGAACTCAATAGTGAACCTTTCATTATAACAGGGAACAACTATGGACAGTTTTGTTATTTCCATTGGTGTACCTTTACCACAAAAAATCTTTTTCTAATAGAAGATAGCATATTTAAGGTTTCCCAAAAGTTCATACAACAGGATAAGATTTATCTCCATATTTCGTATTGAAGGGACAAAATCCTCAGAGTTGATCCTGCTGGAAGCATTGCATGCGGCAGGGGCAAGGATTACGTTAAGTTTTTTATTTTCCAGAAGCATTTTTATTCTAGGCATATGTGAGGCTGAGGAGACTAGCACAAAATTTTTGACTCCGATCTTGTCAGCTATTTTTTCCAGTTCGTTAATATTTTCATAGGTGTTGAGGCTGTTCTCTTCTGTTATGATCTCGCTTGCTGGTATCCCAATAGCAACTAGGACTTTAGCAGCTGTAACGGATTCAGCAGGTTCATTTGCTTTTGTTTTTCCACCCAAGATAATTATTGGCTTTTTTATTTCATTGTATATAGCGGCACCGGCTATGAGCCTTTTTATGGTTATACTGGCTGTTTTGCTGAGCTGGTCGTTCTCAAAATCTTTTTCCGTTCCGGCTGTTAACACGGCTATTGCATCCACTTTGTCTAAGCTCTTTACGTCAAAGGAACAATTACCTTCAATTTTATGCAGTATTGGTTTGGTTATTATGGATGTTGTCGCTATATAAGTTATCATCAGGGAGGCAAGTAGGAACCTAAGTCTGAATCTTTGGCTAAATTTCCCGAGTTTGAACACTGCGGCATTGGCAAGGAGTATTATAAAAAAGAGCCCAGGGGCTGTAAGGCAAAAAAGGACTGTCTTTTTTATTATCAACATCGGGATTAAGGATACAATGGGGCTTGTCTTTTGGCAAGCCCCATACCGGTTTGAACATTAGGTAACTGTTATTCAACGTGTCCAGGAATATATCCTGTGTAACTTAGTGAATTATTTATTGCAGAGTAATCAACATATCCTTTTGTTATGTGTATAGTGTCGAGTGTTTTTGTGGATGAACCGAGTGAGTCCAGATTCTCGTAACCTTTTAGCCAGCTTGTGATTGTATAAGAAATGTTGGTCGTGTGATCCCTTCCCACAAGCTCAAGAAAACTTTGTGGATATTGGACAACGTTCAATAATGTTTGTATGCAGGAATTTTGTGGAGGACTGCAGTTCGGGTAAAAAGTGTTATTCATACTGGACAACAACATCCCACAACCATACATGCCGTACATAAGTGAATTTTGCGTATGCAAGTCTGGTATATAAGAGAAGCACGTACATTCTGACGTTGGAGTAACATTCTGACAAATTGTTTGTCCTTCTAAGAAGGTCTGTGAGCCTTGTGCTCCTAGTATTGTATTATTAGCTTCTACATGGATATAAACATCAACTTTTATTGTTTCGTTACCTTGCAGCGTTAGGTCAGAAAAACTTAATGCGGAGGAAGTTCCACCGGGAGCTACTGTAGTTGGTTGTTCCTCTGGAGTTCCACTACCCCTAGTAACCAATAATTTGAATATTGGAGCTGCAACAGCTTCGTTATATTCAACGTTGGTGCCAGTCGTCATTGCATATTGTGTCCAGGGATAATAATATTGTGAGTGAGGAATTCCAGTTTCCATTTGTACTCTGTGTGTATTGGAAAGTATCGCTATTGTACTACTGCTAACATTTATATTCCCAGCCACGGTCACTGCATAAGGCAGGGTGTTAGATATATCTACGCTGTCTATAATGAAATCACTAAGATCCTGATCCATTTTGTAATATGAAGAATCCATTACGGTACTATCTCTATTTAAAGTGACAGGATTTTGATAACTGCTCAGCAATGCAAAATTTACATCGTAGGTATAAATTTTATTATTAGGACTGGTTTTTATTTTTACACTTAATGTATGTTTTTCATAAGGTGCAGAGGTCATTATACCGCTTCCTAAATTGCTTACATGAAGAGGAATATAATAAATATCATTGTTGACCGCTGCTGGTTTCTCGTCTGATTGAGTAATGATATTCTCTAAGGAATCCTTTTTAGTATATATGTATGTAACGCTTTCTATATCGCTAGCCTCAACCTCAGAAATGGTGAACCTTATTGTTGGCGCATCATTTATGTTTTGCGTGTTGAAAACATCTGCTTCTGCAACTATTAATGAATTTATCCTGAGTGGGTTTGTGTCGTCGCCCAGAGCTTCTAGTTCGCAATTTGTAGCATCTGTGCAATTCTGGATTTCTTGATCCAGGATTATTTGTGGAACTGCTTCTACTGGAGTGCTTTCTGCTGGGTCTTCTGACGGTTGAACTCTTCTAGTTGATGTTCCACCTTCGTATGCTGAGCATGAGAACAACAATGCTGACGCTAAAACAAAAAAAAGTAATTTTTTACGCATTTAATGTAACCTCCTTTTAAATTGTTAAAAGTATGGTTACAACAAACAGACCAGCTCGATAGTGCTGTTTTAATGTATGGAGAGTGTGCAGTTTTTTTACTTGTTGTAGCAACCGTTGTAGTAGGGTGACGACCCGAACGCTATCATGAAATCACCGACTTCGCTCGTGGTGAGTCCGGCTGTGATCATTATAAAGTCAGGTTTTGTATATGTTGTAGAAACAATGCTTGTGGCATGTACGATGGAACTATTGAAGGTGAATCCAGCTGGCAGGAATTCCGAGCTTGTGACAGAGGTGTCACCGACAAGGTTGATAGGTCCTTTGGAATTACAAACACCAGTAGTGCTAAATCCACTTACAACGGAGGATGGATTTTCTTTGCAAGAAATTATCCTGATAGTGTATCCTTCTGCCTCGAGTTCACTAATAAGCGAGGTAACAAAGCTGCTCTGCCCATCCGGAGGAAGTATGGATACTTTCATCCTGCCATCCTGACTATCCACAGCTACTACTTTTGCAAAGGTCTGGCCTCGTAGTGATTGGCCAGTTGGAGTAACTATTCCGTAAGGGACTTTTAGATCTGATTGAAAACCAGTGCAGTCAACTGCAGAGGCTGCTGCATTATTTGAACCACTATTAGTGTTGACACGGGAAACTGTTGTTGCACCACCGCAGGCCATTAACGACGTTACAAAAAGTAAACACAAGGTTTTCTTCATTAATACGTTACTCCATATTGTCTAGCTAGCGCAAAAGGAGAAAGCCCAGTACCAACGCACATTCCACAGGACTCGTCTGCTGCGATTATGTACTGATAATCTGTAAGATTATCCATATTGTATCTGCCAACTAAAAAGGTTTCGTCGTCTGACGCATTAAAAGGACACTGTATACTTGTTTGTCCCATAACTGGGTTCCCCGTTATTGCACCAACGTTAGGAATGCGGATATTATCTATAATGTCTATTGAGCCTGGATTGATCTTAGCGTTGGATACAAAAAAATCTATTTTATGGTTTTCTAGCGCAGTCGTTAGGAGGCCGTATAGAATTGTATTATTGTTGCTAATGCCTGTTGTGTCAGTTGTGTTCTTTACACAAACCACCAGTGTTTTAGGCCTTTCTATCTGGAAGGAATACATTGCCCTAACAGTAGTTGGGGGTAATGTGTTGTTATTGTTCAAGGTAGGGTAACATCCAGCCTGATCCGAGGATACAGTCTCAAAAAAAGCATAAAGAGAGGAATAGGTGGAGGCCAAGGCCCCCTCGTTCTTCTCGTTCAATAGACCACAGGCCCCAACTGACGCCATTAAGGTCGCTAAAATCAATGGTCCCAATACTCTCATAGTCCTTACCCCTCGCGACTTTCTGCCCTATCTGATATATACTATACCATAACTATGGAAAAAGTCAAGGTGTTTTTGAGTAATTTCAAAGAAATTTTATGTTTACATAGGGGGGAGGGGTGTGTTAGAACTTTGCGTGCTCAAAAATTAGGGGCATTAGCTCAGTTTGGTAGAGCGCTTCGCTGGCAGCGAAGAGGCCAACGGTTCAAGTCCGTTATGCTCCACCAAGAGGCTTAGTAAACATCTTAAATTAGGGGATAATGTTATGTATGCAATCGTAAGAACAGGTGGAAAACAGTACAAAGTAAAGCCAGGTGACAAGGTCACAGTAGAAAAGCTAAAAGGCGAAAAAGGTGAAACCATCAAATTGGAGGACGTTCTTTTTATTTCTGAAGAGAATGATTCTGACCCTATCGTAGGCAAGCCGGTTATAAGCGGAGCTTTGGTTGACTGTGAAATAGTTGCTCAGGCAAAAGGAAAAAAGACAATAGTGTTCAAGTTCCACAAAAGAAAAAGATACATGAGGACCAAAGGACACAGACAGGAACTTACGATGCTTAAAGTTAAGAACATCGCCTGTGCAGACAAAACATGGAAGATGGAGGAAACTAAATAATGGCAACAAAGAAAGCTGGTGGTAGCTCAAGGAATGGAAGAGATTCAGGTGGTCAGCGTCTAGGCGTCAAAAAGTTTGGCGGTCAGACAGTTAGAGCCGGAAACATTATAGTTCGCCAAAAAGGGACAAAAGTTCATCCTGGAAAGAACGTTGGGATGGGAACTGATTACACACTTTTTGCTCTTATTGATGGGACTCTTGATTTTAAGTTCGTCGGTAAACAGAGGAAATCAACTGTTTCCGTGAACCCTGTTACAGTTGCAGCAAAGTAAAAGTTTTTTGGATACATAAAAATATGTAAGGGCGAGCTTAAAAAAGTTCGCCCTTTTTAATATGTGGGAAGTATGCAATTTTTAGATGAAGCAAAGATCTTTATTAAGGCAGGCCACGGCGGCGGTGGCAGGGTCAGCTATGCTCCTTTTAGGACCGGCCCAGATGGTGGTGACGGTGGAAAAGGAGGAAGCATAATCTTTAAAGCCACAAGCAGCAAAAATACTTTGATAGATTTTAAGTTCCAGACCAAATATGTTGCAAAGAATGGTGAGTATGGCGGAACTAACAATATGACTGGTGCAGACGCTGAAGACTTGGTTATAAGCGTTCCAGCTGGCACTTTAATAAAAGATGCAGAAACCGGTGCCATTCTAGCGGACCTTGATGCAGCTAATAAGGAAGTCGTTCTTTTAGAGGGTGGAAAAGGCGGAAAAGGAAATCTTTTTTATGTCACTCCTTCCAGACAAGCTCCAGATTACGCACAACCTGGAGGAAAGGGCGACGAGAAATGGGTACTAATAGAATTAAAATTACTTGCAGACGTTGGACTTGTTGGACTTCCCAATGCAGGAAAATCCACTCTTATATCAAGGATAAGTGCTGCAAGACCAAAAATAGCTGACTATCCATTTACGACGCTAGTACCTAATCTTGGCGTTGTAAAATATCATGATATGGATTTTGTTGTGGCGGACGTTCCCGGACTCATAGAAGGAGCACATCAAGGTTGTGGACTTGGGATAAAATTCCTAAAACACATAGAAAGAACCAAGGTACTTGTGCATTTGGTCGACGTATCACACTTGGCACATGATACTGTAAAAGATATTCAGGTAATAAATAATGAATTAAAAATGTTCTCTAAAAGTATTGCTGCTCGTCCAATGATATATGCCTTGAACAAAGTTGATGCTGCGGAAGACACCAATATAGAAAGGGCCAGAGAGTATTTGGAAGGACTTAAGCTTGATTTTGTTGAGATATCTGCTGTTAGCGGCCTTGGAGTGGATCTTTTACTGCAAAAACTTAGCGCTGTGTTAAAAAAGGTAAGGAATGAATAAAGAGGCCAAAAAACTGCTAATGTTCGGAGGCTCTTTTGATCCGCCTCATCAGGGTCATAGGGCGATAGTAGAAGCAGCTTCTAATCTAATAAAACCAGACCTGACATTAATAGTTCCTTGCTACATTCAGCCTCTTAAAATTAAAAATTCTGCTACCCCAGAGCAAAGGTTAGAAATGACCCGCCTTATGTTCCCGCAAAAACAATATGTTGTTTCTAATTACGAGATAGAACGGGGCGGAGTAAGTTACTCAATAGATACACTTAATTATTTGGCAAAAAAATATAGAGACCACAAAATATATCTTTTGATAGGGGAAGATTCCTATTCAAATTTTGTTGAATGGAAAAAATTTGAAGAAATCTTAAAAAAATATAATATCGTCGTAGTTGCAAGGCAAGGTAAGGGACTTAAGGACAAATTCCCCTTTGCAAGGAATGTTCATTTTGTAACAGATTTTTTTCATCCGGCATCTTCAACGGCAGCAAGAGCAGGTGACTTCAAATATCTGGATAAAGAAATAGTTGAGTATATAAAAGCCAATGGCCTTTACAGGGAGTAACTTTTGTTCAGTAAAGTTGTTTTTATACATTTAGGTAAGTTCAAGTCTTTGCAATATGCAGAGCTCTTTGAAGATTATTGCTCACGCATCAAAAGATACGTAAATGTGGAAGTAAAAGAAATAAAAATATCTTCTGATGATAAGATCCAGTTCGAAAAAATAATTCCCAAAATAGAAACCGCAACAAGGAACACCAAGGTAGTCGTTCTAAGTGAGCGAGGAAAGAACCTGACTTCTCGTGAGTTCGCGAAGTTCATTGATTCAGGGAGTGGTGTTTTAAGTGTGCTCACTGGTACTTCGTGGGGGCTTACGGAAGAAATGGAAAGGGATGCAAGTCTTTTGCTGTCCTTTGGCAAGTTGACTTTTCCGCACGAAGCAGTAAGATTCTTAGTGGCTGAACAACTGTATCGTTCTTTGAGCATAATACGGGGAGAAAGTTATCACAAATGAAGATAGCCCTTTGCCAAATAAATCCGATAGTCGGCGACATGAATGGGAATGCAGCCATTATATTAAATTACTATGCAAGAGCTAAAAAGATGGGAGCAGAACTTTGTGTGTTTCCCGAACTTGCACTCACCGGTTACCCACCGATGGACTTAATAGATAGGAAAGACCTCGTGGACGACGCACTGGAAATAATAAATAGCAAGATCGCTCCACAAGTTAAAGATTGCGGACTGTTGGTAGGATCCATAAACCATAATCTTAACGATGGTAAACGATATTTTAACTCTGCGTTCTTTATGGATGAGGGCAGAATAATCTCTATAATAAACAAACAATTGCTGCCAACATATGATCTTTTTGACGAGATGCGTTATTATCAAGAAGGAAAACCTACTTCCCCTGTGTATTATAAAGGGCTCAGGCTTGGTGTACATATTTGCGAGGATATGTGGAGGAACGAAAGTCCATACTCACAAAAACTTTATGAAGAAGACCCTGTAGACCACTTAGGAGAGCAGGGCGTAGATATTTTTATAAATCTTTCTGCTTCACCATTTGCAAAAGGAAAGGACCTGAATAGACATAACATAATGGCAAAGTACGCTGCAAAGTGGAAAGTTCCCTTTGTGATGGTAAATACTGTTGGTGCGAATGACTCCGCTGTATTCGATGGACGTAGTAAGTTCGTTTCAAAAGCAGGACAAATACTTGTGGAAGCAAAAGCTTTTGAAGAAGACCTTATAGTAGTAGATACACAAAAAGAATATGACCCACATAGCGTAGTAAAGCACAGTGATATAGAAACTGTTTATAATGCCCTGGTGCTTGGATTAAAGGACTATGTTAGAAAGAATAATCTAAAAAGTGTGGTAATTGGTCTTAGCGGGGGAATGGATAGCGCTTTGTGTGCGACCATTGCCGGCGATGCTGTTGGTCCTAACAATGTTACCTGCATCACGATGCCTACAAGATTTTCCAGTAAGGGAAGTGTTGAGCACAGCGATCAACTTTGCAAAAAACTTGGTGTAAAACTAATAAAGTTCTCTATAGAAGAGATATTTTGTAACTTTGTAGAAGGATTAAAAGATAACTTTGGTAAAACTCCAAGTGAGATGACTTTAGAGAATCTGCAGCCTAGAGTTCGAGGGACGATTCTAATGGCCTACACTAATTCTACTCCAGGGAACATCCTGGTAGCTCCTGGTAATAAATCAGAAATAGCGACGGGATATTGTACTTTATATGGGGATACTTGTGGTGCATTGGCGCTAATAGGCGATGTCTACAAAACAGAAGTTTACGAGCTTGCAAGGTTCATAAATAGGAATGGCGAAGTTATTCCTCAGGATATAATAGATAAACAACCAAGTGCAGAGTTAAGACCAGATCAATACGATACGGATTCTTTACCTCCGTACGAGGTACTGGACGAGATATTAAAGCTGTATATAGAAGGTAAATATTCCCCAAAAGAAATATATACAAAAGTTAGTGCAAAAAAAGAGATAGTAGATAAGGTAATAGACCTTGTAATAAAAAGTGAATTCAAACGCCGTCAACTTCCACCAGTGATCAAAGTATCAAGTAAGGCTTTTGTATTAGATAGACGCTGGCCGGTAGTACACAAGTTTAGATAACATTGTCTAGTTTCGCTATTATTTTTAAATTTTATTTTGATCCAACAATCAGGCTTAATAGGATCAATGCCAAATAAAGTACAGCTCCTATGATCAAGATCATAGTTGTCTTTTTTTTTGCTCCAACTGGATTTAATGCTCGTGGTTCTTCAACGCTCAATATTTCACGCGCTTTTTCTGCGTTTTCTGCGTAGACCTTTAAACCTATACCAAACCAAGATGTGTAAGCCCAGTTTATTGTCGACATCAATTCATTATCTATGAAAGATTGTATCCCTTCTGATTCAAGAACTGATTTTGCTAATTCTGCTTCATGTAGATATCTGTATGTTTTTATTTGAACAAAAACACCAGACATTAGATATGGACCCCAGTATGTCCAAAGCCACCGTCTCCACGAGCTGTGTCTGTTAACTCTTCTGCTTCTATTAGCTGTGCCTGTGGTGCTGCATTCAATACAGCTTGGGCAATACGCTCTCCTCTTTTGATAACAAAAGGAGTTTTAGAATGATTTACCATTATTATTTTTACTTCACCGCGATAGTCGCTATCTATGGTTCCCGGAGTATTAACTATGCTGATGCCGTTCTTTGCTGCAAGGCCAGAACGAGGACGAATTTGTAATTCGTAGCCCTCTGGTATCTCAAAAGATAAACCAGTGCAAATTAATTTTATTTCACCGGGGTTTATTGTTTCTTGTGTAGTTATGCAGGCACTGAGGTCAAAACCGGCAGATCCCTTTGTAGCGTATGCTGGCAGGGGAAGGTCATTCCCCTCCAGTCTTTTTATTTTTACAGGTATGCTGCCCATTTTATACCTCTTAAAGGCTTTAGCAGCCTATTATTTTTTTTCGTGAACAGCTTTCATGCTTAATCTTGCACGACGCATTTTATCTGTACCAATGTACATTACTTTTACGGACTGGCCTTCTTTAAGAACATCAGCCACTCTTTCTACTCGTTCATCGGACATTTCGCTCACGTGAACAAGAGCTTCTTTACCAGGCAGATATTCAACGAAGGCGCCAAAGTCCATTATCTTCTTAACTACGCCGTCAAATATTGTTCCTTCATCTGGTTCACCTGCTATGCCCATTACTATGGACTTTGCAAGTTCAAGCTTTTCTTTGTCCGCGGACATAATAGTTACTTCGCCGCTATCTTGAATGTTTATTTTTGCACCAGTTTTTTCAACGATGCTTTTTATTACCTTTCCACCAGAACCAATAACGTCCTTGATGTATTCTTTGTCTATAAAGAAGGACTCAACTCTTGGAGCATAAGCAGAAAGTTCACTAGCTGAAGAGATAGTTTTTTCCATCTCGCCTATTATGTGAAGTCTTCCTTCTTTTGCCTGATCCAAGGCCTTAGCAAGAACGTCTTTAGTTAGACCTTCTATTTTTATGTCCATCTGTATAGCTGTTATACCTTTCTTTGTACCAATTACTTTAAAGTCCATATCGCCAAGGTGATCCTCGTCGCCCAATATGTCGGTTAGTACATGGAACTTTTTGTTCTTTTCATCTGTGATAAGACCCATTGCCACGCCTGCAACTGTTTCCTTTAGCGGAACGCCTGCGTTATAAAGAGCCATACAACCAGAGCAAACTGTTCCCATAGAGGACGAACCGTTAGACTCTAGAACTTCTGAAACTATTCTTAAGGTGTATGGGAAATCTGCATATTCAGGAAGTACTTTGGAAATACCTCTTTTTGCAAGAGTTCCGTGCCCAATTTCTCTTCTTCCAGGACCTCTTAGTCCTTTAGCTTCGCCAACGCTGTATGGAGGGAAATTATAGTGCAACATTAGTTTGTCTTTAGCAAGGCCATTCAAGGAATCAACATATTGCTCGTCGTCTGCAGAACCCATTGTTACAGCTGCAAGCACCTGAGTTTCTCCTCTGGTGAATAGCGCTGAACCGTGAACTCTTGGAAGCAATCCTGCTTCGCAAGCAATAGGTCTAACTTGTGTAAAGTTTCTACCGTCTATACGAACATTTTTTTCTGTTACAAGGCCTCTTGCATAGTTGTATTTTAATGTTTCGTAAGTGTTATTCACAAAGAATTTAAATAGAACTTCTTTTCCTTTAAAGATGCTTTTGTATTTTTCTGGATTAGCCTCAGCATATTTAGAAGAGATCTCTTCATCCAAGCCTTTCTTTATTTCATCTATAGCTGCATATCTTGAAAGCTTCTCTTTTATTCCAAATGCTTTTGGGAACTTTGGCTCACAATAAGTTGTTATAGTTTTTTCTAACTCAGCATCTTTTGGGGAATCAACAAGGACTCTTTTTGTTAGGCCAAGTTCTTTAGCCATCTTTTTTTGCAATTCTATTGCTGGTTGAACAGAGTCTTTAGCGAACATTATCGCCTCAAGAACGTCTGCTTCTGATAGTCCGTTAGCTTCTCCTTCCACCATTACAACGGCCTTTTCACTTGAAGCGATGAACATATCCATATCGCTTTTTAGCATTTCTTCAGCTGTTGGTGCTGCTATAAGTTTTCCATCAACGCGTGCAACTCTGCATGCCGCTATTGGTCCGTTGAAAGGGATGTTAGATAGCATTAACGCAGCAGATGCTCCTATTATGCTCATCTGGTCTGTACCATGGTCGTTATCATAAGATAACACTGTTGCAATAACCTGAGTCTCGCATCTAAAATTTTCTGGGAACAATGGTCTCATTGGTCTATCTATCATTCTTGATGTTAAGGTTGCAAGATCACTTGGACGTGACTCTCTTTTTAAGTAGCCACCAGGTATTTTTCCTGAAGCATAATACTTTTCTACGTAATCAACTGTTAATGGGAAAAAATCCAATCCTTCCCTTTCTTCTTTAGATGCAACTACAGTGACTAGGACCATTGAGTCACCAAATTTTACGACTACTGCTCCGTCAGCCTGCTTTGCCATCTTTCCTGTTTCAATTGTTAACTTCTTCCCGCCCAATTCTGTTTCAAATACTTTGTACATAAACTTCTCCCTTTTTTGAAAGACCCTATTGTCTTTCGACTATTATTAGTAACTTCTTTTGCTTTTTTTTCTTCAAAACTATTTTCTTAAATCTAACTCTTTTATAAGTTTTGAATAGCTTGCAGCGTCTTTTCTTCTAAGATAAGTTAACAAAGTTTTTCTTTGATTAACCATCTGTAAAAGGCCGACCCTTGAGTGATAATCTTTTTTATGAGTTTCAAAATGCTTTGATAATTCATCAATTCTTTTTGTCAAAAGTGCTATCTGCACTTCTGAAGATCCAGTGTCGCTTTCGTGTGTTCTGAATTTTTCTACTGTTCCTGCTTTTTTTTCCTTAGTAATGCTCACTTCTAAATCTCTCCTGTGTTTTTTTAATTATTTTACTATGTTAGTGCGCATTTCTAGCACAAACGATTTTATTTATCAAGCCCTAGATACTTTAGGTCATAGTCATCAAGAGCCGTTCCCTTATAATTCCTAATATAACCCTGTGTTAGGACAAGTCTATAAGGTACCACCAGCGGAATAACAGGGCATTCTTCTACAGCTAAAGTTCTAATTTTATTGATCAATTCTATTTTTTCAGGGCTATCCCTAAGGGTCAAGATCTCTTCATACATAGAATTGTACTGGGGATCGTTAAAAAGGGACCTGTTGGGACCAGGGGAGGCTGCCTTTCCATAAAGAAGACGTAAAAAGTCCTCCGCAAAGGGAAGATCCGCCCTCCATTGCAAGGTAGCAAGTTGGTAGCCGGTCTTTAAGCTCATTCTTTTAAGGAATGCCGCATAGTCAAATTGCTGTATCTTTATTGTAAGGCCTATTTCTTCCATGGCTTTTGCAAAAGTTTCCCCGATTTGTTTTGCAGCCATTGAATCTGTGGTGAACAGGGTGAGTGTTGGGGCTCCAATGCCCTTTGGGTAGCCCGCTTTTTTTAGCAACTCTTTTGCTTTGTCTACGCTGTATATTCGGTAAGGGTTCTTATACTCCGGATCAAAACCAAAGAGGCCCGGAGGCAACAGCCAGCTCGCTACGAGGGCCTGATTGTTATAGAACAGCGCTGCATGTTTATATCCGTCATAGGCAAGACTTATTGCCTGACGCAAATATTTATTTTTTGAGACCTTTGGGTCAGACATATTGAAACCGATATATTTAATGTCCAGCTCCGTTATTTTATGGACCTTAACCTTTTTGTCCTTGAAGGTTTTGTTCAAGTCATTGGAAACTGTAAAAGCATCAAAGTAGCTATCTTTGTCCATTGTAACAATATCTATTTCTTCTTTTTTGAACGATTCCCAGCGAACCTTGTCCTCGTTGATAACTTTGATTATTACTTTGTCTACCAAAGGGAGCTTTACTCCCTTATAGTTTAGCAGACCATTTTGCTCGTCGTTGATGTCACCTTCTGTTGGGTATGTTCCATAGTAGTAGTTGTTCTTTTTCAAGATATATTGAGTTGGTGCAATATTCTCCGATAAATAAAAGGCACCAGTTCCAATGGGGTGTTTTGCAAATGCATCGCCGTAAAAGTCCACTGCCTCTTTTGGGACTATGAACGTGTTAACAAGAGCAAAAACATCCGGAAAAAAAGAAGAAAACTTTTTTAGCTGGATTATTAGCGTGGTGTCGTCCGGTGCTGTAATCCCCTTTATATCTTTGCTCAAATTCTTTTTAAACTCAACAGCACCATCAACAATATCTGTGGTAATGATCACGGCAGAAGTATTTGTTGGCGAAGATAATAATCTTTTTAGGGAGTAGATGAAATCTTCCGCAACAAGCTTTCTACCTTTGCCGTTAGTTTTTTTAAAGCAGGGATCGTCCGCAAAATAAACATCGTTCCTTAATTTGATCTTATACTTAAAATCCCCAAGATGCTCAGGCATACTTTCTGCAAGGGAGGGTGTTATTGTGTGTTTTAGGTAGTGATAGGCGTACAGGCCTTCGTACACGGATTTTGCTACTATGCCGGAATACCGGTCCGTGATTATGGCAGGATCAAGGCTTGCAATGACCTCGTTGGAGTATATGGTGAGGGTCCCGCCGACCTTTGTCCTGTTTGAGCATGAGGGGATAATTGTTAAGGTTGATACCACAAGAACACATAATGTTTTCAAGCGCATGGGTACAATTATATGCTTAAAACAGGGTTACAGTAAATAGTTAAATATTCCTATAGGGCCTTCATAGTTCAGGGTTATTCGCTTAATCCCACTTTATGATCCTTGACCTTTGTATCCAAGATTTGGTATTAACGATCTAGAAAGGAGGCTTAATGAAAAAAATATTTTTTGGCATCTTGGGCATGAGCCTTACCGTATCTGTTCTTTTAGCTGAGGATGTCAGCGTTATTCATCATAGCTCTTGTGGGGTCATTAGACAGATCGTTGACGGTAGTGGCGTAACAAGCACCACCGATTGGGACGAACATAGTGATGAGAAAACGATATTTGTGAACAACAATTATTTTCCGGTAACTCAATTATATGACGAAAAAATTTCTGGTTTCCTTGTATTTAAAAAATGGAAGTCAAAGGCAACGGACGGTTCATGGAGTTGTTATATATCAATAACCGGTGGAGATAAAGATTATCAGGCTAAAAAAGAGGGGATGAAGTCACCTGATGACGTTCCTACCGAGTTCCCCAAGTTAATAAAAGATATCCCTAACTGTGAAAAGACTGAAAAGTAACTGAACAATCATTACCAAGTTAGTACGGTTAATATGGTGGCAGGTATTTTGCAGTGCACTATACCGTAACTAAAAAACTTTTTGACTTTATGTAACATATATGTTACATAAAGGAGTGATGATTGTACGAAATCAAACAGACATCAATTTTTAATAAGTGGTATTCCAAGCAAGAGCTTACGGTCAGGATCATTATTGATGCTAGGTTTAAGAGAGTAAAAGAATTAGGTGGGTTAGGTAGCGTCAGATGTTTAGGGAGTAAACTTTTTGAGTTTAAGTGGAATGTAGGCATAAGGATATATTTCATAATTAAAGATGATAAGAGGGTCATAATCCTTCTTAATGGAGGTAATAAAAATGGTCAAAAAAGGGATATACAAAAAGCAAGGAAACTCCAAAAAGATTATGGCGTATGATCCTAATTCTAATTTTAGAAAAATAAAACCAAAGGATATCTTGAATGCGTTGATGTACTGTATCGAATTTTCTGACTATGAGGCTTTTAGGGATATTGTTGATGCATACATCAAGGTGCATAATAAGGTTGCTATAGCTAAAGATATGGGTGTTTCAAGAAGGGCACTATACCACATGGTAAGCGACGACGCTAACCCCACAATACAAAATATTATGAGCTTTTACCAAGCCATTAAAAAAGCTGCCTAAGAAAATTACGAGGTTGCCCAGGTCTTGATTATTTGTTTAACTACATCGCCTGTGGTCGCCATATCCTCAAGACAAGCCCACTCCTGTTTACTATGAACTGCTTGGCAGCCAGCTGGCAGGTCCGGCGTCAAAAGTCCCCTATAACTTAGTTGTGAACCGTCTGTTCCTCCACGGGCAGGAACGAATTTCACTTTTAGACCACAGTCTTCCATTGCTTTTTCTGCATATCCAACAACACGTGGATCTTTTTCGAGCTGATAGATCATATTTCTATATTGCTCCCGTATCTCTATACTTATTTGCGAGCCTGGAAATTCTGCTTCTGCTTCTTTTGCCGCTTTTTTTGTGAGGTCTTCAAAGTGTTTTAATCCCTCGACTTTAAAATCACGTACCAACAATTCTATTTTTGCTTCGGAGACTTCTTCGCATTTTATTTTTTGCGGATGTAAATAACCTTCGTAACCTTCTGTGGTCTCTGGTCTTGCATTTTTTGGGAGTCTATCTAAGAAAGCTTTGGCAACCCAAATTGCATTTACCATTTTATTTTTTGCTTGGCCCGGATGAATGTCCCTTCCCTTTATGGTTACTGTCATATAATCGGCACAGAAAGTTTCTTTAGTGAGAGCTCCTACTCCATCACCGTCTATGGTGTAAGCACAAGCTGCCTTTAGGCTGGGGATGTCCAGTAGCGAGGCTCCGTGTCCTATTTCCTCGTCAGGAGTAAATACAAAACAAACTTCTCCGTGTGGAAAAGCCTTATTTTCCATTAGGAACTTTGCTGTTTCCATACAGATCGCTATGCCTGCTTTATCGTCGGCACCAAGTAGAGTATCACCGGATGTTGTTATGATAGTTTTTCCTTTTTGTTCACTTAACTCTGGAAATTCTTTAGGGCTTATAACTGTTCCGTCTTTTGGTAGTATAAGCTCTTTGCCGTCGTAGTTTTGGTGAACTATTGGCTGTACGTTCTTGCCGCTTACTCCTTCTGCTGTATCAAGATGTGCTATAAAGCAGATCGTTGGCGAGTTAGTATTTCCTTTTACTCGTCCTACTACATAACCATTTTGGTCTTGTTTGTAATCTGTTATGCCAAGAGCTTTAAAGTCTTCTGTAATTATTCTTCCAAGTTCTAGTTGCCCGTCGGAGGTAGGTGTTTTTTTCACCGTCTCATTGGCTTGTGTGTCTATCTTTATGTACTTGATAAAAGTATCTTTGAGGTAATTCAGATCAGCTTTGTTTTTCATGACTGCTTCTCCTCCTGTTTTCTTGGGCTTGTAGCCCTTTAGTCCGTAAAAAATTACGTATGCACAGTTTACAATAGATATTATGTACAGGGTACTGTTATTCCCTTGCAGGGATCGTTTACTTTTATGTTTAAGAGCCCAGGAGTGTACAGACTTGTTGGAGTTGCAGTAAATGACTAAAGTCCCTTGACCTCCAAGTGCCGTGCTGGTAGTAAATACGCCAGGGTGCCCTCATAGCTCAGATGGATAGAGCACCAGATTCCTAATCTGGTTGTCGCAAGTTCGAACCTTGCTGGGGGTACCAGATTGCCACTTCTTTTTCCTTTATGCATCGTCAGGCTTCACACTCGGCTCCTGCGGAGTAGGTTTATCTACACCTTAGTCGCCTCGGTTCGCCTTCCTCACCTAAAGAAAAAATAAGTGGCAATCTGGTTTCCAGCCTGCAATTTGGTTTGTATCCACAAAATTTTGGGACCCAAAAATATAAATAGCACGAACCAAAAAATTCCCCGGCGTTTTTTTCTTTGTTCTCCAAGCCTAATTTAGGTTACCCTAGGTCGAAAGTGAAATTTATTTTCAGCGAGATAAAATTTATAAAATGTTCTATTATAGCGACATAACATTGATGTCTACCATTTTTGGACAGTGGGCTTGATTTAGTGTAGCCCATACGTCGCAAGTCTCTACTTGTACTCTTTCCTACAGCTAATTTCTATTATCTAACAGTAACTTTTTTTGTAACCTTAACAGGTTTACCTTTTTTGTCTTCACCTTGTACCGTTACAAAATAGAGTCCTTTCGCATTATTGGATAGATCTAGCTTAAGAGAACTAGAATTCAATTTTTCTGTGGAGAAGATATCCTGTCCTGCGGAGTTGCTAATTGTTATAACCGTATTGGTCACACCATCAAAATTTACTATAAATGGCCCAGCTGTAGGATTTGGATAAACAGAAATATCTGCAGTTTTAGTAACAGCCTCGTTGATTACTGTCGTATCATCAAGTGTAGTATCAAGTTTTACTATCCAGTAGTCGTAGTTCCCGTGATGTCCGTAATCTCCTGTCATTGGCACTACATCATCATCGGCTGAATATGAATATCCTGCGACGATATATCCACTTGGAAGGTGCGTCGTTGGATCGAAGGTCTGCTGGATCGAATAGGCGTAATCAGAATCACTCCCACCTAAACACTTCTGCCATTGTATAGCAGGAGCGGTATTAAGGGATAATGGATCATCTGGGCGAAGCTTGACCAACCAGTAATCATAATTCCCAACATCGTCAGCTCCATGGTGTCCTGTTACATCACCAGCATATGAGGATGCATTTCCCGCAACGATGTACCCACCATCCACAACTTGCTGGATCGAATTTGCCCAATTTCCACCAGTAGCAAGGCCATTTCCACCTAAACTTTTTTGCCACTGTATACTAGGAGCGGTATTAGGGAATAGTGGATCGTCGGGGGAGAGTTTTACTATCCAATAATCACCATCGTGATGATGTCCTGTTACATCACCAGTACTATCGTCTGAGTCTGTATATCCCGCAACGATATATCCACTTGGAAGGTGTGTCGTTGGATCAAAAGTCTGCTGAATCGAATACGCTTCCTCATCTCTACTTCCACCCAAACTTTTTTGCCACAGCAGTGTTCCAGAAGGATCAAGTTTTACTACCCAATAATCACCAACTCCGTGATTTTCCGACAATGTAGGTATGCCATTTATATCAACTGTCGTTGAGCTTGATGTTCCAGCAACAATGTATTTACCGTCTGTAGTTTGCTGAATCGAAGTTGCGCGATCGTCACCAGCCCCACCTAGAGATTGCTGCCAGGTTATATCTCCAGTAGACGTAAGTTTTACTACCCAGTAATCATAGCCACCATGATTCCCTGACGACGTAGGTGTACCATTTACATCAACTGTCGTTGAGTTTGATACTCCAGCAACAATATATCCGCCATCCGTGGTTTGCTGAATCGAAGCTGCCCAGTCTACACCACTTCCACCTAAAGATTTTTGCCACATTATATTTCCGGAAGTATCAAGTTTTACTATCCAGTAATCAGAATTTCCGTGATTTCCCGACGATGTAAGCGTACCATTTACATCAACGATCGCTGAATTTGACGCTCCCGCAACAATGTACCCACCGTCCGTGGTTTGCTGAACAGTGTATGCTTTATCGTCGCCACTCCCGCCGAAAGTTTTTTTCCATATTGTTGCCCCGGAAGAATCAAGTCTTACTACCAAGTAATCAGCTCCTCCATAGTTCACTGACACATCATAGTTGTTTGAGAGGGTATACCCCGCAACAATATATCCACCATCCGTAGTTTGCTTAACAGAGTAGGCTCTATCGTCACCACTCCCACCTAAACTTTTCTGCCAAATAATGCTTGAGGTTTGCGCGGAAACAGTAACAGAAAAAACAAGACAGAATACAAGCAAACAAAACAGGACTATGCGTTTCATAATTAACCTCCAGAATAAGGTTTTTCTTGTATCAATATTATTATACATTTGTCAAGAATTGTTTATATATGTGTTACCAACAAGTCATATGTCCGAGTTAGTTAGCAAGTCAAATGTCCGAAATGTGAGGATGGTATAAGGCTAAGTAATCACGCAAGATTAGGAGGCTTCTACCATGGGACTAGATCGTAA
>Ga0118677_10006222_pt1 | contig 20343 bp, 16 predicted proteins | sample AliMusrvi5mmetaG_FD_86154 | JGI IMG/M metagenome (GOLD analysis project Ga0118677, IMG submission 86154)
ACTGGAATAAATGGCTCCTTCTGATGGGCAGATTGAGTCAGACAACCTGAGAGTGGACTGAGATTCTACTGTGTCTTTCAGTGTCGGGAATTAGAGTTATGAAACTGTTTGACAAGGACAGCTAAGCTAAAAAACACCGTTAAAGAATTGGCTCAAACTGAAAAAAATTCTCTTAAAAAATGTTTCTTGTCAATGCTCTTAATGAAGCTGGATTTCGCATCGTCGAGAGATATTGTAAAGCAACTTATTATTGATTCACGATCCTCAGTTATTGATTATATAGTTTTTACATATATAAGAGTGTATTGCTATGAAAACAAACTCAGCAGTGAAACATTGGACCAGGCAATTGCTTTATTAGAACAAATAAGAGGTAAATATGCTGAGACCCACGCGAAAATCCCCGGTATTGCACGTAACACTTTTGCAAGTGATGTGAGAAAAGAATTGACATTGAAAAAGCTGAAAGAAGCTGTATCGACTCGATAGCCTGGAATTCTGTGTTATTTTAAAATGGCGACCAATAAGCTGCCTTTCCTATTTACCAATATGTTACAACTACTCACACATCAATTCCGCGTTTGTTAGTGCAACGATAGCGATGACGGTTATGCTGGTAATGCTGGCAAGTGTTGTTGCTCTGACGGAGCGGTGCGCTGCGAATGCAGACAATGCTGGTTATTTCCGTTTTTCCGTCCTGCCGCGTAACTGTGAGCGATTGCTATGTCGAATATGCTGGTTGTACTGAATGTTTTTCGCGATTGGTCACTGTAGCACCGAATTGCTTAACCTGGTCGAACCGCTCGATGTCCTGGGTCTCTCTGGGTTTCAGCAAATCTTGTCACTGACAGTAACCTATCACGGTATGACGTGCCAATCCTCAATGGTGTCTGGTTATTCAGTCTCCGTTTTCCCCGTTCCATAATTCTGATTCAGGATTCGCATAAGCTTAGCGTAATCTTGCGGTAATTCATCCGGCGCACACTCTACTGCAGGTCCTTGATCCGCAACTTGAGCCAGCTCCGATGCTTCTATGCTTTGCACTACTCCAGTATTTCCATCCTCAACTGTATCGGTTTCTGGTTGCCTCAATCTACGTGCAACCACGACAAAGCCGCTTCGCTGTGATGGGTCATCTTCACTGCGCTCCAATGCATAATAGTAGTCATCGCCAATCTTTATGCTTAGCTGAACTTTATTACGGTTAAACAACTTCCAAACTACACCAACCGGGCTCAAGGGTGGATTGGCTGAGCTTTGATGCTCAAAAACATAATAATCCGGGTCGTGTTCATCAACAAATTTTTTGGCGTTCTTGAATGCTACATACGACTTCCGGTTGATCTTAATCCCTAATAGCGCCAATTTTGTACCATATTCTGAGACCCAAACACCTCCGACTTCAACTAGCTCGCGTTCCGAATGAACTACCATCGGAGTCACTTCGATTTCTGGTACCGCGTCAGTGATCGCTCCAGTTTCAGTTTCTACCGGGATCGCTGTATCACCGATTCCAGTAGTCTCATCGACCTGCGCAACGTCTTCCGATTTAACCGTCTCTATGGTCTCCATATCAGTTATCAGCCTTGAACTTCTCAAACTCAACCAGCAGGCTCTGATAATCTTCACATCGCAGATATTTTGGCACCGCTCTTAGCTGTAACAATATCTCAGTCAGACGATCCTTATCTGAGCTGTATTTGAATAGTAAAGCCGTCTTTGAATTCTTTGTTGATATTTCAATCTGAGTCGGAATAATGGTATTCTTAACCACAGTATACGGGTACGGCAGCGCCTGTTCGATTTTGATGCCGCTACTGTTCCAGTGAGCACGCATCTTTGTGTACTCAGTTTCAATGTCGGTTATTGGAAGAATTTTGTCCGGTACACCCGGATCTGCATAAGCCTCCAAATCTGTGGTGTAGTCACGTTTGATCAGCATGCGCAGCATATGAAAATCGGTGGCAGTTTCCAGCGGTACCGTTTCGAATGACACGAACGGATATTTGATACCTTGCCATTCGAACTCCTCGATTTTCGGATTAACCGGAATGTGCTTCATGTCAAAAGTCATGGTGAGCGCGGTGTCTTCAGCTTTGCGCTTCTCCGGTGTTGCATCTTTGTTCATCTTCCGTTTCTTCGAACTTTTATCTGAAGTACCTGTCTGCTCTTTGCGGATTTTCTGCAGCTTAACAAAATATTTTTTGTCCGAATACCCGGTTTGCAGATACTCAAGAAATGCTGTGGCCGGGTCGTCAATCTCCGATTCTGAAAGCTGAGCACCCATTTTGGCAATTTTTTGGAGCATGCTCTTGGGCGAAAAAATACGCTCATCCTCTGCCGCTTCCTTTGTTTCATCTGTAGCTATCGTCTCGTCGATGAACATATATCCGCGTGTTTTCAGGAACAGGGATTTCGTTGCTGTGTAATCGCTGCCGATAAATTTTTTATCACCGAAACCACCATTCTTCCCAGTACTAAGACGCATCTGAACTCGGTTGCACAGATCGCCTGTCACCAGATTGTCTCGGTGGGTAGGTGTAATAAATCCATCTGTGGTAATACCATAGCAATCATTCAGTTGTAAAAGTTCACCGACAACTGATCTGCAGAATCCGGTAATGTACGATGCCAACGGGAAACATGTCATCGCTGAAGTTGAAATTCGCTTATCAAGATCGTGATTTTTCAGTGCTGACGAAGTTTCTTGTATGCCCTGAGCCGTTTTCCCGTAGAAAAAGTTCAAAAAGTTCTTTAAAAACAGTACGTTAGCTGCTGAACTAGGGTTATATTTGTCATCTGCCGCTTGCTTCCGTTTGATCAGGAGTCCCAGTACATCTTCAGCCAGCCAGTTGGTGTAACCAACTTTCGGGTCGGCAACTTTGTCAAATTCGGTAATCTTGTACACATACACGTGCTCAAGAAGGTCAAGGTTAACAGCCGCCCAATATTCCGGCCAAGTAATGCATGATGAACCGCAGCGCGGATAAATGATTCCGTCAGTATCAAAATCGACTCGAGCATTCGGTAACTCGGCGCTTTCGTCAATGCGGATCGGAAATATCGGTTTCACTGGTCTGTTCACTTTGACATAGGTCTGTGATGTGCCGTCAAAAACGGATGTAGCATGCGTGCGTTTAAAAACAAAACTGCATTCAATGCCAACAACCTGAAACGGTCCATCACCTTCAGCCATTCTTGATAGCTTAAATAGTTCTTGAGCCCGTGCATCAGCTTCCGCACCTGCACGGACTGTTACTTTGCTAAAGTTGTAATCTTTCAGCATGACGACCGACGTCAAATATGCAGAATGCAAGTCCAAATAATATGCTTTTTCACGCGGTCCGACGCTCACTACATCATTTCGTCCACCGTAGTAGAAACGGGTGAATGCCTTTCCGATCAACGACATCTTGCCATTCTCATAGCCCAGGTACGTTTTCCAATGCATATCTGATCGATTTGGTTTCGGCGCTGATTCATTTTTCCTACGTTTTTTTTCATCAGCTTTGGGGGATGGATCCGGGTATCGATCCATATACAACTTACTGAAATACGCCACGCTGTAACCTGGCATGCGCGTTTTCTCTTCCGTAACACCGACAATACGCTTTGTCGTGTGATAGGTGTGCAGGTGAGCTTCAGCAGCTATGATGCTATCAGTAATCGCATAATCACAGAATTTGAATGGGTGTGTTTGAATGAATTCGGCCATCTCCGTAATGACGCCTGTCGGTAGTTCCTGTTTCTCAATTCCGATTGTCTGGCCGAGCTTCTTCAGTCCACCTGACTGAAGTTTAATCGCATCCGCAAATATAAGCTGAACCCGATACGTGCTGGCTTTACCCTGCTTGCCGTTCACGCCCGGTTTCTCTAGATCAATCTCCCGTAACGGGCTATACCCATACCATTCGTCGTTGCGTTCCATAATAACTTGAATCGGCAGCTTCTTCCTGTTGCGAAACGTGAACTCCTTAGTCTCATCGCGATAGGTAACTTTCAGCCAGCCACTTTCGTAAACTGAGAAATACGCATAGACTAGAATGCATTTCATATGCAAATAGTCTGAGTAAGTCGTAGTTTCCGGTATAGTCAGATTCAGATATTTCACGAACTGAACCTGTGACAGTCGCTTCGGTGTCAGCAGTACCACACCAAACCTTACCCCTTGGAAATTGAAATACCATTGGTGCGAAACAGTTACTGACGGTTCAGAGACCGTATGACCTTTCTTAATGTCAAAATACGCTTCGTCAGGAAACGCCTGGGTTTCAATGTCATAACCCACTAGCCAAGTCTTCTCACTGGTCAGGAATTCATCACGCTCAAAGAGTAATTTACGAGGCTCCTTAGGTTCTGCATCTACCGACACATCATCATCCTTCGGCGATTTGACAACCGGATCTGGATCATCCAAATTCGGTCTAAAGATAAAATTCAGCACTTCACCGGGTAGGTTCTCAGTAGATTTCTTATAGGCGGGAACTAGATGATAATCGCTGGTGTGCTCGAAAACGAACACATTGATGGAACTTTTACATGGTGGGTTTTTCGATTCATTCAGCTCTTTTTCACATTGATAAATAAGTCGCGACAAATTTCCAAGATCTTCGACTAGATCCTGAAAACGTCTGTGCTCGTCGCTATCGTTGCTCTTTCCGGGTTTTGCAACTCGCTTACGGTACGCTACAAGCTGGTTGTGTAGCGCGTTAGTCACACGCTGATATACCCCTGAATTCTTAAACTTAATATACTCCGGTTCCGTGGTATAGGCATCCGGTGATATCTGCGTTAGTCTCTCTGAAACGAGTGATGATATTGACATAGAAAATGAGCCGAACTATAACGCTGCGCTAAAAAATGCGCTCGGTGGTAGTGCTAACTGCGTGCATATCTTCCGCTGGATATCCGTCGTTGAAAGTGCTTGCAACTGAACTTGTGAGTTCTTTAAATACGCTGATAATGCTCTCAACACTAGCACTGTTGGCTGAATTTGCTTCAGTTTTTCATTCAGGAACTTGAGTATCTCAGGATCCTTCCATGACGGATTCCAAGTCATCGAAACTTCTTGCAGTGCTCGTGCCGCTCCAATATAGGACTCACCATACTGTAGAACATACTCTGCGATAGAATTCGGAAACTCGTAGTAATAGTAACCAAATAGTGCTTTTGGTCGTTCATAGGGTTTCGGTTTGTACTGCATGTAGCTGAGAATTAGAATACAACTCCCCGACTTAGAGGCTGGTATCACTGCAGGAGCGAATACCATCTGCTGAATGTCTTCTTCACCGAGTCCGGTGTATCTATTGTTATGAACCAGGACTTGATCCTGAAATTCTGCTAAATGGGTGATCATCTTGCTTGGCGAAGAACTCACTGCGTTCGGTATGGCACCTGGGGTGTGCAGTACTCGACTTTTTATATCAATTGCTTTCGAATAATCATTCTTTCCCGGAAGATACAAATTTAGTTTCATGTCCGGTTGTAAATATTTGACCGTCTGCTTCGCTTCAACACTCCAATTTGTGTACGGTCCGAAATGTGTCTGCAGAAACATGAATGTCTTTGACAAGTCCGCTGCGTCAATCTGCGCGAAGCCTAATTTTCGACCTTTCAAGTTTTTAGCGAGTAATCCTGAGATGTCCACGCCTACCATCTTGGCGCAAGGTCGGTCTTCCGTCACGTTTGCTTTCGGTGGGAATACATTTGGTAGCTGCGGTGAGTGATAGACTAGCAGATCTATAAGCTGCGGTGGATTCTGCGGTGAGTTCGTGTAATCAACTATATAAAGAATGCCAGGGTAGTCATCGATAACGAAGGTACTGCAGGCTCGACATTTCTTGCCGAGCACATGGTTCTGTTCATCAATATCACGTTGCGATGGCGGCATTGGACTCTCCGATCTGCGATGACTGCTAGCCGTTAGGACGGCGTGGTGGACAGTGTTTCTAAAACGACAACTATGTCAAGTCGCTTCTAGGGGTTTAGGTGGGTTAGGTGCGCGTGGACTGGGCGGTTCGAATCACGACCGGTCGTGATCACCACAGTTTCGGTTTTGTCAGCTTCCAATCTGATATGTCCGCCAGTAGTCAATAAAAAAAAGTAGTCCATCAACAACGGTTTTCGCTGTTCATTTTTGCTTTATGTTTCCAGGGCATAAACAGAGAGGCAACCTGATTCTCGACGGTTGTTCACTCTGATATTCGCGGGTTGATTACCGCATGACTTGGTTTCGTCGTGGAGCTGCCTCGGTCTAAAAGCGGGAATTTGACGGATGTCTGTCCCATAGATTTGTCGAGGGTTCTCCGACCGCGGTTACATCTCTGCTTATACCCTGGAAGTCTTGTGCATTAGTTACGTGTGATGCTCCTGTTTGTGAAGTTTATGTTTTTCTAATTACACGCCGTTATGGGTTTAACTTCTTTGGCAATTGCCCACATGAAGGCGCAAAGTTCTCTGGCAATAGCGCAAATGATGGTCTGGTGTTTTTTACCTCTGGCTTCCATTTTGCGGAAACGGCTACAGAGTCTGATCTGAGCTTTCCAGGCAATGTCGCAAATCTGTTTTGGCAGCCCCTCTTGACGAGCGAGGAGCTCTTTACCGATTCGGGCTTTGAGTCTATATGTCTGGGCGGCTTCGACGAGAGCTTTCCTTACATGACCATTGCCTGCCTTGGTTATGCTTCCAGTTCGCCGACTGCCTCCACTGGAATGTTCAGAAGGAACGAGGCCAAGGTAACTCATCAACTTGCGTGGGTTGTCAAAGCGTTTCAAATCACCAAGTTCGGCTACTGTTGTTACTGACACCTGTAATGAAACACCTCGCATCGCCTGCAATGCCCTAACAACAGGAGCCAGTTCCCACGATGGGAGAACTTCCTGAATCTGGGACGTGAGCCGGGCTATCCGTGCCGTGCAATCTTTAACGGTATTAATATATTCCTGAAGGACGATTTGTTGCGCCGGGATTGGCATTGCCAGCCCAGCGAGCCAAATCATGTGAGTTTGCTTCCAATCGCCCTTTCCGGTAAATTTGATGCCATGCCGAAGGAGAAAACCCTTGAGTTGCTGTTTAGATACACGACCGGCTTTTACAGCATCTTGACGGCCCCGGACCAGATCCCGCATGGCCTCATCTTCTTCTCGGGGAACATAGACCGGCGCAAGTTCCCCGGCACGGTGCAAGCTGGCAAGCATTATAGAATCACGACGGTCAGTCTTGATCCGGCTGCCGCTACGCTTTGGAATCATTGACGGAGCAACCACCATGCACTCATGCCCAGCTTTTGTCAGATACCGATATATGCCGTATCCACAAGGTCCAGCTTCATAAACAAAATGGAGAGAAACTTCAGGATGCGCCTTTCTTATCTTCTTAACTGCTTTTTCCAGATCAGCAAGGTCGCCACCGATCGTGCCAAAGTAACGAACCGCTGAGTTTCGATCATCTTCGACTAATGCAATATCAATGGATTCTTTATGTACATCGAGACCAACAAATATGCTAACATTCTTCATGACTCGCCTCCTTGGTTGTGGCTCTGCGCCGTTGGATTTATTCCGACAGCGTAACCCACGTTAGCAAGGGGCGAGTCCTTTTTTTATTCTACTGGCGGACATTATGTCTAATGCATTATGGTGCGTGGCGCGGTTAAGTGTGTGACGACTTTTAAAAGCAAGCGGGTGCGATTAGAACCGCACAGCGCTGTCAAAGTTCAAGTACTAAAACGTTTGGTACTGGTTCCGCCGGTTGCCACTTTGGACGCTGTAACGCGCTCGGGCTTCTTGGAGTTCCAATCGATTTACATGGGAAATACGTTACCATTTTGTTTCTTTAATATTGACTACTCGAACTTTAAAAGCATCATCTACCTCCGTGCGTGTTGTCAAATAGCCGTCTACAACTGCATTATAGATATCTTGGCGCTCTTTAAGTTTGTTGTACAGTTCACGAAATCCTTGCGCGCTGTACTCTCCGGCAAGTTTTTGCAGGCGTTGTACTTCTTGAGCAAATTGTTCTCTGGACTCTTCACTGAGAGCATTTATTCCGGTGTCTCCATGCAGTGATATAATTTTCCCGTTAGCGTTTGAGGTATAATCTCCGTACACTGGGTTTAGTAAGTACTTCCTCTCGAGAATTGCTCGAAGTAGCTCACTGTGCGCTTTAGTTAATTTAGCTCCTGCGACGTTCACTAATTCCTGACGTATGCTTAGGAGTTCCCGGTTGCGCTGGAACAAGTGACAGTCCATGTAGGAAGAAAAATAGCATTCAGTTAGGTGCTCGCGATAGATGCTGTTATCACGCAGTATAATTGGGTTCCTCCATTTATTGATTTCTGCATAATAGAATCTATCTCCGCTTGTAATGAGTTCTATTGTAGTGTCTAAATATTCACATATTGACTCATCGCTGTTGTGGATAACCGTGGCTGTAGCGTAGCATATGCAGCCGTCGTCATTGCAATTATCCAAATGCGTAACGTCAATCCAATCATCAGACCCTTCATATTCTAGCTGGGCGCATTTCCAGTCACTGATTATTGGGTTTTTAGGTTGTATTAATATGTTACCGGGATAATCGAATCCACCTCCTAGTTGGTATCCTGTTTGCGATGAGATATAGATAACATCTACTGTAGAATCAAAATGCTCGTCGATCACGTCAACCACAAGCTGTGTAACTCTCCGGTCAATAGAATCTGCTATGAAGAATTGGTTTTTGTACGTTTGAAGTGTTAAAGGCATTAGGCCTCTTTCGTGGTTTTTAGGTTTGTTCAAAAAGTGTACGGTTGCTACTGGGAGGTTGTATCCCCTGTCTTTTTCACTGCCGTTAATTTGAATCACGACCGGTCGTGATCACATTCTTCGGTACTTTACTTTCTCACTAGCTTTATGTTTATAGAGCATTGCTTCTCGCCACCTATCTATTCCAAGTTCTTCCTGAAGCTTCTTTGTGTCTTCAAGATACTGACGACAATCTTCATCCCTCCCAAATGTGGTGTTCAGATTTTGTATCTCAACTCCGTTCGACCAATATTCGATAATTAATTTCAAAAGTTCGGCGTTGTGACTCTGTATGGCTTCCTCTATACTTATTCTGTACGCGATTTCTTCAATACTTTGCCTTTTATACTCTTCTATCAACAACTTTGTGATGTCGCGATAATCATTTTTAACTGCAACTGTCAAGAGGATGTGCTTATTACCAACGATATCTATGCAATTCGTGTATTTATCAAGAGCCCAGGTGACCATGTCTGCACGATTGTATTGCACTGCGCTAGCTAGCACTTCACGGCTTATTCGATTGCCGTCAAAAGGGCATGGTTCACGTTCTACATGTTTTTGCAGTGCATCCAGGTCATCTATTTCAACCGAATGTCGTAGCGTATTTAAAAACATCTGCCTGTGTTTATGCGTGAATTGTTTCGAACTGGTTATATGATCCTTATTGCATTCTTCAAGATATCCATAAACTTTCTCATTTTGCTCAGTCATGCGCTCTCCAATTAAGTTTAGACGCACTCTTACTCATTGAGCGCTTCATCATCGCTTACCAATTTTAATGATACTTCCGATATCTTCGGTGGCACTTTTGGTTCTATTAAAACTTTTGTAAGCGTTTCCAATTTCTGTTTTTGATTTTGTGCTGTTTTATGTTCAACATCCTTTTCTCTTGCTTTTGAGTCTGTATCAAAATCGCCGTTGTATATTTTAGTTTTTTTCTCTTTCTTCTTTTTGATGATTACAGCCGTCTCTGATGGTTCTACGCTCGATAGTTGCAGAACTGCACACCTGTACGGTACTATTTCCGGAGGTGTAAAACTCTGCGGATCTATGGATTCTTTCGCATTAAGAACAAAATATTTCATTGTCTTTATCCCGGTATGTTTTTATACCCGCTTTAATTCGAAGTTTCATGTACGCAGCTGTCGCTTGATTCAAAATTGTCTCCGGATCAAGGTTCTTTAAACCGCAAGCTATTATTTTATTTTTTGACAACGATACTGTTGATTGTTTTGGTGTTTGTATTGTGTCATCAATTAATATGGGAGTTGGTGGATTGTCATGGATCGTTTGTAGCATTGACAAAATATCCATATCAAGATCTTGGAAATTATATAGTCCAGATAGTAGTTCTTTGCCGAATGCCTTGGCTAGTTCTGAATTAACACCTTCGCATATAAGGTCTGTGACAAGTTGATATACGTCTTTATCTGTTTCATTTGCAGTTCCACAGAGGAATACTAAAGCTTCTATGGCACTTAATTTGGGTACGACGTCGCTAACTGCCATCAAAGTTTTTATTCGAAATATAACTTCTGAGACGTTGATCATCGGTAAGGTTTTAAAAGCTAGCTTGGATACTCTCGTTGCGTCATCGTGGTCTGCGTCTAACTTTATCAGTTCGCTGATTAAATCAGATTCATCATTTTGACAAGGTACTTCGATTGTGCCGGTACTTTGTGTCGTGGATTGTAAATTGTTTGCATCACCTGTCACTCTGAAAATGCTTTTTTGCAGGGTAATCTGTCTAGGCCATTCTTGACCGATAATTTTCATGAACCGAAGTTGCAGTAGTCCTTTCTTAGTGTCAAAAAAGTCTAAGATCGGTGTTCTAAATGCTTCATAAATTTGTGGATCAAGTGTTTTAATCTTTGTAGATATATCCGGTGTTTTAAATACATCTTGTTTTTTAAAATTTACAGTTTTTAAACTTTCCGCAAGCTTATCATAGAGAAAGGTACCTTCACATTGTTTTCGGAGAGATTTTGCTTCGTCTATTGATAACGTATCGACGAAGTTTTTCATAATCGATATATCATTTTCTGGAAACGCAGTAATTTCTAAAATTTTGTTGTAGAATTCGTTGAAATAGTCGGTATCATTATTAAAATATTCTGTATCTGTTTCAGAGTCTTCCGTATATTCTGTGCTAATATCATCAGAATACGCATCTAATTCAGCACTACCACTACCATCTGTTTCAGTTTCAAAAGATGTCAAATTGTCATCATCAATATCATCAAAACCCTCAATTAACGATGTCAAGTCATTGTTATCGATTCCATTGGTTTTAGTGTTTCCAATCCGCTTGCGTAGCATTACTTGTGACTGTTTGACTGTTTCGGCAATATTTTTTACGCAATCATTGTTGCTCCGTAATTTTGTAGTCATTGTGTACTTAACACACATAAGTCGAGCGCGTTCGGTTGCAAAAACTTTTTCAATCTTTTCTTGATTTTTGTAGGCGTTTGGCATTTTTATAAATGCGTAGCACCATTCTAGAATAGGTTCTAGAGTTTCATTTATTCTTGCTGTGAACAATGCATGCTGTTTCTTTTGTGCTTTAACATTTTGAAAATCTTCATCCGGTGTATCTGGTGTATTGTATGCCAGACATCCTAAAATATTTCTTATAAGCCTAGTTGTTTCAGAATATTTGGTGTCGTACAGCTCTATCGACATAGCTTCAAGTTTACCCCATACTCCGTTTTTCAGCTCAATATTTGCGAATTCGTTAGATTTCAAACTTTTCGGTGGCAATAGCTCATCACGATAAAATTGCCCAAACCACTCGTTTAAACGTTCTTTAGGAACTGATTTACTGGATAAAAGTTCACGCAATAAATCTTCGATTTCCTCCGCCGGTGCGGTTTTATCCGTGTTTGGTTCTATAGGCTCTGAAATATGTTTTAAATTTTCAATTTCCTTACAATTCGCATTTACTAAAGTTCTACCTAAATATGGAAGCGGTGCTTCACTTGTTTGACTTGCTATAAGCCTCAATTTTGACCAATCTTCCTCGTTAGCAAAAAATGGCTTGGATCTGTCAAATATCCTGGGGTAAGGTTCTTCGGTATTGTCGCTTTGTATTTTAATATGATTTATCTTTGCAAGTTCACGATAATAGAAGAAGTATAGCCAGTCCGATATTCGATCTATTCTATACTTATTGAGAATCCGTTGTGTTCCAGTTTCAAGAGTAAAGCGCGGGTTTGACAACACATCTACGCGATAGCCATATTTAGATAGCTGTAAACGTAATCCATTAACCCGTTCCAGATAGTCAATATTGACAGCTGTCAATCCATGCTTTTGTGTGAAGGTGGTTGGTTGCACTGGTGGTATGCTTTTTACCTCTTTTACTAACTTAATACATTCGTCGCACCAATCCGTTGCTTCTTTTTCAGCTTCGATTTTTGTGATTTGCGGGTGGTCTCGTAAGTATTGTGATATTTTTGCTTTTTCAGTTTCAAAGAGATTTTGCGCTTCATATAGCTGCGTATTCCGATGAAGTCGGCCACCTATTCCGACGGAAGTCGGCCGGGCATTCCGATGAAGTCGGCCACCCCCTGAGGGGGTGCGCCGCTGGGTGAAAAATTAGATTCTCACATGGTTTCGGCTGCGTCAATCTTTGATCGTATTTTGCGCATTGATTCTTCTCCTTTCAGTTCAATTTTGTATGCGTTGTGCAACACCCGATCAAGAATGGCATCTGCCATTGTTGGGTCATTGAGTGCCTCGTGCCAGTTTGCTACCGGCAGTTGACTGGTTATCAGCGTTGAAGACTTATGGTAACGCTCGTCGATGATCTCCAGTAAATCTCGCAACTGTTCAGGTGACATGGGCGCGATACCCCAATCATCCAGAACAAGAAGATCTGCATTGGCTATCGATTTCATGACTTTTTTGTAGCGTCCATCGTGGCGGGCAAGATCCAGTTCCTGCATGAGCGTCGGGAGCCTGTGATAAAGGGTTGTTATCCCCAAGCGGCAGGCTGTGTGGGATAAGGCACATGACAGCCAGGTTTTACCTGCACCGGTTGCACCGGTTATCAAGAGGTTATGTTTTTTCTTGACCCACTGACAGGTGGAAAGGCTGGCGAGGAGAGAACGATCAATCTGACGGCTGGCTCTTGTGTCCAAATCTTCAAGGACGGCGTTCTGGCGCATTTTCGCGTTTTTAAGCCGCGTGGCGAGCTGTCGTCTCTCCCGCTCCATGAACTCCATATCCACAATAAGAGCTAGTCTGTCCTCAAATGGCAGGTTGTGGATCTCGGGGGTTTCCAGTTGTGTTCTGACTTCTTTGGCCATACCGGTTAACCGCATACTGTTGAGCTTGTCGATAGTAGGGTGAATAAGCATTCTGTGGTTCTCCTTTGTTTGATTAACGTCGGTCTTTTTTTTCAGTCATTGTTACTGCGTAACGTTTTAGGTACGTGTTCCACTCCGGAGTATCCGGTTCGAGGCTCTGAAGTATCGCATCATCTGCATTGCATATCAGTTGTTCCAGTATCTGACGCCTTGTAGCCCCGTGGCGTTTCGCCAGTCGATCAAGGGCAAAGTCGGTTCCGCTGGTTACCCATGTGTTAATTCTTCGGTCTCCGTCGCCATCATTGCGGCGTGCCCGGTATTCGGACTGCCTCTGTGCAGATGTTTTTGCCATGTTCAAGCCCTTTCTTTAAATAGCGTTACGCAGTAACAATTTCCCGTTACGGCGTAACGCTTCAAGTGTCAGTGATAGTATTCGGTGCCGCGAATGTTGGGGTGAACAACGAACGGCTTTGCTAGTATTTGTGCGGGAAGCGGCTTTGAGTCGAGTCCGTTTACCAGTATCGATTTCAGGCTGGTGTAGCTGATCCCACCGATGGCCAGCGCCCTTTTGGAACCAGCCTCTACACGTTCCTTTCCATACTTTTTGGAAAGGGAGATAACCCCCATGCATGAGACGAATCCCTGCTGCGGATGAACCTTACCGGCAAGGATGGCATCTACCAGCTTTGCTGTGGACTCACCGGTTTCAGCAGCCCAATTGACGAGTCGTTCGGGAGTCCATTCGGCATATTCCCTATGGGCCTTTGGCATATGTTCGGGAACGGTTGTATAGCCTCTTTTGTAACGGCGAATGTGACTGGCTACACGTTTGCTTTTATGAAAGAATTCGACAGTTAGTATCGTTAGCCTCGCGTCGAGTTTCTCACTTTTGAGCTGATACGGGGCGCTGTAGAAATGATCGTCAATCTGAACATGGTAATTGAAGCCGAGGCGAACCGGGAGCCAATCGGAGTATTCGTAGCGGGTGGCGGGCAGGGGTGCAAGGGCGGGCTGATCCAGTTCGGCAAACAAGCTCATCCGTGAACCGGAAATCTTGCGGAATGGCTTTGCGTTGAGCCTGGTCAATAGCAAGGCGATAGCCTGATTCAGCTCATCCAACGAGAAGAAGGTGCGGTTCCTCAGGACGGCCAATATCCAGCGCTGTACCAGTTGTACGCCAGCTTCTGCTTTCGCTTTGTCACGGGGTTTTCTGACTCGGGCGGGAATAACGGCGACGTTATAGTGGTCTGCGAGTTCGGCGTAAGATGGATTCAGCTTTGGCTCGTAACGGCAAGGTTTTGATACCGCCGAGCGAAGGTTGTCAGGGACAACGATCTTAGGCAAACCGCCGAGGAAAAGGAAGGCCCGCACATGGGAACCAAGCCAGTCCGGGAGCGATTGACTCAAAGTAGCCTCGGCGTACGTGTATGAACTCGCCCCCATGACCGCTACAAACACCTGAGCCTGCTTTACTATTCCGGTTTTTGAGTCGGTCAGTGGTACGGTCTGTCCGCAGTAGTCGACAAACAGTTTTTCACCGGCTATGTGGCACTGACGCATGCAGCAATCGACGCGGTCAGTGAACTCCCGGTAAAGCTTGCAAAACTGGCTGTATTGGTAACCGTCCGGCTGGTTTGCTTTGTACTCGTCCCACAAAAGCGCCAGGGTAACATTTTTCTTTCGCATCTCTTTTTGTAACAGGGGCCATTCCGGTGCAGCCCTGACTGCTTCGGAAACAACAACAGACGGATACAACAGGTGTTCCAGAGCTGTGTCATCCAGATGATCAGGAAAAGGCCAGGTTAGTCCGGCATTTGAGGCGCGTTCAAGGCACCCGGCTACTGTGCTTCTGGCTGTAGAGCAACTTTTTGCAATTTCGCGGTTACTGAGCTGGGTCGTCCACTTCAGTCTTAGTATTTCTCGTATTTTACGCATAGGGGTTCTCTCCGCTGGCACATGCTCCTCCTCAGAATTTGATTGATGAGGAAAGAACATACGCCTGTTGAAATTACCCAGCGACGACTATAAACGGGGGATGGTGCGAAGTACTCAGGGGGTGGCCGAGATCAATCGGAATAGGTGGCCGACTTCAATCATATTGGGTGGCCGAGTTCAATCGGAATCAGTGGCCGACTTGGTGCGGAATCCGCATACATCATCAATAACCCAAAACCACAATCTTAACTTTTGGCAATAAGCTAGTATTCGCGAAAACAGCCGCAGAGCCTTATCAATAAAGGTTTGCGGCTGTTTTTCTATCCTGCATTGCATAGGAGTATGCAAGACGAATACTAAGTAATAACAGATATATTATGATTTATTCGACCACGCAGTCAAAGCGCATGCGTCGGTGTGTGCAGACTATCTCACCTTCACAGCCCTTACTCGCAGAGGCCCCTTTGCCACGGTAAGTTTGCCGAAGATATTGATATACTCCAGCCCCGAACTACCACCGTTGACTGTAAGACTGTCGTTCACGGTAGTATTCAAGCCGGTTTGCCCCTGATACATGGCATCCCATCCACCATAAAGGGTAATGGCCTTTGAAAGAACGAGAGGCCCGGCGTATGATGCGCTAATGAGGAGCAGTACTTCTGGAGTCGTTGAATTCGCGGCGGCCAGTGCATCGGCTAACATTGCATATGACACGCCGGTTGTGCTGTTTTTGGCCAGCGGCGCCTGGATGAAATTGGCAGTTACATTCCGATCACCATTCATGGCTACTCCGCATGGGCTGATCGTGCTGGTGCAGGCGCCGCCCCAACCGCCGAAGATGTTTGTTGCCCCGGTGGCAGTTGCGTACAGGTTGATGGTGTCGCCATCCGGATAAAGGGCACCGCAGACGCCGGTGTTGTCGGAACAGGCTATATTGCCGGGTATGCCGATGGCGGAAGACAGGTCACTGCCATGGACACTGCCGCTACCGGTGACAGAGACCGACAAAGTGTATTGGTTTGCATGGAATGTGATGCTGAATGCCGGCAATGACACTGAGCCGCCGACGTTGGTGGCGGTGATAATAATGTTGCCATAGGTGCCGACAGTTGTCGGCGTGCCGCTCAGTGCGCCGGTTGTTGTGTTGAAATTGAGGCCTGGCGGCATACCGCCGGTAATGCTGAAGCGATAGGCGTTTGTGGCCGTGGGGGTGAAGCTGTAGGCTATGCCTACGGCGGAGGTAGTGGACGGGGTGCCGGAAATGGTGGGTGGAACAACCTGACCAGCTTGGAAACCTGAGGCCATGGTATATGACGTGCTAACCTGATCGACTCCACTGAGCTGCCCGATAGATGCGCTATTCCGGAAGTTTGTGGATGAGTCATCTCCGCCGCCGCAATCAAGCACGTTCTTATCGATCAAGTAATTCACGCTGGTTTGGGCAGCAAAGGTGTCAAATGGTATGATAGATATCAGCGAGAAAATCAGCATGTTCAGCCGAATTAACTTACTTGTACTCCCACATACCTGTTTCATTTGAACACCTGTCTGAAAATGTATTAAATGGTACCATCAAGTACCATCTTTTCCATTTATGTAATTATTTCCCATTGCCCGTGGCGAGCAGCTCATTGGCTACCGCTTCAAAATTTTCATAGGGCAAAGCACCAACTATTTTAAATCCCTCAACTACTCCATTCTTTTGCTTGCCCAGAACGAAACTGGGCGTGCCGGTAATACCGACCGATTGTGCATATTTCACCTCTTCGGCAAGCTCCTTTGCGTATTTATCACTTGCAAGGCACGCGGAAAAATCCTCAGGCTTTAGACCAATGTTTTTTGCATAACCAGCCAAAGAATCCAAATCCAGTTTTTGCGAGTTTTTGAACAGCAACTCTTTCATTTCCCAGAACTTTCCCGACTCGCCGGCGCAGAGAACAGCCTGAGCGGCTTTCGAGGCAAATTGGTGGAAATCGAGGGGAAGATCCCGTTGGATAAAGAGTACTTTGCCGGTGTCAATGAGATTCTTTTTTATTGCCGGAAAGGTTGAATTTGAAAACCGTGCGCAAAATGAGCACTGGTAATCTGTATATTCGATAAGAACTAGCGGGGCATTACTATTACCCAAGGTATGAGTGCCGCCGCTTTTGACCGTGATCTTTTCCGCCTTCGGTGGTTGCTGCACTTGTTGCGGTTGCGGCTGTTTCTGACGTTCCAGAAGCTGACGGATATTCTTCAGCTCGTTGATGATAATATCACCCTGCTCCTTGGTGATCGGCTCTGACCACGCGGAAGAGCATGTAGTAAGTATTAATACAGTAAATACAATTAACTTGTGTAAACGTTTAAACATTTAATCCTCCGTAGGGTCTCGTGCAAATTAATAACACACACCCATCAAGCACGAGTGACCTGATGCACACGCATGTCCACAGCTGCCACAATTGGCAGTGCTTGTATTTAAGTTAATTTCGCAGCCGTCTTGAGCATTTTTGTTACAGTTGCCATACCCAGGGTTACAAATTATTTGGCAAGTGCCGCCTCCGCAGTATGAAGTACCATTGTTATTACTACAGACCGTTCCGCAAGCGCCGCAATTGTTACTGCTAGAAAATAAGTTGGTTTCGCAGCCGTTGGCTCTATTACCGTCGCAATCACCAAAGCCTACATTACATTGGAACCAACAAATACCGCCAAGGCAGCTTGCCGTCTCATTGGCGTAGACGGGGCAGGCTTTGTTACAACCACCGCAATTAGCAACGCTTGTCTGTGTGTTAGTTTCGCAGCCGTTGGTTCTATTACCGTCGCAATCAGCGTAGCCACTACTACATGCGAACCCACAAGCTCCGTTTGTGCAACTTTCGGTGCCGTTTATTATTGGAGAACAGACATTACCACAGGCGCCGCAATTATTGACGCTCGTCACTAGATAGGCTTCACAACCGTCGGTTGCTATGTTATTGCAGTCACCATACCCGGCCGCACACGCAAGCTTACACAAGCTACCAACGCACGACCCGACCGCATTCGGAAATTGGGTTATGCTGCCACAACTCCATCCAGATGTTGTACGTACTAAAAATTCGCCAACAGCGCAATTCTCACCTAACTTGGCTGCGGTTATAACGCCGTCCGTAACATTCTCGGCAATACCGGCACGCATGGAATATGCAACACTCGTTATTGCTTGGCGAGGTGTCATCTCTGGATCACTATTTATCGCTATACCAAGATAATACTGTTTATCGAATGTTAAGTTGATTGGTGTTACGCTGCCAAGGATAGAATTGTAACGGCCGTTAGTAACAGCCACATTTGGCTGAGATTCAGACCAGAGAGAATTGCCGCCAGTTGCGGACGAATAAAGGGAAAATGTCATCGACACGGTGCCGCTTACCGGTGTCCCAGATGCGTTTTGAAGGATACCCTGGTAGCTGATATTTTGTGGCACCGCTGCATAAACGAACGTCGAAATAAGCATGAAAAACAGAATTAATAGCGTATTTTTGTATATTGCCGCCATAAAACTACCTCCCTATCTATTTTTCAATTATTCATATCAATTCGATAATTGAGTATATTATGTTAATCTAACATAAAAAGCAAAGTAAAATACGCTTGGTGCGAGTCTCAGTACCGTTTCCGTTGTCATTAAAACGTGAGTAATAGTCCAAGATACCCCACTCTTGAAATCGGCATCCTGTCCGGTTCCAGCGCTGGGGTATAACCGTACCTGACGAATTGTAGCAGGCTGTTTAACCGGTCTGCGGCAATGGTGCGGGGGCGGCCTGGGCGGCGGCTAATTTCACCTTCTTTTTTTCATCGATTCAGAACTTGCCGCCATGAAGCGTTCAGCTGGCTGCTCCCATTGCGGCGGTCCAGTCGGGCTTCCGGAGGAGTATTGTCTTCGGTGGAGTTTGTGCTGTGGTCGCGATGGTTGTCGCCGCAGGAGTGCGCCGGAGTCATGTTTGTTTATGGGGCGGCGTGTGTACTGGCGTTGTGTTGTGCTGATAGCAACAGCTCTCATGCAGCGACGGACTGAGAGCAAGAGTATTGGCCAGCTTTCCAGATGGATCAGTATATCAAAAAAAACCATTATGCGTTGGCTTGATTATTTCATAGAGGTATTTGGTAACAGTTCTGAATGGTTGCGGATTCGTGGGTTTTTGCCGGCGACTGTTTCCAACGACTGTCTTCCTATAAATTTTCTGGAGTATTGCATTATGCAATCTCAGGATGCTCTGAGTGGCATTGTCACATGTTGTCGTTTGTTGGGTAGAGGCGGATAAAAAAGCAGGATATATGCGGGTTGATGTTAGTCGCACCCTGGCACGCAGAAGATGGGAACTGGTTGAATAATATACGGTTGTGGTATTGGGTGGCATTCCATTTTGCATAAAAGAGCCACCTGATGTCAGATGAATCGAGAAAATTAAGGAACTGGGCGCATCTTCGCCTTTCCATTGTCAGCCCTCTGCTCGCACAGCCTCCAGAGCGGGGTGAACTTACCCAGGAAATTGAGCGTCTGTCACAGCAAAGTTCTCCTCATCCAACCCGTGGTTGAAGTTGAACCCGGATGAAGCTGGCGTAGTACGCCTGATTTTCAACTTTTATATCGAAAGTGGCGGCGGGCTCAAGGCGGTAGCTGCTGAACTGAACGGCAAGGGACAACTGCGCCGGGGTAATGTGTGGAGTACCACCACGATTCACCATGTCCTGACAAACCAGATTTACCGGGGTGACCGGATATTCAATCAACACCATTGGAAAAGCGGCACGGAAAAACCGGAAGCTGAATGGATACGTGCCAAATTGACGCTATAGTTGCGCCCGAAATCTGCGACTTGGTCGCCAAAAAAGCTGAAACAGCGTAGTCCGGCTATGTCCCACCCCCGGCTGGTATCGTCACGGCGTCTGTTGACTACCGTCCTGAAGTGCGGCGTATGTGGTGCCAATATGATCATGTCAACTGGCAAACAAAATGCCTACCGCTATTACAAGTGTTCGACCAGAATCAAAAAACATCTTGATTTGTGTACTTCCAAGGCGGCATCGATGGAAAAGCTGGATCAGGCAATTTTAGAAGCATTGGCTGACAAGGTTTTTACCTCGGAACGGGTTTCAGCCATGTTGGCGGAAATGAAACGGCAGGCTTGTGGTGATAAGCCGGTAAGCATACAGGATTTACTGAAACAGCTGGAGGCGGTGCGCTACCGCTTGGCTAACCCATTTTTGACAGAACATCGTTTTGTTACTTTAAAATTCAAGCATATTTGCCCTCGAAAAATAAAAATAGTCAATAAAATCAGGGG
>Ga0118677_10006223_pt1 | contig 20340 bp, 9 predicted proteins | sample AliMusrvi5mmetaG_FD_86154 | JGI IMG/M metagenome (GOLD analysis project Ga0118677, IMG submission 86154)
ATCAGATTTTCTGGTGCAAACGGGTATAGACTTGCTTCCAACCTTGTGCGAATTTGCGGGAATTCCGGTTCCAGATAAAAGCCGTGGTGTAAGTCTCAAAAAAATCATTTCGGACGGTTCTGCTCCCAAAGAGCGTGAATATGTGGTGGTGTCCGATCATCTGATCCAGGGGGTGGCCGTCGACGGGAAAAAACCGGAACCGGAAGGCCGCATGCTTCGGAACAAGCGTTTCAAATACTGGATCTACAACGAAGGCTTGCAGAGAGAGACGCTCTACGATATACAGAATGATCCGGGCGAAATGGTCAATCTTGCGGGTGATCCCAAATTCATCGATGAGCTAAAAAAATGCCGTGGACAGTTATCCGAATGGGCCCTCCGGTACAACGATCCCTATCAGAAATACCTTATCAATTAAATATTGGTATGAGAAATCGTGAAGCAGTAAAATATGTTGTTGTGACATGCTTGTTTTTTTTGATGGCCGGCCCGGGTAGATCACAAAAAATTGGAGTGTCCGGCAATCTTCCTGCACAGGCTCCGTATCCTAAGATCAGAATCGGTTCCACTCCTTCCGGAGGCGAAGAACCCAAATTCAACTCCCCCAGTTTTGAATGGCCTACAAAGAAAAAAGCCGTTTACAACATAAGGATCTCTTCTTCAAAAGCTTTTGAAAGGGAGGTGATTGAAAGGAGCGGAATACCGTATGCCATTTTCAATCCGCACAAAAAGCTTGTACCGGGTATCTGGTATTGGCAATACAAAGTCAACAATGAAAACTGGAATGCAACAGATTCCTTCACGATAAAATCCTCCACACGAATATTCGAAACTCCTGACATCACGACTATTCTAGACCGAATTCATTTGGAACATCCTCGTGTACTCATCAAAAAAGAGGAACTGAAATCTTTTCGAATAAAAGCCAATGGTTATAAAGAATCAGCAGATGTAATTAAAAAAGCAGATAGTTTTACGGATAAGCCTGCCCCTCTCGAAGCTTCCGTACTTCCTTCCTTCAAAGGAAAAGATGATTTCGAAAATGGAAAAATCGCCTCCATTGCAAGCAAGCGTGCAGGATGGAATGTGCACAATGTGATCGTCACACTTTCGCAGGCATATATTCTGACGGGCAATTTGAAATATTTCAATACCGCAAAAATGTGGATGCTGGAGGTTTCCAAATGGGATCCCAAAGGACCATCCCATACCAATAATTTCGGTGATGCCGGAATCATGTCGGGTCTGGCCATTGGGGTCGATACTTTCTGGGATTTATTGTCAGTAGCGGAAAGGGAACAAATTGTAAAACATATTGCCATCCGGGCCGGCCAATTCTACCAGCTTTGGATAGACCAGGTGGAAAGCCGCTCATCATCTATGCACGTTTGGCAGCATATCCTGCATAATTTGCTGCAAACATCGATTGCGTTGAAAGGAGAAATCCCGCAAACAGACCTGTGGATGGAGTACATCTATGAACTCTGGATTGCCCAATCACCAAAAATGGGAGAAGAGGATGGCGCCTGGTTCAACGGAACCTCCTATTTCGGAATGAATACCCTTTCACTGATTGATGTATCTTCTATTTTTCATGAACTATCGGGAAAAGATTTCATGGGATCAGAATGGTTTAAGAATAACCCCCGTTGGCTGATCTACGCCTTTCCACCCAAATCTGTTTCTGACGGATTCTGCAATGATGGAGAGAGGTACCAATTCCCAATTGTGAATTATGCCGGTTATACAGATGCATTGGCCCGCCTGTTAAACCTACCCTATGCTGGCTGGTATGCTCAGTCCGTCGCGAAAAGCTTTGGAAATGAGATTTCGGATGACGAAGAATTTCGCTGGTTCAGGATACGGAGCGGATTAAAAATGAAGCTTCCTGCCACGCCAAAGGAGTTTAACCTTCCGCAGGCAGCACGTTTCCCTGACATCGGTGTTGCTTATATGCATACTACTATGCAAAATGCTACGACAGACCTTATGTTCTCCATACGGAGCAGTCCATATGGCCCGATGGCCCATGCCCATGCCGATCAGAACACCTTCAACATTGCCTTCGGAGGGAAAAGGCTTTTTTACAATACAGGTTACCGGCCGGCCATGGGAGATCCCCACTTCCTGGGTTGGTACAAACATACCCGGGGCCATAACGGTGTTTTAATCGATGACCATGGTCAGCCCTTTTCGGAAGAATCCTATGGCTGGATACCCCGTTTCCTTCACGGAAAACAAATATCCTATGCGGTTGGAGATGCTTCAAAGGCTTATTCAGGAACAGCAGATGGTGTAAAAACGGATCACGGAATGAATCTCTTCAAACGTCATTACATCATGCTTCGCCCTTCCACGATAGTGATCTACGATGAACTGGAAGCAGACCATGAGGCTGAGTGGAGCTGGCTGCTGCACAATGACAATGGATTTTCTGTTGCTCCGGAGAAGAATATCATCACGGCCAGGAATGAAGCTACCCTGGCACAGGTATCGTTGTTTGCTTCCTGCCCCGTCAAATTTGAGGTGACCGACCAGTTTTCCGTCCCGGTAGATAACTGGACCAATAAAACAGACGAGGAAGGAGATACCATCCACTTCAGAAACCAATGGCACTTCAAAGGTGTATCGGCGAATAAAACGGCAAAAATGCGCTATCTGGCAATCTTCCAGGTCAAACCGGACGGCAGATTTGATGAAATCGCCACCAATGGTGACAATGGCACTTTCACGGTAGGTGATTGGAAAATTGAAGCCGAAATGAATGCATCAAACCCGGCATACATCACTGTAAGGAAATCAGACAACAGTGCCACACTGGTTTCGCGGGGTAATCTTACAACAGGTTCGAAAACCTACACGGGAAATGGAAAAGGGAGCTCTAAATTGCTCGAAACAATTGGCGGAAAAGAAATTTTTCAGGAAACGGAAGATGAGATACCTGTTTCAATCCGGAAAGTGATCAAAAATCAAGAAATAAAAATTCAAGGCAAATGAACCATCAAGGAAAGTCATACATCAGTCTTGCATTGATTTCCCTACTGGCCGGAGGAAGTCTGGCAGCCGGAAATCCCAAAGTTGAAAAGCCTGCGGGCAGGAGACCAAATATCCTGTTTGCGATAGCCGACGATCAGTCTTACCCGTATGCTTCAGCCTATGGAACAAAAGGGATTCGTACTCCTTCATTTGATGAAGTAGCCGATAAAGGCATCCTCTTTACCAATGCCTTCGTGGCGGCTCCCCAGTGCAGCCCGTCAAGGGCGGCGATCCTGACAGGGAAAAATATCTGGCAGCTGGAAGAAGCAGGTACACACAGCAGCTATTTCCCTAAAAAACTGACGGTTTTCACAGACCTCCTTGAAAAATCAGGTTACCAGATTGGGTTTACTGGCAAACCCTGGGCTCCGGGCAACTGGAAAGACGCGGGATGGTCTCGCAATCCTGTCGGACCGGAATACAATTCAAAATTATTTGATACGGTACCTGCCTCCGGAATAAGTCATATCGACTACTTCGAAAACTTTAAAGAGTTTTATGCCAAAAAGGAGACTGATGAACCCTTCTTTTTCTGGTATGGCGGTCATGAACCTCACAGGATTTACGAGGATGGATCCGGAATTAAAGCAGGGATGAAATTATCAGATGCAGCGGTCCCGCCCTTTCTGCCCGATGTGAACCTGGTTAAAAGCGATGTGCTCGATTATTACTTTGAAATAGAATGGTTCGATGCCCAGCTGGGCAAAATGATACAATTCCTCCGCGAAAAAGGTGAGCTTGAAAATACAATCATTGTGGTCACGGCGGATAATGGCATGGCATTCCCCGCGGCGAAGGCCAACCTCAGGGAATACGGCCTCCATGTGCCCCTGGCGATTTGCTGGCCTAAACAAATTTCAGGGAAGAAGGTCGTCAGCGAACTGGTCGGTCTGATCGATCTTGCCCCAACCTTCCTTGAGATAGCCAACATAAAGGATGTTCCATCCATGACCGGAAAAAGTCTTTCGCCGCTGCTCCTACCGGGAAAGGACCAAACCAAATTTATTCCGGAAAAGTATGTCCTGACCGGCAGGGAACGACATTCGCATGCCAGGCCTGACGACCTGGGCTATCCTGCCCGGGCAATCAGAACGGCGGATTATCTGTTTATCCTGAATTTTAAACCAGACAGGTGGCCGGCCGGTGATCCTGTTCCGGCAACCACAAAAACCGGGAAGGAAGGCGACAATGAAAAATCCATGTGGCCGGGCTATCACGATATCGATGATTCACCTACCAAGCTGATGCTGATTGAGAACAGTACCAAATATCCCGGTCCATTCCGCTTCGGCTATGAAAAAAGGCCGGCAGAAGAGTTGTACAGCATCAGGGAGGATCCTGGCTGTACGAAAAATCTGGCAGATGATCCAAGACTCAGTACCCTGAAAAACGAATTGAGAAAAACACTCGAGATGGAATTGAAGGCACAGGGCGATCCAAGAATGAACGGGAAGGATGATCTTTTCGAATCTTACCCGCGTTTCGGGGCTATGCGGGATTTCCCCGGATTTAAAGAAAAAGGAAAATACAATCCTAAATTTCAATAAAAAATGAACAGATTCTCCTATATGATCGACAGGCATCAGGTAAAGTATTCTGTACTGGCACTTGCTCTTTTCCCGGCTTTACAGGTTTTCCCGGCAACACCTGTACAAAAACCGAATTTCATTTTAATTCTCTGCGATGATCTTGGCTGGACGAGCAGTTCCCAGGTCATGGATAACCTGGTCAGCAACTCAAGGAGCGACTATTACGAAACTCCCAACATCGAAAGACTGGCATCGAAAGGTGTCCGGTTTTCGAACGGATATGCCTCCTGTGCCCTTTGTTGTCCCACCCGCAGGAGCATCCAGTTTGGCCAGACCCCTGCACGGCAGGGTGATGCCTTGTTTAAGGAAAACTATCATCCCGATTTTAAAAAAGTCACTTCCATTCCGCAAATGCTAAAGTCCATTTCCCCGGAATACAGGGCCGCACATTACGGGAAATGGGACCTGCGTTCCGACATTTTTCCTGAGGACATTGGTTATGACGAAAGTGACGGAAACACCGGGAACATCAATGGAGATTTGGGTTCAACCAAGGAAACGAAATGGACCGATATTTTTCGGAACAATGATCCCAAACGGATTGAAACCATCACCAACAGGGCCGTCAATTTCATGACCCGTCAGGTGAAAAGCGGTCATCCGTTTTATCTGCAGGTCTCCCATTATGCCACACATGTCGATTTCCAAACCACGGAGGAGTCCTATCAGAAATACCTTCAGAAAAAGAAGGGCGCGATCCACAACAATCCTGGTTTTGCCGGCATGCTGGAGAATCTGGATGGCGGCATAGGCATTATCCTTGACAAGATGGATGAGCTTGGGATTGCGGATCATACCTATCTGATCCTGATGACAGACAACGGGGGAGTCGAAGCTTTCCCACCGGTAAAAAACAAGTTCGATCATCCTTCCACCTTCAAGATACCCAGCAACAACTATCCGTTGAGAGGAGGAAAATGGACGTTGTACGAAGGCGGGATCAGGGTGCCTTTCATGGTAATCGGACCCGGCATCAAAAAAGGAAGTCAGTGCGATGTACCTGTCACAGGATGGGATATTTTGCCGACGCTGGCCGATCTGGCCGGAAATAAGAAACCCCTGCCCGAAAATCTCGACGGTACAAGTTTCAGGCCGTTGCTCGAAAACGGAAATGCAGGTAAGTTCAAAAGGCCGGAGGATGAACTTGTATTTCATTATTTTGGGAAGCCCCACTCCGCCATTCGTGCCGGCGACTGGAAACTGATCAAATTCTGGAATCTGAAGAAGATTGAACTCTACAATTTAAAGGACGATCCGGGTGAATTGAAAGACCTGGCTGCATCCAGTCCTGAAAAGGCAAAAGAGATGGAGGCAAAGCTCATGGCATATCTTGAAAAAGTACATGCTGAGATCTTGTATCCTCCAAAGAATGTCAAGGTGAAATCGAAAAACAAAAATAATGATGACTAAGTCCACTCCAATAGAAAAGGAAATACCACAAAGGCTCGAAGACACTAAGGCATCACAAAGATTTGATATTACACTTCTGTCTTGGTGAAACCTTCGTGCCTTGGTGTCTTCGTGGCAGAAAAGGACGCTTAACCGTAAATCCTGAAAAAAAACATTGTAAACCATAACAAAATGAAAACCAATTGGCTGATTTTCTCCCTATTGCTCTATGCCGCAAGCGGGTTTAGTTCTGAAAAGGACAAACTCATCACCTCCTTTGGCGCTGTAGCCGACGGTGTGACCAACAATGCCGTGTCCATCCAAAAAGCGATTGACGAGGCCTCTGCAACTGGCGGAGGAAGGGTAATCGTCCCTCCGGGACTCTTCATGACCGGAACCCTGTTCCTGAAATCGGGCGTAGACCTGCATTTGGAGCAGGGATCCTGCCTGCTGGGTTCAGACAAGACGAATGACTATGCCTCTGGTCGAAAGTCCCTCATCACGGCAACCGATCAAAACAAAATCAGTATCAGCGGAACCGGAATTATTGACGGACAAGGTCAGGAACTGATGCTGGATATTTTCAAAAAGCTGAGGAGCGGGGAACTGAAACAGGATACGCTATGGCTGGTAAAAAGACCGGAAGTGGGCCGTGCATTGGTTCTTTATTTTCGCTCCTGTTCCGAGGTGAAGGTCACAGGGGTTACCCTGAAAAATGCTTCCAACTGGGTTCAGGACTACAGGGAGTGTACCGATGTGGTGATCGACAGGATCAAGGTTCAGAGTACGGCTTACTGGAACAACGATGGGTTGGATGTAACTGATTCAAAACACGTAAGAATAACCAATTGCTTCATCAATGCTTCAGACGACGGGATCTGCCTGAAATCCGAAAATCCGAAATCTTTCTGCGAAGACATCTTCATCGATAGCTGTACGGTTCGATCCAGCGCCAACGGATTCAAACTGGGTACAGCAAATATCGGAGGCTTCAGGAATATCAAAGTTCGCAATCTGACGGTTTTCGACACCTACCGTTCCGCCATCGCCCTGGAATCGGTGGATGGAGGATTCATTGAAAACATCGACATCCGGAATGTGGTTGCAAAGAATACGGGGAATGCCATCTTTATCCGGCGTGGTCATAGGAATAAGATAGGGGAGGTTGGAACACTGAAAGGAGTTTACATTGCCAACGTGAAGGCGGAAATTCCGCTTTACAAACCGGATCAGGGGTATCCGATCGAAGGGCCACCCGACCATCTTCGTCCGGGAGAAGACAGGATGCCCAAACGGCCTTCCAGTTTCCATATTTATGGTCATCCGTTCTTACCCTACAACCTGGTTCCCTCCTCCATTGTCGGGGTACCCGGATATCCGGTACAGGATGTCAAACTTGAAAACATCGAAATCACATACGGCGGAAAAGCCAGCAAGGAAATTGCCCATATTCCGCTGGATGACATCGGTACTGTTCCTGAAAACGAAGCCGGCTATCCCGAATTCTCCATGTTCGGTGAATTGCCTGCCTGGGGATTCTATCTTCGCCATGCTGAAGGGATCAAAATGATCAATGTGAAGATCAGCTACCGCGAAGACGATTTCCGGCCTGCCATGGTGATGGACGATGTGAAAGGCGTTGACATGGATGGAGTTGCAATACCGACAGCCATTGAAATGCCTGTTATATTTTTAAACAATACTTCCGGCGTAACCTTCAAAAACCTGAAATTACCCGTAAGCGAAGAAAAAGGCGTTCTACGGCATCCCTGACTTCATTTTTAATTTGTAATTTGTAATTTAATGTCGTTTAGCCAGCAATATCCTTTGTGTTCCTTCGTTTTGCCCTTTATGTCCTTTGTGGTAAAAGTTGTTCTTGTTTTTTCACCACGAAGGACACATAGTGAAAAATCAATTGCCATTATAAGATGAAAAAATCAATTTTTGTTTCAGTTCTCGTTGCACTTGCGTTTCTAACCCTACCGGGTAAGTCGCAGACCCAGGATCTGCCATTCAGGAATCCGGCTCTATCCACGGAGAAGAGGGTCAATGACCTGCTGGGCAGGCTGACCGTGGAGGAAAAAATAAGTCTCCTGATTGCCAGTTCCCCTGGCATTCCGCGAATGGGAATTGAGAAGTACTTTCACGGCAATGAAGCCTTGCATGGCATCGTCCGTCCCGGAAATTTCACTGTATTTCCGCAAGCCATCGCCCTGGCCAGCATGTGGAACCCTGCCCTGCAGTACCAGATTGCCACCGCAGCCTCCGACGAAGCCCGTGGCCGTTGGAACGAACTCGACAGGGGCAGGAAGCAGACACTGCACTTCAACGACCTCCTCACCTTCTGGTCGCCCACCATCAACATGGCCCGCGACCCACGCTGGGGACGTACTCCTGAGACTTATGGCGAAGATCCCTACCTGGCGGGCGTCCTGGCGGTTCAGTTCGTGAAAGGTCTGCAGGGAAATGATCCGAAGTACCTCAAGGTGGTTTCGACACCGAAGCATTTTGCCGCCAACAACGAAGAGCACAACCGCTTTTCGTGCAATGCCATCATCTCCGAAAGAATCCTGCGGGAATATTACCTTCCTGCTTACGAAGCCTGCGTGAAGGAGGGGAAATGTGCCTCCATCATGGCGGCCTACAACGCGATCAACGATGTACCGTGTACCGCCAATCCCTGGCTTCTGACGAAAGTACTGCGCCAGGACTGGGGCTTCAATGGGTATGTGGTTTCCGATTGCGGCGGTCCGGGAAATCTGGTCTCCTCGCATCAGTACGTGAAAACAAAAGAGCTGGCAGCGATGGTTTCCATCAAGGCCGGACTGGATCTGGAGTGCGGCGACAATGTCTACAAGGAACCCATGCTGAATGCCTACAAACTGGGGATGATCACGATGGCTGATATCGACACGGCAGCCTTCAGGGTGCTGAGGGCCAGGATGAGGCTTGGATTGTTCGATGATCCTGAGCTGAATCCCTACAACAAGATATCTCCAACAGTCGTCGGATCTCCGGCACACAAGGCACTTGCGCTTGAAGCAGCGAGAGAGAGCATGGTGCTGCTGAAAAACAACGGTATCCTTCCAATTAACAGTAAAACTGTAAAATCGATCGCCGTGGTGGGTATCAATGCCGGCAATACGGAATTCGGCGATTACAGTGGCGTCCCGGTAGGTGAACCTGTTTCAATACTCCAGGGTATAAAAAACAAGGTTGGCAAAAGTGTCAGAATTGCTTATGCACCCTGGCAGCCCGTCAACGGACTGGAGGGCTATGAACTGATCGCGAAAGGGTTCTTCCCCGATGGATTGAAAGCCTCCTATTTCACCAACATGACCCTGGAAGGCGAACCAAAAACCCGCCAGGAGGAGAACATCAATCTGGAACCTGCCAACCAGAAACCCGACGCTTTTTTGCCTGTCAACAGCTTTTCCGTCCGCTGGTCGGGCAAGTTAAAGCCGACGATTTCGGGAAAATACTCGCTCGGTTTCCTGGCCCATGACGGATGCCGTTTGGCCATCAACGGTAAAACTGTACTCGACTCCTGGAAACGTAAGGCGACCAAAACAGATTTCGCGGATGTGGATCTGGAAGCCGGCAAGGAATACGATCTGACTGCAGATTACTTCGTGAAAAGGGATGCAACTGCCAAGCTCTACTGGAAGTCTCCGCAGGTAACCACAGATTTCACTTCGCTCTTTGCCGAATCTGTCCAGTGCGCCAAAAGCTGCGAGGTGACGGTGGCCGTCCTGGGTATGAACAAGAATTTCGAGAGCGAAGGCCAGGACCGGGAGACAATCCGGCTTTCCAAAGACCAGGAAGTTTTCATTCAGACCCTTTACAAGGCCAATCCGAAAACCGTTGTGGTTTTGGTAGCCGGGAGTTCGCTGGCCATCGGATGGATCAATGACCACATTCCTGCCGTCGTGGATGCCTGGTACCCCGGGGAACAGGGTGGAACCGCAGTTGCCGAGGTGTTGTTTGGCGACTACAATCCTGCCGGAAGGCTTCCGCTCACCTTTTACAACAGCATGGATGACCTGCCCCCGTTTGATGACTACGATATTGCCAAGGGGCGTACTTACCAGTATTTCCAGGGCAAGCCACTCTATCCGTTCGGATATGGTCTGAGCTATACCGGATTCAAGTACAGCAATATGAAGATGGCGGATCAGGGACCCAAAATCAATGTAAGCTTTGACCTCAAAAACAGCGGCAAAATGGATGGCGATGAAGTTGCCCAGGTTTATGTAAAACTGCCGCAAATGGACCGTCCGATGCCGATCAAACAACTCAAGGGTTTTCAGCGCGTCCATGTCAAAAAGGGCAAAACGGAAAATGTGACCATTGCACTGGAGAAGGCCCAGCTTCGGTGCTGGGACGACAGCCAAAAGAAATTCATCACGCCGAAAGGTAATTATACCATCATGGTGGGGGCTTCATCCGAAGACATTCGGCTGACGCAGGTAATTCAACTTTAAAAAAATGAAAAATGAAAAATGAAAAACAAAAATTTAACCGCAAAGAGCGCTGAGAAGTCGCAGAAAACCGCTGAGTTCTAAATGCCTGATTTTCTCTGCGACACTCTGCGTAATTCTTTGCGAACTCTGCGGTTAAAAAAAATTCCAGTCTTAAAATCATTTCGAATGAAAAAAACACAGACAATTTTACTGCTTCTACTTTTCATCGCGGCAATCAGTACCTCTAAAGCGCAGGATTTGCCCTTTGCCAAAGCTGAAATTACAGTCTCGGCTGAGATGAAAAAGTCATTCCAGCCTGGGGGGCGTCTCCTTCTGCATCTGACAAAACAAAGGGAAAAGGAACCACACCTCAAGTCCGATATCACAATTGCTGTGACGCCTGCAAACTGGGATTTAGCCATTCCCTTTCAGGTGGATGCCCAAAATAAAGCTGTGATGATTTATAATTCGGAAAAAGTTCAGTCTCCTCCCTCGCAAATCTATTATTATCAGGCAGTGTACAAGCAGAATCAGGACGACGGACAGGAAAATGTGCCGGGGAATATGATCAGCAATGTGGATTCATTGCTTCTTTCAGCCCATCCTCAAATTCATCTCACGCTGGATAAAATAATTCCCCCCAACGAAATCATCGATCACAAATTTGTAAAATCCGTGGTAATCCAAAGCAAGTTCCTTTCCGAATTTTCAGGCAGGCCACGCTATCTGAGGGCCTCAGTTTTGCTACCGTCTGGCTATTTCAAGAACCCCGGGAAAAACTATCCCATTTGCTACAGGGCACCCGGACTGAACGGCAGATACACTGCCGTGAATGGCCATATGAAGGACAAGGAATTCACGGACTGGTGGTTTACAGACTCTGCCCCGCAGGTCATTTATGTTTACCTGGATTCACAGGGTCCATATGGGGATACCTACCAGGTGGATTCCGAGAACAACGGACCTTGCGGGAAAGCATTGACAGAGGAGTTAATCCCTGCAATTGAAAAACTGGTCCACTACAATCCTGCCACAAAAATGCGCTTCCTGACAGGCTATTCAACAGGTGGATGGGTATCTCTGGGTTTGCAGGTATTCTATCCCGACTTCTTCGATGGAACCTGGTCCTACAGTCCCGACCCCGTTGATTTTTCACATTACGGACTGATCGATATTTACAAGGATTCGACCATTTTTTACAACAAATACGGCTATCTTCAACCTGGGAGAAGAACCATTTATGATGAACCGACTTTTTCAATGAAAGAGTGGATATCCGGCGAAAATCTGGTGAGCAGGACAGGTGACTACAGGATTTCCGGAGGACAATTTGGCGCCTACAATGCAGTCTTTGGACCAAAAGGGAGCGACGGGTTGCCATCCCTGATGTTTGATCCGGTTACCGGAAAAATAGACCATGCCATTGCTTCAAAATGGGAAAAATACGATCTGAAGAAAGTCCTGGAAACCAACTGGACAAAGCTCGGACCGAAACTTCAGGGTAAAATATGGATATGGACCGGCGACGCTGACGGATTGTATTCCAATGTGGCTACCAGATTCCTGAAAATGTACCTGGATGGCACGCAGAATCCAAAGTCAGACGCAAAAATATCCTTTACTCCCCTGGCAGGGCATTGTCAGGAGTGGAGCGACAAAGCCCTCCTGAAGATGATTGCCGAAAAAGCAACCGGGAAATGAGAACACAACAACCACAATTATATTAAAGATGAGAAAGAAAATGTTGATTTCGCTGTTTGCCATGCTGACCATGCTGTTTGCCAATGGTCAGCCTCAAAACCAAAATTTACCCTTCCGCGATCCATCCTTATCAACTGAAAAAAGGATCGATGATTTACTGGGAAGGCTTACCCTGGAAGAAAAGGTCATGCAGATGATGGACAAGACGCCGGCCATCGAACGACTGGGAATCCCCGTATACAACTGGTGGAACGAGGCCTTGCACGGGGTGGCAAGAACCGGACTGGCCACTGTATTTCCGCAGGCCATCGCACTGGCTGCCACTTTTGATGAAAAAGCCATGTTCGAAACCTTCACCGTGATCAGTGATGAGGCACGCGCCAAATACCACAACTATCAGAAGGATAAGAAATTTGACAGGTACAAGGGACTCACCTTCTGGACCCCCAACATCAATATTTTCCGAGATCCCCGCTGGGGAAGAGGAATGGAAACCTATGGTGAGGATCCCTTCCTGACGGCAAGAATGGGCGTGGCCGCTGTGAAAGGATTGCAGGGTGACGATCCAAAATATTTCAAGAGTTTCGCCTGTGCCAAGCATTTCGCAGTACACAGCGGACCGGAACCCAGCCGCCACAGTTTCAACGTTAGGGTCAGCGACCGTGACCTGTGGCAAACCTACCTTCCAGCCTTCGAGGCGTTGGTGAAGGAAGGAAACGTGCAGCAGGTGATGTGTGCCTACAACCGTTTCGAGGACAAGCCCTGCTGCGGAAGCGACAAACTGCTTGTTGACATTCTGAGGAATCAATGGGGTTACAAGGGAATCGTGGTTTCCGATTGCGGGGCTATTGATGATTTTTACAAGATTGACGCCAGGACTCCCCGTCACGATACGCACCCTGATGCTCCCACTGCTTCCGCGGATGCGGTACTCAACGGGACTGATGTGGAGTGCGGCAGCAGTTACAGAAGCCTTACCGACGCAATACAGAAAGGACTGATCAAGGAGAGCCAGATCGATGTTTCGCTGCGCAGGTTGTTCCGGGGAAGGTTTGAACTGGGCATGTTCGACCCGGATGAAATGGTGAAATGGTCTAAAATCCCCTACAGCGTAGTGGATTGCCAGCAAAACAGGGACAAAGCCCTGAAAATGGCCAGGGAGAGTATGGTTCTGCTGAAAAACAGCAACACCACGCTTCCGTTAAGTAAAACGATCAGAACGATCGCGGTGGTCGGTCCCAATGCCAACGACTCCATTATGTTGTGGGCCAATTACAATGGCTTTCCGTCCAGGACGACCACCATCCTGCAGGGCATTAAAAATAAAATCCCCAATTCAACGGTCATCTACGAAAAAGGATGCAGGCACACGGGCAATGTCAATGCCGACAGCATAAAAATGGCCGTTGACAATGTCAAAAATGCGGATGTCATCCTGTTTGTGGGAGGAATATCCCCGAGATTGGAGGGCGAGGAAATGAGGGTGACCATCGATGGATTCAAAGGTGGCGACAGGACGAATATTGAGGTTCCGGCCGTGCAGAAAGAGATGGTCAAGGCGCTCAAAGCCACCGGAAAACCTGTTATCTATGTCCTTTGTACCGGAAGCGCGATTGCCCTCAACTGGGAGGAAGCCAATGTGGATGCGATCCTCAATGCGTGGTACGGAGGAGAAGCAGCCGGAACTGCCGTTGCCGATATTCTGTTTGGCGATTACAATCCGGCCGGTCGTCTTCCCGTTACCTTTTACAAAAGCATTGACCAGTTACCGGCCTTCGAGGATTATTCCATGAAGGGACGCACCTATCGTTACATGACAGAAACACCCTTGTATCCTTTCGGTTACGGCCTCAGCTACACAAAATTTGCCTATAAACCGTCAAAATTATCCAAAGCAGTGATCTGCAAAACGGATAGCGTAAAACTTTCTGTCGAAGTGCAAAACACGGGGAAACGCGATGGCGATGAAGTGGTGCAGGTATATCTCAGGAACCCGAACGATCCAAATGGTCCGCTGAAGGCCCTCAAAGGATTCAAAAGAGTTTCCCTGAAAGCGGGAGAGTCGCAAAAAGTCAGTTTCGTTCTGGCTCCCGAGACTTTCAACTCCTTCAACGACAAAACCCAGAAATTTGAAATCCTTCCCGGTAAGTATGAAATCCTCTGTGGAGGCAGTTCCGATGAAAAATCGCTCAAAAAAACCGGGTTGGAAATACAGTAATTATTAAATATGGTCTGACGTCTAATCTCAGCTTCGTGTCCTTTGTGTGGTACTTTGTGACCTTCGTGGTTAAATTAAAGACTTAACCACAAAGGTCTCAAAGGATATAACGAAGGACACAAGGTAAAAACCAAGAAGAATTAAACTAAATGATAAGCATATGAAGAATTTATTTGCAATTTTCGCGCTGCTCCTGATCTCCCAAACAGGGATCAGTCAGCCCGATATCAGTTCAAATAAGGTGGGCCCCTCAGCAAAGCAGGTGGCCTACCAATCCCTGGAAATGGTTGGATTCGTCCATTTCAACATGAATACCTTTACCGACAAGGAGTGGGGTTACGGTGACGAGTCTCCAGCTTTGTTTGATCCCAAAAAACTGGATTGCGAGCAATGGGTCAAGGCGGCCAAAGATGCCGGAATCAAGGAGTTGATCCTGACAGCCAAGCACCACGACGGGTTTTGCCTGTGGCCAAGTGCCTACACGGAACATTCCATCAAAAACAGTCCGTACAAAAACGGGAAGGGTGATATCGTGAAGGAATTCACGGAAGCATGTGCCAAATACGGTATGAAGGCAGGCCTGTACCTCTCCCCCTGGGACAGGAATCATGCGGAATACGGAACTCCTGCTTACCTTACCTATTACAAAAATCAGCTTAGGGAACTGCTTTCCAATTATGGAAAGATCACGGAAGTGTGGTTCGATGGCGCCAATGGTGGCGACGGTTACTACGGCGGAGCGAAGGAAACCAGGAAGATCGACAAGAAATCCTATTATCCCTGGAAAGATATCCAGGAAATTGTCTACAAACTTCAACCGGCTGCATCCATATTTTCAGATGCGGGGACGGATATCCGTTGGATCGGAAACGAACGCGGCATAGCCGGGGAAACATTATGGAGTATGCTTGACAGGACAAAAGTTGCCGTTGGCGACGCAGACTCCGACTACCTGAATACCGGAGATTATTATGGAAGTTCGTGGGTGATCGGAGCGTGCGATGTCTCCATCCGACCGGGATGGTTCTACCATGCCAAGGAGGATGAAAGTTTCAAGACTCCTTCGCAGTTGGTTGAACTGTACTACAAATCTGTTGGCAGGAACGCAGTGTTCCTCCTCAACATTCCCCCCAACAGGGATGGACTGTTTGCGGAAAAGGACGTGGCTTCCATGAAGAAATTCAGGGAGATACTGGATAAAACGTTCAAAGACAATCTTGCGTCGAATTCGAAAGTCACGGCTAACACCGTCTTCTCCAATGCAGCCAAATTCAGTCCGGGAAACATCACAGACGGAGACCAGGAGAGCTATTGGGCAGCAGCCGGTGACAAGCGACAGGCTTCACTCGAAATTGCCATCGACAGCACCAAAAAATTCGATCGGATTCTCCTGCAGGAACCTGTACGTTTTGGACAGAGAATTGCATCCTTCGATATCCAGCTTCTGCGCCCGGGTGGCTGGCAGACCATCGCCAGCGGCACAAGTATAGGATTCAAAAGGCTTCTGAGGATTACACCGATCGCTGGCAGCAAGATTCGGATCAATATCTGGGATGCCAACAACACACCGGCCCTTTCGAATTTTGGAGTATTCAAGGCAGCAGGTGGAGATACCATCTTTTAAGCTGACTCAGAAAGTAGGATTTAACCACCAAGGACTCAAAGGATGCTCAAAGGACACAAACTTCTAAAATAGACAATGTTCTCTTTGTGACCCTTTTGTTTCACTTTCGTGTCCTTCGTGGTTAAACATTTCGAAATCATTCCGGAAGGGTCGTATAAAGAATATTAAAATTAATTACACTTCAAATGAGAACATTCAAGATATTGCTTCTATGCCTGTTTGCGTTGCTTCACTTTTCGAGTCAGGCGAAGGAGATCAAAACAAAATACGTGGACTCATTTGAGAACATCAATCACCCTCAGGTGGCCTACTGGTTTTTTGCCGCAAACATGATGCCCGAAGAGCGGTACAAGGGGAAGATCGACTCATTTGCCACGCAAAGCAAATATACCCTCATCTTCCTGACAGAGCGGGACGGATGCAATTTCTACGATGCAAAAACCATGCATCCGGTTTTTGAAAAACTGGTAACCTATGCCCACAAAAGAGGATTGAAAATAGGATTGCAGATCTGGAAGCGGGACTTCGGCACACTCCCTGAAAACACGGATCGCCTGATTCAGGAAGGAGAAGCAACCCTGGATGAAAACGGACATGCCAGTTACAGCGTTAAGGCAAAAGGTGCCAGGGAGATGAATACCCTGCTGAAAAGTGAATTGTTTAAAATCTACGCCTTCAAAAAGACGGCGGATGGTTTTTATGATCCAGCTACTCTAAAAGATATCACTGCTGCTTCCAAAGTTCAAACTACCATTGACCAGGTCAGCCTGACAATCGATGCCGGAAGCGCATTGAAGGGATTCACTGCCTGCATTCTTACAGAGCACTATTACAATTCCTGCAGTAATTTCTCAGGTCAGGCACTGACGATGATCACAGATGCCTTCAGGGCCTATTCCGATATCCCGTTCGACGGAATCGGACTGGATGAGTACAAGAACCTGAAGATTGCCAGGGAACCTATCCTGAAACAAACGAATGATGTCTTCAGGGAAAGACTCTATTCCATCGGAATGGCAAAAAAAATGAAGGAAACTACCGGCATGGATATGGACCGGGTTCTTTTTGACATGCGCTACGCACCTGCCGGGCATCCGGAAGTACGCATGAAAGCTATCAATTCCTACATGAGCCTTTTGAGAACGGCAACCCTGGGCATAGAGGCTGCAGTTTATGATCTGGGAAAAAAAATGTACGGAAAGGATACCTTTATAGGACTTCACGATACGTTCCACAATAACCTCGATCGCGATGAGGTATGGCAAACTGGCGTAAGCTGGTGGAATATCAAAAGGGATTACGGCCATACGGACGAGGAGACACCCACTCCGATCCAACTGGGAATTGGCATGTGCTATCCAAAAAACGCAATGTACAACATGTATTACGGCAAGGACCTGGAAAGAATCTGGACAAAGGCACTGTACGACCTGCGGTTTGGCATACGCACCCATTACCATGCCGCAAATGACGTGCAGGGCTGGGGAGTTTCCATAGACGACCCGAAGGCGCTGGTAAAAATAAACAAAGTTGAAAATGCAGCCAGGTTGCTGAACCGTTTCAACCCGCCATTTCCCAATGTCAGACTCCTCGTGGTTTATGGCATGGAAGCCTTGTACAACTGGTATCCGAATGCTTCAGAAAGAGGACTCTACGACATCAACGACCAACTGGGGATGGAGAGGAAGTCGGTAGAATTGTGGAGCAACGGATACCAGCATGCTGCCGTTCCAACCGATGCCATCGAAGACGGCAGGGTGAAACTCAACCCTTCCGGGAAGCCGGTGCTGAACGGATATGTTTTCGATGCAGTACTGTTTATCGGTCCACGTTATTCAAAGGCAACTACCGTGAAGTTCTTCCAGGAATATGTAGCAAAAGGAGGAAAACTGATGCTGGATGGTCCTGCTGATTTCGATTACTCGGGGAAAAACATCACGGATACCTGGAAGAAAATTGAAGCAAAAGCGGTCTCCACAACCTGGTCTATCGACAATGCCGCAAAACTGGGAGTCCCTAAAAATGAACTGACAGACGGGGTATCCAACGGTCCGGGGACTTATACCTTCACGAGCATTGAGTCTCTTCAGAAAAATCAGCCGGCAACTTTCTCCTTCAAATATTATGGTAACACTTTCACAGGAACCTACAAAGGTTTGGTGGCCATTCAAATAGACAACAAGGGAAATCTGCAGAAACTTGCAGCCACCGCATTTTCTTCCCTGCTCAAAAACGGGAAGGAGATTCTTCATTTATCAGGTGAAGCAGATGTTTTCTTCAACACAGAAAACGGAACCATAGAGGCTACCGTTGCGGATCCTTCAAAATCAATGAAGCTTTTACAAAATGATTAATTCCAAAAAAATAGGTGCCCTGCTGCTCTTCTTTTTTCCCTTCGGCCTTTGCCTTGGACAGAACAAACCAGTCTGGCTGGATGATCTGAAGATCCAGACCTTCTCCGAAGGAATCGCTTCGGTTACGGCCATCAAACAAGTTCCGGGGGATTCAATCCTGATCGGCAAAACACGACTGGAAAGAGGCATCCGGGTACAAACCACCAGTGTGATGTCATTCTTCCTGGATGGAAAAGGGGAACAATTCTCGGCTGCAGTCGGAGTTGACGACAAGGGGAACAAATCTGCTCCCGTGAAATTCTATGTATTGGGTGACAGGAAGGTTCTCTTCGAAAGCAATCCAATGAAGCCGGGAGATATGCCGGTAAAAGTCAGCGTAGGCTTGAAAGGAATCAAACGGCTTGGGCTCCTGGTGACTGGTGATGAAGAGGATCATTTCAGGACTTCAGGGTACTGGGCCAATGCCCAACTAGCCATGCAAGGGGATCAGTGGCCAAGACAGATACCCAATACTGACGGGAAGTACATTCTTACCCCGGAGCCCGGCAAGAAGCCACGCATCAATTCCGCCGGGGTATTCGGGGCCACACCCGGAAATCCATTCCTCTATACCATCGCAGCAACAGGTCAGCGGCCATTGGCTTTTTCTGCCGAAAACCTGCCGAAAGGACTTTCACTGAATCCCAGAACCGGCATTATTTCTGGTATAGTGGCTCAGAGAGGCGACTATGCCGTAATCCTGAAAGTTAAAAACGAATCCGGAGAAGCGGTGAAAACACTGAGGATCAAAATTGGCGATACCATTGCCCTCACGCCTCCGATTGGCTGGAATGGATGGAATTCATGGGCAAAAAATATTGATGGAGAAAAAGTCCTGGCCTCTGCCAATGCCATGGTGAAAATGGGACTCAACAATCACGGCTGGACCTACATCAACATCGACGATGCCTGGGAGGGTCAGCGCGGAGGGAAGTTCAACGGCATCCAGCCCAACGAAAAATTCCCAGGGTTTAAGGAAATGATTGATAACATTCATTCCATGGGATTAAAACTAGGGGTTTACTCCACTCCCTGGATATCTACCTATGCCGGGTTTACAGGTGCCTCTTCCGATTTCGAAAAGGGGGAATATCCCGATTCCATCAAAAACAACAAACGGGCTTACAGGCATATCGGCAAATACAGGTTTGAAAGGGAGGATGCCTTGCAAATGGCTGAATGGGGCGTCGATTACCTGAAATACGACTGGCGCATTGATCTGAATTCGGCAGAGCGGATGTCTGATGCTTTAAAAAAATCCGGAAGGGATATTCTGTACAGTCTCTCCAATTCAGCTCCGTTTGAGAATGCAAAAGATTGGGTCCGGGTTTCCAATGCCTGGCGCACTGGTCCGGATATCCGCGACAGTTGGTTAAGCCTTTACATATCGGCATTTACCATCGACAAATGGGCACCCTTCGCCGGTCCCGGACACTGGAACGATCCGGATATGCTTATCCTGGGCAACGTAACCACAGGTACCAACCTCCATCCTACCCGACTGACGCCCGACGAGCAATACAGCCATGTCAGCCTTTTCAGTCTGCTGGCAGCGCCTTTGATCATCGGCTGTCCCATCGAACAACTCGACTCGTTTACCCTGAATCTGCTTACCAATGACGAGGTGATCGGCGTGGACCAGGATCCGCTGGGAAAACCTGCCAGATTGGTTGCCAATCAGGATGGCATCCAGATATGGGCAAAGCCACTGGAAGACGGCTCACTGGCAGTCGGACTCTTCAACACGGCCAATTTTGGCAATACACCGCAGTCCTATTTCCATTGGGGAGACGAGGCTCCGAAAGCTTTCCAGCTTGATTTTGCCAAAGTCGGGTTGAAAGGGAAATACAAAATCCGTGATCTCTGGAGGCAAAAGGATTTGGGAGAGTTTGAAGGTTCCTTTAAAACAGAAATCAGGCATCATGGG
>Ga0118677_10001649_pt1 | contig 20337 bp, 24 predicted proteins | sample AliMusrvi5mmetaG_FD_86154 | JGI IMG/M metagenome (GOLD analysis project Ga0118677, IMG submission 86154)
GGATTCAGAAAAAGCGCCTTGATCTCCGATATTATTCCTTTTAATGATCCCCTCTTTCCCGAGAATATTGAAATATCGCTTGAGCTGAACGGCAGACGGGTTCAACAGGGGCTGGTTACGGAAATGCTCCATAGCCCGGCCATGCTTATTCATTATTTGTCGTATCTTTACGGATTACGTCGCGGTGACCTTATATTTACAGGAACACCCGCTGGTGTGGGCAAAGTTTCACCCGGAGATACACTGAAAGCCATGCTTTCAATGCATGGAAATGGAGATCAAAGTCCGAGGGAACTTGTAAGCCTTCAAGCACGAGTTATCTAACGTTATAATTATTTCAGCACCATGAGCTTTATCTTTCAGAATGGACGTCTTCTCAATCCTCTTGAACATCTCGATACTGCAGGTTCCATAAAAGTGGCTGACGACGGCATCATCGAAGAGGTCGTATACGGTAATAAAGTTATAACAGCCTCACCGGAAGACCGGATTATTGATCTGAACGGCCAGATAATCGCTCCCGGGCTTTTCGATATGCACTGCCATTTCAGGGAACCAGGTCAGGAGTATAAGGAAACCCTTGAAAGCGGTTCAAATGCAGCCGCAGCAGGCGGATTCACCGGTGTTGCCCTTATGCCCAATACCAAACCGGTCATCGATAACCCCCTTGGTGTAGCCTATATCCGCCATCACTCCGCCACACTTCCGGTAGATCTCGAAGTGATAGGAGCAATGACAGAAGGCAGCAAAGGCGAACACCTTGCCCCCTTTGGAAAGTTCCGCTCTTACGGAGTGACTGCCGTGTCGGATGACGGCTCAGCCATTCAGAACAGCCAGATCATGCGCTTAGCCTTTGAGTATGCCTCAAACTTTGATCTGCTCATCATTCAGCACTGCGAAGAAAAGTCGCTTACTGAAAAAGCCGTCATGAATGAAGGGCTCTTTTCGACCAAACTCGGTCTGAAAGGCATTCCCGATGTCTCTGAAGCCATAACGCTCAGCCGGGATCTGCTGCTGATGCACTACCTCGAAGAGCACAAGCTGCATGACCCTCTCAAAAGGCCGCGATACCATGTTGCCCATATCAGCACAAAAGCAGCACTTGACCTTGTCCGTAAAGCAAAAGAGGATGGACTTCAGGTTACCTGTGAGGTAACCCCGCACCACTTCACCCTCAGTGATGAAGATCTGTTCAATGCCGACCGGAAGGGCAATTATATCATGAAGCCGCCGCTCTCCTCCGTTGAAAACCGAAATGCCATCCTGGATGCACTTCGTGACGGGACCATTGATGCCATAGCTACAGACCATGCGCCACATGCATCACACGAAAAAGAATGCCCTCTGGATCAGGTATCATTCGGCATTATCGGGCTTGAAACCTCACTTGCCCTTACCATAACCGAACTGGTGGATAAAAAGGTGATTACCCTCTCCCGGGCTATTGAACTGCTGTCGGTCAACCCGCGAAAAATCCTTAACCTCAAGCCGATACTGTTCAAAAAGGGAGAGCAGGCTAATTTCACCGTCATCAATCCTGACACCCGGTGGATAGTCACCCCGGAGTCCCTGAAATCCAAATCATCAAATACGCCCTTTTTCAACCGATCTCTGAAAGGCATGGCACGTGCAATCTTCCATAAGGGAAAACTTCATGAATCAGGCTCTCTCTAGAAGTAATTCCATAATGGGATCTCTTGGTTATCGGATATATTTTTATTACTTTCATGTTCATTTTAAGTACAAAACAATAGTACTGCGGCTTAACCAAAAGAACTACTTCACGAGTCATGGCAAAGAAACAAACGTTTGCAGATAAAGGCAAAAAATCAGGTTCCAGTGATTTCAAATGTGCAAAAGTGATCTTTTCTGTTAAATCAGAGAAAACCAATGCATGGAAATTCATCGAGAAAAACGTCCGCATTCCAAACGGCGAAAATGATCAGGTTATTCTTGCAAAAGCAATTGCTGATTACGCGAAATAAGTACCGCACGGATGCTTCTTCAGGGCATTATGCAATGCCCTGAATTCCCCCCTTCTTTATCACTCCTTTTTCTCACAAGAACATGGCAGAGAGTCCCGATGGTTCAGGAGCCACCCAGTCACTTCAATGGTTTGAATCGTGGTTTAACCACCCTCTCTATCTTGAAGTATACAGCCACCGCGATCAGGATGAAGCCGCACGCTGCATTCGCACAATTCTCTCCATATCAGGGCTTGACCGTAAAGATCCTGCAACAATCGCAATACTCGATATTGCCTGCGGAGCAGGAAGGCATGCCCACGAACTTGCCCGGCTCGGTTACTGTGTTACAGGCAATGACCTTTCGCCGTTTCTGCTAGAAGAGGCCCGCAAAGAAGCTTTGAACTGCCGGCTTCAGCTCGAACTTACCTGCTGCGACATGCGCCACATCCCCGACATTGATCGCTTTGATCTTGTCGTGCAGCTCTTTACCAGTTTCGGCTATTTTGATGTGAAAGAGGAAGACAGGGTGGTACTCGGCAAGGTTTACAGTGCGCTGAAACAGGGCGGATGGTACGTACTCGACCTTATCAATCCTGTTCAGCTGAAGAGAACACTTGTTTCCGAGACCAGGCGAACATCGGGAAACCTTACGATCCTTGAACAGCGGGCCTTTAATGATGATAAGATTACAAAAACAATCACCATTACGCCAGAAATCGGCGAGAAACTAAGCTTCAGTGAGTCAGTACGGCTCTATTCGAGAGAAGAAATTTATACCCTGGTGCAGCAGGCGGGATTTTCTGTCGAAAGCATAGCCGGCAACTATCAGGGCGACATTTTTGAGAACAATGATTCACCACGAATGTTGATCTTCTGCCGGAAACCACTTGAATCGAAAAACGTCTGAGCTGCCAGGCGTCTAGTTAAGCATGTCTCGTTCGCGATACCACTCGTAGGCATTAATTATGCTCTTTTCATGGGGTTCAACCCGCATATGCAATTCACGCACCGCCTTTGTTGAATCATAATAGAGAAACTCTGAGGCAACCCTGAACATTGAAAGGTTGAAGAGTTTCGAGACACGGTTCTTGTTCTTGTACCTGTCAAGGATTGCCCTAAGTATTCTTGCCATCCAGAAAGGGAGGGGAAAAAGAATTTTCGGTGCGCCTGTTATCCGTGAAATCGTATCGGCAAGCTGCTTGTACGACACATTTTCACCGCCGATGATATAACGCTCCCCCGTTTTCCCTATCTCCATAGCGGTAATGATGGTGTCGGCTACGTTCTCAACATCGACAACACAGACACCTCCTAACGGATAAAACGGAAGCTTTCTATTGTAAATATCCTTGATGATCCGTCCAGCGTTGAAATTGATATCACCAGCGCCAAAAACAAATGCAGGATTGACGATAACACAGTCAAGTCCTTTTTTTACAGCTTCAGCAACTTCAATTTCGGACATATGTTTTGTCCTTGCATATTCAAGGCTTATGGCCTTGAAATTCCATTCAGAAGATTCATTAAGCGGCTTTTTGTCGAAGGCAATTCCAACTGCAGTTATCGAGCTGACATGCACAACCCTTTTTACACCCGCAGCCAGAGAGGCCTGTAATATATTGCGAGTCCCTTCAACATTGATTTTGTAAAGAAGCTCATTTTTTTTATCACCCATATAGGTAAGACCGGCAGAGTGATAGACATAATCAATACCCTGCAGCGCAGAATCAAGGGAGGCTCTGTCAGTAATGTCACCATAGACAAGCTTGACCTTGTCCAGAACATCCTCAAGAGAGGTCAAATCGGAACTTGTGCGGACAATAATCGAAACTTCATTAGAAGTAAGAGCGAGTTTTTTCACAAGAGCCGAACCAATAAAACCGGTTGCGCCGGTTACAAGTATTTTTTTATTCACCAGTAATCTACCTTCAGTCAATTAACAATCCCTTCAATTTTCCGCTCACCGCAAGACCATTCACAGCAATCACTGTGCGATAGGTAATGCAACCATTATTGTCCAACGGCGGTCTCATTGACAACAATTTTCCCTTCAACGATTTTTTTGCGAATATCCTCAACCTTTTCATGATTTTCAGTACCGATCAGCGATGCATTTTTATTGTTGTAAACATAATCCGTGTAACGATCGGCCAAACCAAATACTGAAGCGCGTCCACCCTTAAAGCTTCCATCCAGAACATTCTCCACAGTTTTCAAAACTGCCCGGTCAACCGCTTTGGTCATACTTGACAATACAAATCCGGGAGCTTCTGATTCCTGGTCACGATCAGTGCAGATAACAAGACCTTTGCTGACTCTGGCAGCCTCAATGACACCAAGCCCGGTAGCCCCTGCCGCCTCATAGATGATGTCGGCTCCCCTTCCATACTGGCCAAGCGCAAGCTCCTTGCCTTTAGCAGGATTTGCAAACGCAGCTCCAGTCATGCCTACATAACCGGAAATCACTCTGGCACCGGGGTTGACTGCGTGGACTCCATCAATAAAACCTGTCTCAAACTTTTTGATGATATTCGATTCCATCCCGCCGATAAACCCGACTGTTTTTGTTTTGGTAACAAGCCCGGCAAGAGCGCCGGCCAGGTAAGAACCTTTTTTCTCTTCAAAAACAATTCCCTGAAGATTGTCAGGGACACGGGTTCCAGGTTTACTGATGTAGTCGATGCATGCAAATTTCTTGTCAGGGAATTCAGAAGCAATTGCAGTAATATCCTCACTAAAGAGCATTCCAACACCGATAATCAATCCAACATCTGGGTCTGTTGCCATCTGGCGCAACGCTGCTTCACGATCAGCTCCCTCCCCCTGCGGCTCAAGGTAAATAAAAGATACCCCATGCTTTTGCTTTGCAAGTTCCAGGCCGTTATAAGCCGAATCATTAAATGATTTATCACCTCTTCCACCAACGTCAAAAACCAGACCAACCTTTAATTTGCTCTTCACAGAGTCCTCTTTACCTCTGTTTTCAACGGATTTTCCGGAACAGCCGACAAAAAGGAATAACAACAAAAGAAGAAAAGAGACTGGATGCTTCATCAGGTTGTTGGAAACAGGTTGTTGAGTTTGATTGAGCCAACCTTTTATAGACTCTCAGTAAATTATACAGTCTCGTAATTTATGAAAAACTCTCTCTATTTAAAAGCACCATCTCATAGCCAAAGGGCTCGGCAAACCCCTTCATTTAGATCATATCTTCCTATATTAGTCAAAGAGAAATCTCACCTCTCTTAAGAATCTTCCAACGAGCAATTCCCTGACAATGAAAACAATAGCACTCTACAGCATCAAAGGAGGAGTCGGAAAAACCGCTACAGCAGTCAACCTCTCTTATCTCTCAGCCCTCTGCTCCCCACCGACGCTGATCTGCGATCTCGATCCGCAGGGAGCAAGTTCCTTCTATTTCAGGATTACCGCATCGAAAAAGTTCAACAGCGACAAATTTCTCAAAGGCAGCAAAAAAATCCATAACAATATCAAGGCAACCGACTTTGAAAACCTCGACCTGCTGCCTTCAGACTTTTCATACCGGAACCTTGATATTGAACTTTCCGATGAGAAAAAGCCGAGAAAAAAACTCAAGAAAAACCTTGAGGAACTGAGCGAAGATTACCGCTTTGTTTTTTTTGACTGCCCCCCAAACCTTACCCTTCTCTCCGAGAGTGTTTTTGCCGCCTCCGATATTATCCTCGTGCCCATGATTCCGACAACGCTTTCAATACGCACCTACGTTCAGCTGAAAGAATTTTTTGAAAACAACAATCTTGACAGCTCAAAAATCCGTGCATTTTTCACCATGGTAGAAAAAAGAAAGAAAATGCATCACGATATCATTCATGAATTCCGAAACACCCCGGGATTTCTCTCCCAGACTATTCCCTACAATTCTGAAGTTGAAAAAATGGGCATCTATCGTGCTCCGCTCAATGCAGTTCTGCCAAACTCCACTGCAGCAAAGGCATACAGCAGTCTCTGGAAAGAGCTCAGTTCAGAGCTCGATACCCAACGATAAAAGTCTCTTATTTTCCGATAATCCCTGGGATTGCCTTTATCACCCGCAAAAGCGTCACCACAAAAGGCTGATACCTGATATGGCGATTAGAGCCGGTAATCGATCGGATTTTCGGTACAAGTCGAGTCGCTACATGTTCCGGTCGCTCTGCAATTACGCTGAACAGCCTTATCGCTTCCGGCGAAGCGTCCTTCAGGAGCAGCCCGGTCAACACAAGACCAGGACTCAACTCATGCACTCCGATGCTGGTTTTTCCTGCCGCCCGCAACTCACGGGAAAGAAAATGAGTCAACTCAGCCACTCCCCTTTTTGATGCCTTATGAGGCACTGCTGAACGCGAAAAAGCCGCACCAAAAAAGGAAAAACCCATATTAAAGATATGGTAGATCGCTTCCGGTGAGGGTGGCTGGGTGTCCATAAGCCGGACAGCTTCAGAACACAGCAATAGTGAGCCTGAAAGATTGGTTGTACAGGTCTCAAGGATATCATCCGGCCGGAGCATCCATAACGGACGCTTCAATTGACCCGCTGTACCGGCATTATTAATCCATCGGTCAACCCTCCCTAGCCGGTCGGCGGCAAACCCGGCAAGCTTCTCTACATCCGTCTCTTTACCAACATCACACCGTATACCATAAACCTCTCCCTCTGGAAATGCCTCACTGAGCGAATGTAACGCCCCCTCCAGCCGCTCATGGTTGCGACCACAAATAACTACACGATCCCGAGCGGCAAGGAAGGCTGAAGCAAGAGCATATCCAAGTCCGGCACTCCCGCCGGTTATCACAACTCCCAGAGAACGATCCGTCATACTCTCATTAGTTCCATACGTTCTTCACCTTCAATCATTTCCCTTTGGCGACACCTCAGCATTCACTCCTTTAAACTCCTCGAGAGAAAAATCTGAAACAGGATACCGCTCCCATCCCGGAGCATCAAAATGCCACCACTCTGTGGGAAAGGGATCAAATCCCTCTTCACTCATGGCAGCTTCAAGGAGTGCACAGTTTTTCTTCGCTTCAAGAGATGCGCCGGCATAATCACGATGGGCTTTCTCTGAAAAATCGTCATAGTCCGAAGGCATGGCAAGAGGATTACCTGCAAGATCACCGAGACTTACATCGACCGCAGCTCCTCGATTATGCCTCGATCCCTTTGCAGGATCAGCTACATAGCGCTCATCCGGAAGAATATTCCAGAACTTCTTCTGCACCGAAAGCGGACGATAGCCATCGAAAATAATTAAACGGTAACCCTGTGTTCTTAATTTCTGCTCAACCCTGATCAACCTTAGCGCAGCATCTCGCCTCAACAGACAGCGCGCAACAGGATACATGACCTTTCCGGTAAAATTCCTGCTGGTAGCATAACGGATATCCAGCATAAGAGAACCGTCCAGCTCTGAAATATCAACAAAGTCCTTGTTTTCTTCCGCGTTAAGAGGGAGCGCAATAACAAGCACAAAGAAAACAACAAGAAGGCGAATCATAGAGAAAAAGGGCTGTTTTTTACTGACTGTCAGGGCCGGAAAGAGATGGATTCTCGTCAAAAGGAATGATTCCAGGCTTTTTTTCATTGGATTGAAGCGCTTGTAAAGCCTGTTCACGATACGGCAGCCAGAATCTGAAAATGTTCATAACGCTTTCGCCCACAAGCTCTTTAAGTAAATTCCTGTCTTTAGCCGTCAGTTCATGAGCCTCATTCTCCTGACCGGCAAGAAGAAGAATCGGGGCAAGAATCAAGTCATCATCTTCACTATCTTCTTCCTCCACATCAAAGATCGGCTTCCACTCATCAAACCGCATCTCCATACCCATAATAAATCCAAGAGCCCAGGAGGTAGCTGCTGAATCTTCGTCCTCCGTGGTTTCAAACTCGCAACATTCAAAAATTGGAACAAACTCCTCCGCATCACCCTGAAAAGCAGCTGCAATCGAATTCATATAGCGCAAAAGCAGCTGCATGATATTCTGAGCCTCATCAATCGACAAAAATTCCCCTTCCATTTCTGCTCCAAGCACAAACGGAATCCACTCACTTGGCAAAACCGTCGCCGGCCCGATAACAAGAGCTGCAAAGAATCCATCGAGAGCATCAATCGACATGGCGTTGCCGGAAGATCGTTCTGATATCAGAAACGCTTCAAGAACAAGCATCTCCTCAACGCCAAGAGGTTCGTTGAGGGCATCAAATCCGGTCATCAGACAATGAGTTTAAAGGTGAAACAAAAAATATATGACGCAACTTCCCTCCCTACCGTTTGAAAGTAACTATCTTACGGTTCATCTTGAAAAGCATTGCTGATATAAAAGGAAAAACTCATTATTATCCGTAAAAACATTGGGATATATCCCGATATGTTCTTATACTTTTAAGATAAATTTTTTCCGGCAGTTCGACGCCCTGAACCCCCTTTAAACACAGCGCCTATGCCTTTACAGCACACTTTCGAACAGCCACTGCGTATAAATATTGCGCTGAAAAATAGATTCAAACCATTTCGTTTTATTGCTCTCTGCCTTACAGTATCATCACTTCAATTTGCACACCCCTCAACAGCTCTTTGTGACTCCACTGCAGATGCAGCAGTAAAGGAGCAACTGACAACAAAAGGTTCTGAACACGCCCATCAAAGCTTTGGTCATATGGGATCGTTCTTCAGCGATGTCACCCACTATTTTGGAACCCGGTACCGTTTCGGTGGAGAAACAGCCAAGGGATTTGACTGCTCAGGTTTTGTCCGCTTCATGTACGACAAGGCATTTAACATGCAGCTCCCCCGTTCTTCAAGAGAGATGTCTGCTATCGGCAACAAGGTCGGAAAAAATGACCTCCAGCCAGGCGATCTCGTATTTTTCCAGACACATGGCCACCAAATCAATCATGTGGGGATATTTATCGGCAACGACACCTTTATCCACTCCTCACTCTCAAAAGGCATCACCGAAGATAAACTGAAGCAAACCTACTTCGACAAGCGCTTTGCCGGAGCCGTTCGTCTGCTCAACGTCCCTTCAGAAAAGCTGCCAAATCCCTCAGCCAAGCCTGACGCCACAACCGACCTGACCGAACCGTCCTGATTTTTCCCTATTTGGGTCATTGCGACGCTCCCTTCCTCTGTCATGCAGACAAAGGAGGGAGCCATCTTTTCCCGCCAACTGCCAACTATCCCCAGTCCCTATCACACCGTCTTTTATATGTCCTATAGGGCCTATAAGTCCCATTCCCTATTCCTAAGATTCCCAGCCCACTGCCAACTGATTTCACTATCCTACTCTAACAGAGAGCATGGAAAGCGACCCTCCCACGATCCCCTCAACTGGAAAGCTCACCTGTTCATGCTCTCTGCGTAACCCAAGCACATAGAGCAGAGGCAGAAAATGGTCAGGAGATGGCACCGAAAGCCTAGCATCCTCTCCCTGAAAAGAGTAATCAGCAACTTCACGATCTTTCCCTTCAAGCATGAGTTTTCTGGTCGCATCTTCAAACCGAACAGCCCAGTCGAAAGCTGCAGTTTGCTCATTTTCCCAATCATAAGCACGAAGGTTGTGAACAATATTGCCGCTTCCGACAATCAGCACCCCCTCGTCCCGAAGCGGTTGAAGAAGCCTGCCGATCTCATAATGAAACTCTGGAGCCTTTCTGTTATCAATGCTGAGCTGAACAACCGGAATATCTGCATCCGGATAGAGATGGCACAGCACTGCCCACACGCCATGGTCAAGACCCCGGTGAGCATCAAAACGCACATCATTCGGCAAAAGGATCTTCCGCACACGCTCCGCAAGTTCAGGACTCCCCGGGGCCGGCCAGCTCACCTCAAACAGTTCTCTGGGAAATCCGTAAAAATCATGGATGGTTTCGGGAGAAACGCTTCCTGAAACCGCCAGGTCAGGTCCGTACCAGTGAGCAGATATGGCAAGAATTGCCGAAGGTCGGGGTATGCTTTGCCCAAACCTTCGCCACGCCTCAGTAAATGCATTCGACTGAATCGCATTCATCGGATTCCCATGCCCGAAAAATACAGCCGGCATTACATGTCCCATATCACCTCTCCATTATAGATTCAACAAAGATCAGACATTAGCAGTTGGCAGTTGGCAATCAGCAGTCACTGTTCACTCACCACTCTTGCCTACCGCCAACTGCGGACTGCCAACTAATTAATCTTCGCCTTGACCAGTTCAACGTCCAGCGAAATATTGACATCTTCGCCAACAGCCACTCCACCTGTTTCCAGCGCCTGGTTCCAGACCAGCCCGTAATCCTTGCGATTGATGGTTGTGCTAGCCGAAGTTCCGCGTCTCAAGTTACCCCATGGATCCTTGCTCTCCCTGGAGAACGGGGCCACAGTAAGCACTACCGGTTTGGTGACACCATGAATCGTAAGATCTCCAGCAACCTTCAATGCGCCCTTGCCAGCCTGTGTCCATTTTTTTGAAACAAAGGTCAGAGTCGGGTATTTAGCTGCATCAAAGAAATCAGCGCTCCGTAAATGCTCATCACGCTTCTGGACGTTCGTGTTGATGGATGCGGCATCGATAGTGACGTTGACACTGGATTTCGTGATATCTTTATCATTAATATCAACAACGCCACTATACTTGTTGAAGTTGCCCTTTACATGAGATACCATAAGATGACTGACACTGAACCCGACATTCGAGTGATCGGCATCAATATTCCATTGTGTTGCATGAGCAAGTGCTGGTGCACCCATAATTGCAACGGTGAGCAAGGTCTTGGTGATGTTCATTCTCATTTTCAGTCTCCTTTTTCCTTTGATTGATTGTAGAGTTATTTAACGTTAAACTATATGGCTGTAAAAAAAATCAACTTTCCAGACACCTCTCTTCCTGCAGGCCGATGATACGGCAAAGCCTTGCCAACTCATCCTGTTCACTCTCTTGAAGGATACTCATCTCATTGACAATGGCTTCCATAATGGACGGAAAAACCTGTGCAATCAGCAAATACCCCGATTCCGTCAGATGAATGGCTATAAAACGCCTGTCATCGAGGTCACGCTCACGCCTCACCAGGCTGCGCTTCTCCAGGTTATCAATAACCATGGTAATATTGCCCGTGGTTTTTAAAATCTTGGCGGCAAGTTCACTCTGGCAAAGAGAACCTTTGTGAAAGAGGACCTCAAGAACTCCAAACTGACTCACTGTCAGATTAAAATCAGCCAGAATACGGCTCGTCCGCCCGGTTACCGACTCAGCAGCCCGCATCAACTTTGTATACGCGCTCAAAGCCCTTTTTTCAGTATCCGAATATGAAGCGACACCAGTAATCATACAACAAATATCAATATTAAATATCTCAATATTAAACTAATAATAAACCCACCAACAATCCAAACATTATTTTTTCTCATCCACAACATTTAGATCCCTCCACTCCGGTCGGGATGACAAAGAAGTTATCCCCGCATACTCTCACAACTTTAGTTTTGCTGGGGTTCAGGAATCACCCCAACCTACATAGAGGGCTCCACGGGAAAAAAGTTGAAATTCTTGCGCAGGGAAAAAACATAATGATCGTCAAATTGAAGACGACAAGTTAACATCACACAAAAACAAAACATACAATCTGCTTGATTGACTCCCATGATAAACTTATAATATGAGGTAGTGGTTAATGTCCAGTATGCCCTTATAATATTAGCAAATAACAACAGGTGATAGCAAGTGTCAGGAATTCTTAAAATAGCATTGAAGCTGCTTGTGAATGACAGAAGCAAGTTTATCGCGCTTTTAGTCGGTATTACCTTCGCAGTATTTCTCATGATAATGATGATGTCGATGTTTTCAGGAATATTATCCCGTTCATCAGCATCGGTTTATAATATAGGGGCAAAAATCTGGGTTATGGACCCGGCAGTAAACAACGCCACCAGCAGTATCCCCATGCCTGATTATGTACTCTCCAAGACAAGAAGTATCGATGGCGTCAAATATGCCGTACCTATCTATTTTGGCAACGCACTGGTAAAGCTGAAAAGTGGAGCTTATCAGGCAGTATCTGTTGTAGGCCTTGACGATGCGACTCTCTATGGGAGACCTGAATTGATAGAAGGAAAGATTGAGGATATATATGCTGAATCAGCCTTTTTTGTGGTCAAGGATGCGGAATTCAAAAAGCTTGAAAATCCCGTAATTGGTACGGAATTTGAAATAAACGATCATCGTGGGTTAGTCGTCGGTTTGGCTAAAGTTGCATCAGGGGGGCTTTTTGGTATCCCCACGGTCTACACGACCTATAACAGGGCAATCACCTACATTCCTTCGATGCGTTTTACCACTTCCTATGTACTGATCGAACCAAAAAGTGAAGCCGATATTCCTTTTATTCAGCAGCAAGTCAAAAAACTTGGCTATCAGGCACTTACCCGCGATCAGTTTGTCGGGAAAATCTCCGATTTTTACACATACCAGACCGGCATGGGTATGAATGTCCTGATGATGACGGCAATCAGTTTTATCGTCGGTCTTTCAATCTCAGGCCAGACATTCTATACCTTTATCCTTGAAAACATGGAGCGCTTTGGCGCCTTGAAAGCCATTGGAGCCAAAGGCCACGAGCTTATCGCCATGATTCTTTTTCAGGCGTCATTTACTGCACTTCTCGGCTATGGAATCGGTGTCGGGCTTGCCTCAGGCCTTATGATTCTTGCCAAGCTGCGCCTGCCAAGCTATGCTGCACAGGTTACGTATTTCAATCTCACCTTTGCATTTGTTATGGTGCTCATTATGGCTGGAGTTTCAAGTTATATCGGGATTCGTAAAGTGCTCCAGATACAACCGTTTGATATTTTCAGAGGCTGACTATGGGAAAAGTAGCCATAAAGGCAAATGCATTGATAAAGTGGTTTGGCGAAGGAGAGACGAAGACCACCGCTGTGAAGAGCGCAAGTTTCGAGGCAAACTTTGGAGAGCTCCTCTATATCGTTGGTCCGTCAGGAAGCGGCAAGACAACCCTGCTCAGCATGATTTCTGGCATTCTCAAACCAAACGAGGGCAATGTTCTCGTTGAGGGCAAAGATATCTGGGAAATGAAAAGTGATGATATTGCTGATCTCCGCCTGCACAAAATCGGCTTTGTTTTTCAGGATTACCATCTTTTTCCTCGCCTTACCACGGTGGAAAATGTGGCGATTCCCTTGATACTGAAAAAAATGGATTGGAATGAAGCCATTAAAGTTGCCATGGAGTACCTTGATATCGTCGGGCTTAAAGACAGGGCACAATTACCGCCGGTCAAGCTGAGTGGTGGGGAGCAGCAGCGCGTTGCAATTGCGCGGGCAATTGCAGGCAAACCCGATATTCTGATCTTTGATGAGCCGACAGCCTCTCTTGACGGCGATACCGGAAAAAAGATCGTGGAGTTCATCAAAACAAAAATCCTCAATCCGGACCGGTGCGTCATTATTGTGACGCATGACAGTCGCATCTATGAGTTTGCGGACTCAATCATGAAAATGGAAGATGGAAAAATAACAGCCTTTGAACGGAACACATTACAGTACGTATGAGAAATAAACTGTTAATCGGATCTGCCATACTGGGAGTTCTGCTCGCTATCGGTAGTGCCTATATTTCAGGGATACCGGCAAAACCTCAGTCACCGGCGTTCAAACCCGCATCTAATCCCTATGCCAAAGGGATTTACGCTAATGGCATCGTTGAAACCCCTCAGGCCAGTGGTGAAAATATCAACCTCTATCCTGAAGTTCCAGGTACGGTGATAAAAATATTGGTTGCTGAAGGTCAGCATGTAAAGGCTGGAACACCCTTGTTGATTCTGGACGACTCTGTTCAACGGGCCACAACGGCTTCGGCCAAAGCCCAGATTGATGTAGCGAAGGCAACACGTAAAAACCTGCAGGATCAGTATGGCAAACTGAAAGCCTCCTGGGCGCTTGATGCGCGCTCAGTCAGTAAAGATGCTCTCGATACGGCTGAAAATGCTGCCAGGGGAGCAACGGCCGGTCTCGAGCTTGCTCAAAAGCAGTACGAGGCCTCTAACGCACTGTTGGCGAAGTATTCAATCAAAGCACTTTCGGAAGGCACTGTGTTGTCGGTTAACACTGCTGTCGGCAGTTATATTTCAAGCCAGGGTGTCTATAGCAGCTATACCGGAGCGTTTCGACCTGTTATGGTGTTGGGAAATACAGAGGGCGGTCTTGCTGTTCGCTGTTACATTGATGAGATACTGATTCACAGAATTCCCGATCCCGCTGATATTGAAGCACGGATGTTTATCCATGGAACGGATATCAACATTCCGTTGAAATTTGTGAGAATACAGCCGAATGTTACTCCCAAGATCGAACTCTCAAGCCAGAGAACAGAGCGGGTTGACGTACGTGTTCTGCCGGTTATTTTCAGTTTTGAAAAACGAAAAGGTGTGTCAATCTATCCAGGCCAACTTGTTGATGTCTACATTGGTGAAAAACATAGTACCCCTAAAAAATAGCACTGCACTTCAGGGCTATCGCAGGGGCAGCGCTCTCCTGGTTTCATTCGGGATATCCCTCTTCCTTTTATCGGGCTGTGCCGTTGGTCCGGACTTTGTTCGTCCTGAAGCGCCAAAGGTAACCCAATACAACCAGGGAGGCGACCCAAAAGAGATCGCTACGATTGAAGGACTTCCTCAGCGCTTTGAAGATGGCGCTGCTCCTGTAGCCAACTGGTGGCATGCATTCAATTCAAAGCAGCTTGATGACGCGGTCAGTGCAGGATTGGCTGATAATCCCGGCTTACAGGCAGCCGAGGCCCGTCTCAGGCAGAGTCAGGAAAACCTGCGTGCAGGCTCCGGCATTTTTTATCCGCAACTCAGCGCCGCGTTTGCCGAGGTCCGTGAACGGAACTCCCCCTCAACCATCGGCAGCTCTTTACCTGCCAGTATCTTTAATTTGACAACACTCTCTTCATCAGTAAGCTACGCGCTCGACATTTTTGGAGGACAACGAAGAGCTGTTGAAGGTTTGGCGGCAAAGGTCGACCAGCAAAGGGCTCTAACCCTTGGCACATACATGATGCTGACCGGGAATATTGTTAACACATCTATTGCCATAGCTGCATATCGTACACAACTCGATGAGACCGGGCAATTGATTGCACTGGAAAAAGATCAGATCAGCATTGCTGAAAAACAACACCAGGCTGGCATTGCTACCTATGGAGCACTCCTCACGTTGCGCATCCAGCTGAAAACGCTTGAAGCAACACTCCCTCCACTAAGGCAGAAGGCAAGCCAGGCAGAACATCTTCTTGCTACGCTTGAGGGCAGGATGCCTGCTGAATTTCAGCCACCTGCAGTTCTGTTGACTGATATTTCACTGCCACGACAGTTACCTTTATCCCTGCCTTCAGAACTGGTTCGCCAGCGCCCCGATATTCTTGCTGCCGAAGCGCAGTTGCATGCAGCAAGTGCAGGCATAGGCGTTGCTACCGCGGCACTGTTCCCCAGCATCACTCTGAACGCAAGTTATGGACAGACCAGTCAAACGATGGGCAATCTGTTAAACAGTAACAGTAATGTGTGGAACCTGGGAGGGAATCTAACGGCCCCGATATTTAAAGGCGGCACACTGAGAGCGCAACGTCGGGCTGCAATTGATGCTTACCAAGAGAGCTTTGCCAGCTATAAACAAACTGTTCTTGCTGCTTTTGCTGAAGTGGCTGATATCCTGCGAGCTTTAGAGCACGACGCCGAACTGGTGCAGACCGAATCTCAGGCCGTGAAGGATGCCCTACTTGCAATGGATCTTCTTAAGGCGAATTACAAGGCTGGAACAGCTAACTACCTTCAGGTAATGGTCACTGATATTCAGTATCATCATGCTAAAATCAGCTACCTGCAGGCCCAGGCCCAGCAACTGCAGGATACGACCGCACTCTTCGTCGCTCTTGGCGGAAAGTTGACGGACAAACGGTTTGCGCCCTGAACATTGCGTGCACTCGACCATAGCTGAGTGAGGAATGAGGAGCGAAACATGAAATTACGCCATCTTTTTTTATTAGCACAGTAATTTTGTATGTTTGTAAATTGGTAGTTGTAAAGCATATAACAATTAAAAAGGAGATGGCATGAAAAATCAGTATCTGAAACAGGCATTGTTTGCGACTTTGGTTTCTTTTGGATGTGCATCATCCGCTTTTGCCAACACGGGGGATATCGCCATTGGAGCTAAAGCTTCCACACTCGGCTTTGGAGGAGAGGTTACTGTTGGATTAACCCCTAATTTTAATGCAAGAGCTGGCTATAACGGTTATAACTACAGCGGTTCGACCTCCCAGAATCAGATTAACTATGATTACAAGCTGTCGCTGGGGTCATACCCTGTATTGCTAGACTGGTACCCGTTTGAACATTCAGGGTTCAGGCTCTCACCCGGAGTTATTTTCAATAACAACAAGGTAACCGCTACCGGCACAACAACAGTAGTTGGGACTTACACCATTGGAGGAACTACATATTCAACAGCTACGATTGGCTCACTGACAGGCGGTATTGACTTCAACAAGACAGTTCCTTATTTAGGCCTTGGATGGGGAAATGCTGTTGGAAAAAATTCCGGTCTTTCTTTTGTTTTTGATCTTGGCGTCATGTTCCAGGGAACTCCCAACGTTTCGCTTGCAGCAACCAACCCAGTCATACAAGCTGACCCTACATTCCAGACAAACCTTAACAAGGAAATCGCTGACTTGAAGGACAAGACAGATAAATTCAAGTATTATCCTGTGGTCTCAATAGGATTGGCGTACGCTTTTTAACCCAGGACTGAGTAGTTACAACTTTCCCCTCCAGCAGGCGCTTTATTACAAAGCTGCCTGCTGTTTTTTTTCACCCCTGCCGCTTTTGCCGGATTCAATACAAGTGTCTTCAAGAAAAAACAATCCGACCCTCTCCCTAAAGCTCCCGTAAAAGGTTTCTGCAAAAATGATTATTATTCAACTTAAAGGCTGGCAATGCAACTGCAAGGCAAGATGAACAACCCCCACTCGAGTCTATGAAAATCCTGTTTAAACTGATAGTGAATTTGCTTCTTGTTGTAAGCGCAGCTGCTGTCATCGTTTTTTTAAGTCTTGGGTTTATTGTTTCACAACATGCCGGTAGTCCTGAAAAATCAGACGTTATTATTGTACTGGGAGGCGATAACGGTCTCAGGGTGCGCAAAGGTGCTGAATTGTACAAGGCAGGATATGCCTCGCACATCATATTGACGGGTATTGACGAACGATTCTACAATCCAGGTCATCCAAACTGGAGGGAGCGTCGCATGATAGAGCTTGGAATCCCTAAAAGGGCGATCAAGGTCGATGCAAAATCCACAACTACCTGGGAGGAAGCTGAAAACACATCGGATACAATGGAAGAAAAGGGGTGGAAAAGTGCTATTGTCGTCAGCGACCCCCCTCACTTGCTCCGTCTTCAAGAGACCTGGAGCAAATCATTTGAAGGATCGTCAAAAAAATTTATCCTCGTACCTACTGACCCTGCATGGTGGAACCCGCTGCTTTGGTGGAACAACGACAAAAGTTACCAGTTTGTCATGAACGAGATCAAAAAAAATGTGTTCTACGCCATGGTATACTACTGATAGGTAAGAGATCCCTTCCTTGTCATCCCGACAAAGGAGGGATCTATCAAAAAGTGACCGATAAAAAGAAACTAACGACTAGGATTTTTTCAGGCACCCGCCATCATGGCTTCGATATCGGCATCAACTTTACCTATTGGTGTAATGCCGAATTTTTCGACCAGCACAGCAGCAATATTGGGAGTCAGGAACTCGGGAAGTGTTGGTCCGAGGCGAATGCCTTTTACTCCAAGATAGAGCAGGGCAAGAAGAACGGTAACAGCCTTCTGTTCATACCATGCAATATCAAAGGAGATCGGCAGATCGTTGATATCCTCTAACGCAAATACTTCCTTGAGTTTGAGGGCAATCACAGCAAGCGAATAGGAGTCGTTGCACTGACCGGCATCGAGCACGCGGGGTATGCCGCCGATATCGCCAAGCTCAAGCTTGTTGTAGCGGTACTTGGCACATCCTGCAGTAAGGATGATGGAATTGTCGGGAAGTGCCGCAGCGACGTCGGTATAGTATTGGCGTGAAGCATGACGTCCGTCACAGCCGGCCATGACGATAAACCGCTTGATAGCTCCTGACTTTACTGCGTCGACCACTTTGTCGGCAAGAGCTATCACCTGATGGTGTGCAAAGCCGCCAGTGATGGTGCCGTTTTCTATCTCTTTTGGTGGAGGGCAGCTCTGGGCAAGTTTGATAAGAATCGAGAAGTCTTTCTGTCCTTCGTTCTGCCGTGCCGGAATATGCTTCAGTCCGGGATAGCCTGCCATGCCTGTTGTAAACATGCGGTTGCGATAAGATTCTCGAACGGGAACGATGCAGTTCGTGGTCATAAGGATTGGGCCGTTGAAGGTATCGAACTCTTTGTCCTGCTTCCACCATGAACCACCGTAGTTTCCAACAAAGTGAGGGTACTTCTTGAACGCCGGATAGTAGTGCGCAGGGAGCATTTCGCAGTGGGTGTAGACATCCACACCTGTTCCGGCTGTCTGCTTCAAGAGGTCCTCCATATCGCGGAGGTCGTGGCCGGAAATCAGGATACCTGGGTTTTTGCCCACACCGGTCTTCACCGTGGTGATTTCAGGATGGCCATAGGTGCTTGTGTTTGCTTTGTCAAGCAGTGCCATTGCCTTGACTGCAGTGCCACCGGTCTCAAGCACCAGAGCTGTCAGTTCGTCTGCCGACAGCTCTTTGGTTAGCGCAGCTAGCCCTTTTACATAAAAAGCATAGATATCGTCATCATGATAATCGAGTACGGCTGCATGGTCTGTATAGGCAGCAAGTCCCTTCAGACCAAAAAGCACAAGACTTTTAAGTGATCGCAGGTCAACATTCTCACTCAAGCTCTCAATACCGACTTCAAGTGCTTTCGAGAGAAAATCATCTTTTGAACTTCCAGTCCAGTGAGAGGCATCATGATGCGGCTGATGAACGAGCGTAGCATTCAGTTCATCGCGCACTGCAAGGGTTTTGCGTATCTGGGCGACTATTGCATCCTCATCAAAGTTGGCGTTGGTTACTGTCACAAAAAGTGATTCGCTGATAAGCTGGCCGACCTTCCTTGATACACTTCCCTCAAGCTTTTCAGCAGCCAGTGCTAGCCCTTCGGTCGCATAGACCAGCACATCCTGAAGCTGGGCAGTAGGTTCATCTTTTCCGCATACCCCGCGCACCGTACAGCCTGTACCATGAATGCTCTCCTGACATTGATTGCATAACATTCCCATCGTTCTATTCTCCATTATTGGTTATTGAGTGTTTACATCCGGTGATAACAAATGAGCCATTTTTCTGTCTCCTGCCCCCCCTTCGCTATCGCCCATTTTTTCTTTTACCAAAGCCCTGTTCTTATACGCTGTACTTAAAAGCCTCCGATTTGTTGGCTTTCGCTTTATGATTTCGCTGAAATCCTGAATGGCACCTTCCATATCACCACTTTCTACCCTTGCTATACCCCGGTTTCCATAAGCCGTAATGGCTTCACGAAAGCGGAGGCCTACCTTTAGTGCCATGGTGAAATCAGCTATAGCCCCCTCATAATCGTCGCAGCTGCTCCGGGCATTACCCCGATCATAGTACGCTTCTGCATTATCAGGGTGTTCAGCAATAACACGGCTGATCTCCGTTGCCGTCCCCCTGTATCCACCCATCGCATCTTTCAGCATTGCTTCTTCCTGGTTATTTTTCTAGAACAAAATTCAAGCCGGAATAGTGCGGAGAAAGAGAGTGCTGAGACGTGAGGGCCGAGTGCCGAGATTGGGAAAAACAGATCCCTCACTGCGTTTCGGGATGACAGGGGAAAGACTGCCAACTCTCTTGCTTTCACTCGGCCCTCAGCACTCGGCCCTCAGCACTTTTTTTCAAACCCACTCTTCCGATAACGTCTCACCTTGCAGGCTGATAAGCACCTTTTTCACCGGCACCTTACGCTTGGCTTTGCGTTGCGCTTCAGCAACAATCGACATCAGGCCTCCACAGCATGGCACCTCCATAATGGCTACGGTGATGGTGTTGATGTGCGACAGATCGATCATGGCTGCGAGTTTGTCGACATAGATATCCATTTCCGAATCAAGTTTCGGGCAGGCTATTGCAAGACTTTTACCCTTCATGAAAGTACCATGGAAGTCGCCCACAGCAAATGCGCAGCAGTCAGCTGCAAGCAGGAGATCGGACCCCTGGAAATAAGGTGCCTGCGGTGACACAAGGTGAAGCTGGATCGGCCACTGGCGGAGTGCGCT
>Ga0118677_10006224_pt1 | contig 20336 bp, 17 predicted proteins | sample AliMusrvi5mmetaG_FD_86154 | JGI IMG/M metagenome (GOLD analysis project Ga0118677, IMG submission 86154)
AACGGCCAGCGCAGGTTGAGCAAAGACTTTGAGAAAACCACGGACAGTTCAGAATCCATGATATACATCGCCGCCATCGCACGATCCCTGAGAAGCTTGGTTTTTAACTAAACAGGTTCTCAAGCTCAGCAGCTTTCTGGGACATAGCGCCAACGCGGTTCGCTGGCAGGTGTATGCTGCATTGCTGGTGTATGTGCTGCTGCGCTTCCAGGCACATCTGTCAACCTGGGGCCACAGCTTCACGCGGCTCTTCGCGGTTACGCGTTCGGCGCTGTGGGAACGGTTGGACTTGCTGGCTTTGCTGAAATCCTATGGGACAGCATCGGGGCGGTTCAAGGTGATCGGGGCACTCAATGACGCATGGTTACCGGGATTTGCGCCTGCCAGGACATAACCTCATGGGACAGCATCCGCCCGCCAAATCAACGATATATCACCTGTTCCGGAAAAAGTCGCAAACGCCATAGGCCGAAAACCTGCATGTGCCCTTGCTAAATCAAGGGAACTGGCACCTCATTGCCATCCTGTGGGATGCCTGTGCATTACATTCATGACCCATTCAGGGTATACCGTGGTTTTCGCGCACGGTCGGTCACGTCATCAGTCTTGCTCAGTCGAGATGATTGATGATTCGTTTCTAGATGCCATTTTGGTTCGGCATCGCAACCCATGAGACTCGAGTATATCCCGGTAAATCGCATCGAGTCTCGAGGCCACCTTGACTGCGGAAAACCGCTCACGAGCATATTTCCGATTATGATTACTGATCCTACAGAGAGTCTTCTTCGAGGCCACAAGCCGATCAATTCTCTCTGCGACTTCCTCGGGCGAAAACCTTGCTCTCAGATCCGCAGAGCGGTTCTGTTTGATAATGCAACCCGTGACCCCTTCCGTGAGGATGTCTTTAAGACCACCGGCGTCACTTGAAACCAACGGAAGCCCCATGGCCATCGCCTCCAGGACGGCATTTGGCATCCCCTCTGTGTAACTCAAGAAGCAGAAGATCGAGGCATTCTTAAAGCAGCCCAACTTCCCCTGTCCGGTCACATATCCCGGAAAGCTAATACTATCCAATCCGAGATCCGAGGCCCGGCTCATAAGTTCCTCCAAATCAGGACCATCGCCAGCGATGGTGAGATGGTATCGCCGCGGGTGGCGCGACTCTAGCAGTGCAAACGCATCCAGCAGTTCAAAGACGCCCTTCGCAATCTCCACTCGAGACAGGAACAACAATCGGATCACGCCAGCTTTTCCTTCTGGAGGATCCCCACCAACACCGTCAAGAAGGGAATCCGCCACAACGGTTGTTTCGAGATAGATCGGACTCTTGAATCCCCAACGCCGCAGGTCGTCCCGAAAGTCGCTGGCAAGGACAATGTGGGCGTCGGCCCACCGATAGACCCGGCTCATCCAAGCACCATTCCCGCCAGGAAATTCCAGAGACCCGCATGCTAAGTTGTCCCAACCCCGCCAGAACACTAAGACTCTCCGCCGAAAAAGCTTGGCCAGGCAGAGATTCACCGCGTCGCGCCTCAACGAGCGCAGTTCGACCGGATCGAGGCAGGGGTTCAAATGGACGAGTCCCGGTCTCCCAATCATCCTGAGACACAGGTTCACCCAATCGTAGAGCAGCCTGACTAGGGTCGGCACACGGGCAATCCAAGCGCGATTGTTAGCGCCGTAATAACTGTAAGGTCGGCCAACATCGACAAACCGATGACGCACCTTGAGATGCCTTGTCACAGCTTGGTAATAGTTGTAAATACCACCTCCTGAGGAAGCTCGGTCACGAACGGTGAGAACTTGCATGGTATTCTTTGGCCTCAGCATCGGCCATTCGATTGCTGTTTGGTTTACACCCTACACCAGACGGGTGCGGCGGGTCTCGAAAAGGACCATCGCACCCAAGGCACGGAGGCGAGAGATCCGGACACCTGCCCGCCCAAACAATGGAAACTCAAACGATGTCCGACATCTAACTTCCAAGCCGAGTGAGGACAGCTGATCGACGAACAGAGAAGGCGAATAGTGGCGGAGAGAATAATCAAAATGGCGTCCAATGCCGAGTCGGCTGAAACGGCGAATACAACGCACTGACCGCTCGGCTATCCCAATGAGACTCCAGGCATTCGGAACGGACACAAGCAAGGTTCCTCCCAAGGCTAGGGATTCAACCAAATAACCGAGGATGGCCATATCCTGCGGCAGGTATTCGAGTACACTGGAGCAGATTATGACGTCAAAAAATCGGGCAGGAAAATTTGCCGATGTGGCGTCCACCAACTCAAATCGCAAATTATGCAATCCCGCAGCAGAAGCGGCGGCGTTAGATTTGTGCACCATGCCCACGGAGCCGTCGGTGCCAAGCACATCATAACCCAGACGTGCCACGGAAGCTGCAATCGCCCCATGTCCGCAGCCGAAGTCTAACACCTTTGCTGGAGCGGGCACAGATCTTTGCACTGCCGCTTGAAAAAGGTTGAGCCGATCACTGAAGGATTGCTTGCGAGTGTAATTGGACGCAAACGATTCAGCAACTTCGGTAAAGAACGTGGTGGTTGATTTCAAAGCAGTGTTCTCTTTCGGCTTCATGTGATTCGAAATCATTTGCGAAACAATGCTCACCGAAGGGCGTGCGGGACTTCAGAGGTGCATCCAATACCCCGGCCAATCTTCCAGCATTGCCGATTGTCCGGCCAATAATCGACTCCCTCGGGAATTTACAGCCTACTACTAACCTTCGTTGGTCTAGTGAAGATGGAAGTCAACATCCTTATTTTTCGGTATCGGTATCAGAGCCAAATGTTGGTAAGCACCGATGTCCCAAGCAGCACCGATTGGCCGCGCGTTGCCTTTAAGCATGGTAGGCACGGGTGGGATGTCTGCACTATACACAATGTTGATACCATACCGGATGTCCATATCGATACCATACGAATCCTGAAACTCCTGATACACATCCAAAGCAATTCCCGCATCCGGAGCAATTCCCTTATCTTTTGCAGGGCTGTTTGCCGCCAATTCCCAAGGAATATCAGGATTCATTAATGGGTTTTCTTCAATGCATTTTATGTCCAGCCCTGGTTGATTCTTGAGCGCCGTTAGACCATTTAGACTTATTACATTAGAATCCCATTTAATTCTTGCTTGACCCGGACCATATAGCAAACAGTGTTCTATTGAACAATTATCGTTTCGTGCCGGAAGGGCGATTGCCACGTGATAATTATAAGGGCCGAACCCGTCGTGACTATTCTGCTTTAGGTTGTATATAAGGTTGTTCTGCAGATAAAGCGGCCCGTCCATAATCGCCTCGATTCCACCATACACATTGGCAATGGTATTCCCCACCGCATATCGACTCATGGTGCCGTCCCATAAGGAAATCCCCCACCCCCCGGGGCTGCCCCAGTGGCTCAATGCGGAATCCTGACTGGCGTCATGGATGTAATTCCCGACAAAATACGCGGAATAATCTTTAAAATCAGGGCCCGTATCCGATTGCCTTATGCCATAATTGCAATTGCTGATATCGTTGAATATGATCCACAAGTTATTCGGTCCGTACAAAAAGCCTATCCCGGTGCCGGGTTGTAACCCGCCCCCGGTTTCGTGCATGTCGTAAACGGTGTTCTGGGAGATAATGACGTTCTTCGACTCTTTTACATAGAATCCTGATTGCCTGTTTGTATGTGATATGTTTCTTCCAATATAAACGTGATGCAATCGTTCCTGGTTTCCAGCTCCTCCATTGGTCATTACTCCGTCACCTGTCACATTATGGATCGTATTGTCAATAACCCAAATATCATGCAAGTATGAACTGCTTGTAACTCCAAAAGCTATTCCAGAACTATCCTCATCATGTGCGGGATCATCCCAAGAATATCTATCATTTGTATTGTGAATCCAATTGTCGTAAATGACAATATCGCTTATCGTTCCATTATTCCAAGGGCAGGCACTGACCTGAGTAACTCTTCCCATGGTCATTTCACAATGTCTCAGGGCGATGTGATGAGTATTAAGTCCAATGATAGCCACGGGAAGTCCGGTAAATTTTATGTTTTCAATAATTGCATAGGAGAGATTACTTCTACCGATCTCAACATGGGTGTCCAAATCTTGCGTTACAACCTCGGGTGTGACCCCGATCACAGCTTTCCCTTCGGTTGGAGACCCCCCCCGAATATACGCGGGGGCATCCTTATGTGGCGGGTTCTTCGGGTCTTCGTCAATCGTGAGATAATAGAGTGAAGAAGTGAGCAAATATTCGCCGTGAATTTCTGTGAGCGAATTGGCGCTAACGTAAATTCGTCCGGGCAACGTTTTCCTAGGTTTGTTAGGATACCCATAGGTATTGTTGGTGTCCGTAGCGTTCTGATCTGCGTTGTTAATGTAATAGCTGCCAACGGACTCGGCACCGGGCCAGTTTGGCGGGTAGTTGGCATCTCCAACCTTGGGGCCCTCCTCAGTAATACCGAACGAAGGGGATCGAATACCGATGGGCGGCCCCGTCCACGTCTTAGGTTCCGTAGGTGTCGTAGCTCCCGGGGAACTTAGGGTTGTGAACATGGCGATGGCGAGAATGAAGCGCTTCATTGGTTCGTTTGATCTGTGGATTTCTACGTTTAATTGAGGAATTGCTGGTCAATGGGCATTCTTAACCTGCCCACGGCGCTATTAATACGGATGATTGGGCTCGGACGCAAGGAAAAAATGCGGGTCCCCGCGATTTTTCCCAACATGTGACGCTGGGTAGAGCCCGACCATGTCCGGACGCGCGTGGCGCGGACATATTGCCTTGGGCCTTGATTCCGGGCAAAATGCCCGTACAACATAACCGCTCGTTACCCGGCCGCATGGGAGGGGGTCACAATACCCCGGTAAAGCTCCCGGGTTCGCTCGGCCACCACTCGTGGGTCAAAGCGTTGCTCCGCCACCCGTCGTCCGGCCAAGCCCATTTGCCGGGCTCCTGCCGGATCTCCGAGAAGCAGCGTCAAGCGCTCGGCGATCTGTTCGGTGTCCTCCGGATCGACCAGAAAGCCGGTCTTGCCCTCGGTCACCATGAAGGGCATGCCGCAGCGGTTTGCGGCGATGACTGGCAGACCGGCGGCCATGGCCTCGGCAATGGCCATCGGTGAGTTTTCCTGGCGCGACGGCAGAAGAAACACGCTGGCCTTGCCCAGTTCCTCCATTAAACATCGGTGGTCGATATGGCCCAGGAGTTCCACACGGGCGGCCAGGTTGTGGCGGGCGATGCAAGCCAAGACTTTTTGATAATAGGCCTGCTGCTTGGCCTGCCCGGCGATCACCAGCGTGCCTTCGGCCCCGCTTGCCACGGCCAAGGCGAAGGCTTCGATTACTCCAAGCGTGTTCTTGCGTTCGTTCAGCCAGCCCACACATAGCACGCGGCGGCCGTGGGGGGAAGGAGTGACTGCGAAGAACCGCTCGTCCACGGGGTTGTCGATGTCGTGGATGGCTGCGTCGGTCAGTGGCTCGATCATCTGGCGCACATACGGAGTGATGGAGATGATGTGGCGCTGTCGAGCCAGCCCTCGACGTTCCACCATGCCCCACAAGCGCGAGCGCAGGCTGCCCAGTCGGGCGGCGTCGGCCAGCAGATTTTCTGTATCGAAGCCATGCAACGTGAAGACATGCGGTATCGGCAGGTCACCCAACATCAAGCCATGCGTTTCATGGGAATGGAGGATGTCGAGCTGCAGGGCCAGAACGTAGTCAATCAGGCGGCGACGTCCCGGCCCTCCGAGCACGTCAGCGATTTGCGGCCAGCGCGAGGCAGCCAGGCGGTGGACCGTCGCTCCGTCGTGAGTTTCTACCACCGCTGCGGCTCGGCCCCCTTCCAAGGTCACCACGTGGACATCCAAATCGTCCATGGCCGCCAAGGCCTGTACCAACACCACGGCGACGGATTCCACGCCGCCACGCGGCTGTTGCGGCGTCGGCGGATAACGAGTGAACAGCGCGACTTTCATGTTGATTCTTGAATCTTCCAGGAACGCCCCAGTATGAAGTTTCACGACCTACAGCAAGGGACTCGTCGTGACCTTTTGGGAATCGAAACTCGGGTCAATCCGATCGACGGGCCTGCACGAACGCGCCAGCACACATCAGGTCATCCTGACTCAGATGTTTCCAAACTGAAGATAGCTTCGAGCGCTGTATTCCGTCATGCCTATAGTCTTTTAAAAGGCAGACGATTTCGCAACCCTGCTTTTCGATGAAGCCTGCGTGAACAGAGCAGGGTTGTCGGTTGATTATGTAGGTTCTCCTGCCTGCGATCATATTCCAAACAAACTCCGAACAAGACCAATGCCCGTTCCATTCTTTTGCCATACCCATTGACCGAAAGTCAATTTGATGTGACATGAATCCACCCGGCTTGAGCCACCATGCCATGGCTTCATACGTGCTTTCCAAGGATACCACGTGTTGAAGAACGGCATGAGACATAATCATGTCGATCGAATTGGCATCAATCACGTCCTTGCTATCCCACGGCACGATATATTCAATACTCAAACTCTTATCTTGACCACCAAAACCGGCGATGGTGTCCCGCAATTTGGAAACCCTGTCATCCCGGAGCGCCGCCACGAGCAAGTCCTCTGTCAGGATTTCTCCGGGGAACAAGCTGTCATCGAGGAGATTGTCATAGTTGGGCCAGCCTTGGGAATGCCGCCCAGCCCTGACACGAAACAACTCGAGAAGGTCATCAAACAATCTGAGATCATCTTCACGGTTTGCGTACCTTACGACATCGAGAGCACAATACGAATTGACACCGGATAGCATGGCGGCCAATCCCACGCCGAGTGAATCTCCCGGCCCGATTTCGACCAGACTTTGAGGTATTCCATTCATGCCATTTTTGATCGCCAAAACGAGGTGTTTCATCCAACGTTCGTAACAATGAATTGCCCGCCCGTGATTTCCTGCGTGACCTTTTGGACGAATCCGGCGAACTCCAGGAACCAATGTCATCAAACCCCTAACAATCGGTCCGATTTTCATCACTTTCTATATTTTGCTAGACGTAAGGTATATTAGCCTCCTCAACCCGATCGCCACTGAATGTTTGCAGTGTAACGGCTTCTTAAGTAGTCGGTGAAACGGGTATCAGGCCGCAGAAAGACACCCAATTCCCTTTTCTTTCCAGTCCCCTGCGTGGAACCGAGGGAATGGTATTCAGACAACCCGCTATTTGTCCGGATGAACTCGATCTCCCGCTCTGGATCGGGACCGCTCTCCCATATGAGTGCGTGCCGGGTCAGGGCGTCGATCTTCCCCAGGGCAGCGATCTTGTCCATACGGCCGGACTCCGGAATATCCTGCTCTTCCTGCCTGTAGAACATGTGGTAGAGGACCGTCAACGCCAGCACAATGTCAAACGGATGATCGGCTTGGAACTGCCGGAAATAGCAATCGTGGAATCGAACATCCAATCCATAAGTCGCATTGAGCGCCTTGGCGACTGCCAGGTGATTCTTATCGTAATCGATCCCGTTCATACGGAAACCCTGCCTCTGTAAATGATGGGAAGTGTACCCCATGTTGCAGCCTATATCCAAGCCACAGAGCCCTGGTCCGATGGGACCTAGTAATCGCCTGATGCGATCCAAACGAATCGAATCACGTCTCGCGATTTTCGCCTTGCGATATGCCGGATGTTCGACCGGGTTGTAGAACACCCTTCTTGAGGTCTGGACAACTACGTCGTCCAAGTCTCCCGTGCTGCGGGCCAGCCATCTCGCATGGACATCTTGAGGCATGGATACCTTTATCCAGGCCTTTCCAAGCGCCTTAGAGAGGCAACACAGCTCAATGCCGTCCTGAACAATGAGGCAGTCATTCCGAATATCGGAGATGACCGGCTTGCGGCTGAACGGATTCCAGCGAAGAGCCCGAATTCGCCGCATAAGGCTCCGGAGGAAATCCGTCTTGCTGATATCTGGCTGGCACAAGCCAGACGCAACACAATCTTGGTGGTAAGATCCAATGTTCCCTTGGCCCTTGACAAGGCAATCAACCGCCTCCATCGCCGTCAACACCACAATGGGAACTGGGAAAGTTGTTACGGAATCTGAATGACCACATAACGAGCGGGAATGCTCCAACTTTGACTGGCATGCGAAAAGCAGATCTACCGGGACAAACACATCATACATGATCATAGTGAGATATTTTATTGATAGGACTTTGCATTTGGAGCTCTTGAGGAATCTAGAGGCGGCCTAAACAGGTTCTTAGTCACGCCAGCGACTTCGCAAATAAGCCGTTCAAAACGCGGCTGAACGTTTTCCATGTTGTGGTTCTCAATGAAATAAGCGAGGGCATTTGCAGAAAACCTCGCGTAACGCTCGTCGGACCCAAGAAGGGACTGAAGAGCATTGGCCAGCGTGGCGGCGTCGTTCGCCACGAGACCCAGGTGCCTGGACGTGATCATTCCATCCGGATCAAACGTCGAGACAATTGGAAGGGCATGGCTCCATGCCTCGAGAAAGGTATTTGGAAACCCCTCATAATCAGAGGTTAAAATCAGACAGGCAGCTTCCCGGTACAATCGGGAGACTTCTTCCCGATCCAACTGGCCATGAACTGAAATGTTAGACAATAGGCATGCGTCCCTGACCGCCAAGGTGCTCAGCGCATCCGGATAATGCGGCCCCACCAGGTCGAAGTGAAAATGAGGAGAGATACGCGCCACTTCTACCAGCCGGTCGGGCCTCTTTACAGGACACACACGGCCAACCCACAGGATCCGATTAGACGAGGGTTTGTCCCTACCACGTTCGAACATCGGTTGCGCCCCTTGACACGGCATGGGAAGCACCACCGTATCCACCGAAAAGTTCCGACGCATCATCTCCTTCTGTGTCTGAGTCTGGACAATTACTCGACTGGCGCGGTGAAGTCCCATCCGATATAGCACACGATCCTTCCAGTATTTCAATTCGGGAAGGCTCGAATCGCAATCGGCTTCACTGGCTGCATTGAAGATGAATCCCCGCTTGTTTTTCCAACACCAAACGGCCACCTGCCCCGTCACACATTCTCCGCAATTCTGATAATATACTTCCGCATTTGCTTTGCGCATCGCCTTCACCAGGCCGCTCCACTTCGGGTGAAAGAACCGCAGTCCCGGCAGTCCCGAGGCCTTTCGACAGATCTTGATGATCCGGACTCCATCAATGATTTCCTCATCCGGTCCACCTTCGTTCCACGTCAGGAAGCTGACCCTGTGCCCGTGATCGGCCATCCATCTCGCCATCATGCTGGTCTGCCACTCCACGCCGCCGATAGAGCCTCCCTTGCAACCGGATATCGCTCCGTAGCCGTTATGAGAAATGATGCAGACGGAAACTTTCCCGCTTGAAAGGGATTTCAAGCTGCTTTGCTCCTCATTCCCAGGAAGCGCAGTGATCATTGGGAGTCTAAATCTGACCAGATTTGTGGTTTCGATTCACATTCCTGAAAGTACAGTGCCTCACGCGCAGGTTTTCATGGAGCGCTTCGGCAAAACCCTCAGAAAGAATTCGATCCCTCGTTTCCTCATCGACATTGGAATCAACCATCCCAGGTACATCAGCCCGCTGACAACACCTCCGAACACAAGAACACCTGCCGCCCATACGGGGTACCCCGGCACGAGTCGAGTGCAGGCAACCAGTGCCACGGCAAACGGCGAAACACACAGCATGGGGCGAACAAAGGTACCCAGAAGGTAGCTGCGCTTTGAAACGCATAGCACCCGGCAGGCATACCATGGGGTGATGCATCCATCGACCAGCACCTGCGGCAAGGCAAAGCAGAGTGCCGCTCCCAGGAGTCCCCAGTGAAAGCCCCAAAGCCCAACTGCAAGAAGAGTCGCTGAAACACAGGCCGCGATCAACTTGGCAAGCGCGATGCGGCCGTGACGGTTCATTCCGGACAGGAGGCTCCAGACAGGCTCTTGAACCAGTGTGGCATAGGTTCCGATAGCCAGAATGGGGATCATGCCAGGGAACACAAAAGGTTCGCCCATCCAGAGACGCATCAGCTCATTGCCGAGAATACCCATGGCGAACAAAAGCGGCAGCACCAGGCTGGAGATGACTGCAGGAGTGGCCAGCAGGGTCTCCTGCAGGGCTGCCCGATCATTCCGTGCGTGGAGTTCGCTGGCGATGGGAACCACAATCATTCCGAACTTGGCGGCAAGGGTTCGCAGAGTGTTCATCAGGCTTCTGGAACGGGAGAATATTGCCAGACTCACCGGGCCGATAAATGCCACAATCAGCAGGCTAAGGGCATGGTTTGAAAGCAGATCGGCGACCGATGGGACCAGGGTCTTGATGCCGTAGCGGGCCTGTTCGACAAAGGTCGACCATGAGGCGAAGTGGCGCTTGATGACCAACTCAGGGCAGACGCGTTTCACCAATCGCCAGCGCACCAATTCGGTGCCGATCATGGTCACGCAGTGGACGAGGGCGATGGCGGGCAACCCTCCGCCGAGCAACAGGACCGTAATCATCCCCACTGCCACCAAGCCGTTCGCAACGGAGTTAACAATGTTTTGCAGATCCCAGCAGTGACATCCTGCGATGACAGATCCGTAAACAGAAAGCGGAATGATGATGGCGATTTCGGTCCCTTGGAACAAGAGCACCAAGCGGGCCGTTTCCAGATCATCTCCCAGACGTGGCCCGAATAGCGGAAGCAAGCACCAGGCCGAAATCACCGCCAAGACAAACGCCAACCAACCCACTGATCGGAGGAAATACGCGATCGTCGATACCGAACGATTCAGGCCCTCCACATCGTTGTTCGCTCGATAACTGGCGACGTAACGACTGATCGAGCCTCCCAGACCAAGTTGCACCAGACCGAAATATGAAACGAAGCTCCAGGAAAAATCCCAGATACCCAGGGTCGTTTGCCCGAGATGATCGCTGATGAGCCGCGGGACGATGAATCCCGAAATCACGTTCACCATATAACCGCCCCAGGCAAACGCGACATTGCGCCCTAAGCGGTCGCGGCCACTGGGATCCGATGCAGTCTTGGTGTTAGGAGAGGAGGAGGGCATGGGACGAAGAGGGAAGACAGAGGACAGAACACAGGAGTCAGAAGACAGGAGTCAGAAGACAGGAGTCAGAAGACAGGAGTCAGGAATCGGTGGTCGGCAAGAGGTGTGTCCGCGGGTTCTGCCCTCTGGCATCTGTCCTCATCTGCTAAAACTCTGGAAACACCAGCGGCTCCGGAACATCGATCTGCCAGCACGCCGCGTGGGCATCTAGCAGGCGGGCGGTGGTGATCACCCTGAGTTTCCCGGTATGATGATATTCGGAGAGTAGTCGAAAGGACGCCACCACGGCGGCAGGGAAGCGGCGCTTTGTTTCACCACGCTCCAGCTTACCAAGATGGGTATAGAGGACGCAGGGTCCACCGCGTTCAACAAGCCGATCGAGAAAACGGCGATTCAGGACTTCGTGGATCGCGTCGCCGCGGTCGTGGCAACTGACGCCGCCCCAGGAGGGATTGCAGCGGATGAATTCGAGGATCGGTTGGCCGTCACGCAGCGAAGTTTCCATGACCAGGGGGTTGCCGGCATGCGCTCTGTATTTCGCGTGCCCACTTCGTGCGAGGAGTTGTTTGACCGCCTCCTTCGCCAGAGTCCGGGTCGAAGCGAACAAGTGGCTTGGCGTGGCAATCGTCCGCAAACTGAAGGGCCGGTCCTGACCGATCACGCTGGTCACGCGACCGCGCCAGATGTGGCGAATGCCGTAACTTAAGGTCAGGTCGGCATGGTAGGCGGGATGCCCCAACTCATCCCCATGGCCCCTCATGATATCGGCACCGAAGTTAGTCGGCCCTTGGGCGTGATCCGCCCAAACCGAAATCTTGCATTCGTACTTCACCAACTCGTCGAGTGCCCGTCCGGCATGAGCCCGGGTCGTCGCCAGATCTCCGTAGGAATGCAGGCAATCGATGTGACCGCTGCGGATCAATGCCCGGATTTTCTCCCGATCCGCTGCCGAGGCGTTCCAGTAGGAAAACTCATCCGGAGGAACCTCAAAATGAATCGAATTCCCGATTTCAAGCCCCACGCCAGGGCCCATTGAGGTATCCTGCGTGGTATTGAGAAATCGCATCAATTCAAAGTAGGTCGCAGCATCCGGTGTCCCGTCGAGGTCGCTACAGATGGCGAGGGTCGCTACTGGCGGGAGGGGCGGCATGGGAGAGTCAGCGGTCGGGGGTCGGGGGTCGGTTGGAGAGGTGCCCGCGGGTTTGGTTTCCCAATCCCTGACACCCGAGTCCCTCTTCACCCATACCCATATCTCCGGTTCAGGTCACCGGCAACCTCATCGAAGACCTGGAGATCGTCTGAACCGAGGACGTCTTTCCAGCGCTCATCCAGACGGATTTCCGAGGTAGAGTCCATCCGCATACCGTTGCCGATGACGTGTTGGGTGACAGCGCGGAAATCGAGTGTGATCTGGTTAGGATCGAGATCGAGGAAGGTGGCAAGGCGACGGAGGGTGTCCGCAGGGTTGGCACAGAGGTCTTCATAGCGGATTTCGGTCCACTGCGCGGCGGGGATGCGTGCAGTCAGGGCGTCGCAAGATTCGTTGCTGCGTTTCCACTCGTTAGCAGCTTCCGCCATCGAGTGCCGTGGTGGTGGTCGGTGGGAACCGGTGCCGCCATTTCTCATACCGGGATCCGACGAGTCGGCGAAATTCCACTCGTCGGTGTAGGTGAGGGACACCGCCCGTCCGTCGCGAATCACCCGGATCACCCGCAGGTCGAGACCGGGGATTTGCATGAGATATTTCAAGCGCAGAGCGCTCTTTGACGAGTCGATCACCACCTTTGCTCCGCTGACTTCCAGCAGCGAGTCGATCAGCGCAAGGTTGCGCCCATTGCATTCGCCCAGGCGGGCACTCCACCGGGGTGACAAGGACAATGCCAGATCGCGGATGGTTTCGAGAGCACCACCCCGATAGAGTGGCGATAGTAGATGGCGTACGTAGGGCCCCCCTTTCGCAAATATACTTGTACCGGCCCGAGTGATCTCAAACCCAGGATAACCACGAGCGGCCATGGCCTCGCCGATCTGTTTCCAGAAATCACAGTCCCGGATCCGCTCGCGGCAAGAGCAACGATACGAATCCGTATCGCCCATTTGGGTTGCTTTCAACTCACCGGCAGTGCAGGCACCCGGTTGGGCACCGAGCAGCATCGCAAGCAGAGTGGAACCGGAGTGGCTGGCGGCGAGCAGGTAGACGAGGCGTGGCATGGCGGTGGGCGGGCAACAGAGAAAGGTGAGCCGAGGTCGGAGGTCGGCAAGTGAGGTGCCCGCAAGTTCTGACTCCTGACTTATGTCATCCGATCTCTGATCTATCATTTGTCCCCCACCATTCTCATGGACAACCGGCCACGCCGCGACGAGAGGGGTCTGACACTTCTGATGGAACCGCCACGGACGCCCTTGGCTACACTTCAGGCGCGGAGGATGTCAAACGCTTGCAAAAATAAATGGCAAGAACCTTGAGTGAATTGGTGATCGCCTTTGAGGATACTCTTGGAGAAGGCGCACGGTAGTGAATGGGCACTTCCATGATTCGCCGGTTCCTGAGGAGATAACGCAATTCGGTCTGGTAGAAGTGTGCCGTTGAATGGATCTTCATTTCGAGAATCCTTTTTACGATGTCGGCATGATAACCCTGGTATCCCGATGTCATATCCTTGAGTCCGGCTCCCAGTAGAGTTCGAGCCAGGATGGTTCCCGCCCTGGAAATAAAGCGTCTTTTCAGCGGCGATCCGACATTGGAGCCCCCGTTGATATATCTGCTTCCCAAGGCGCATTCGTTTCCCTCGTTCAGGACCCGAAGAAACATCGGAATGGCGTTCGGGTCATGTGACAGCCCCGCGTCCATTTCAATGATCAAGCGGTGTCCGCGCCACAGGGCTTCCCGCAGTCCGCGCAGATAGGCATCCGCGATGTTACGATTCTCCGGTGCCCAGATTGCGACAAACCGGGAATCTTTTGCAGCAGTTTCCTGGCATAACCGCAGGGTTGCGTCCTTGGAAACATTGTCGACGATGAAATAGACCGTCCCACATTTCAACTTGTCCAGAACTTCCGTCACTGCGGCAAGCAAAGGTGCAAAATCCGGCTCCTCATTTGCCATCGGCACCACCAACGCCCAGTTGTTTTCGTAAAAGAACATAATGATACCTACAATGTGACAGGGCTTGACGGGACTGAAGAAGTCACCAGGCGCCCGGCCTTGTAGGGCCAGATGCAGAAGACGATTCGAGGTCTGCTGCCATGATGGGTCAGCAACTCGTAAGGCGCGTAAGGGTGGGAGCGATAGACGGTTTCGTCACACGGGAAAACGAGGTCGTATCCCCTCTTTCCCATGATCTGCTCCGCATAGAAGAGGTGGTTCAGTATGACCCGGTGGAACCACACGTTCGATGCCGGCACCTCGTAGTCACTGATGTAGTTGATTCCGCAGTGCGCAAAGTATTGGTCGAGCGTTCCGCTGGCGAGGGCTGTCTGGTACTCATAGCCATTGATCAGGCCATCGAGGTTGACTGTTGTTCGCCTGCTGAAGTAGGCGAAGTACCCCGCATCGGTCATGCCGAAGACGCTATCCTTTGGCGTATGGTCCCGCGCCCAGATGGCTGCATCGTTCCAGTTGCCATGCTGTTTGGCCTTTTCGACGACCGAGAGTGCCAGCGTGGTGCAACTCACGAACAGGACAACCCCGGCCAGGCCGGGAACCACCCACCGATGGGAGGATGCCGCCGCCCGTGAGATCAGCCACCCGGCACACAGCAAGGCAACTGGAAGGTAGCTTGCGAAGTGCCATTGCTGGGTTCCCCAAGTGGTGAAAAACAAAGTGTAGCCGTAGTGCAGAAGGCAACCCAGCCAGAGGCCGACGAACAGGACGGCCCACGGTTGGCCGGTGCCCCGGGTGGCGACAAGGCGCCGCAGGGGTGAGGTCGGCTTGACGGATTGGATCGCCGAGAGGATGATCGAGAAAAGGACAAACAAAGTGAACGGCGCGTACCTCACGGCGACCAGGTAACACAACTGTAGTTCGGCATGCGGGAAGGACGTTTTTAGCGTGCCGCTGATCGGCGTGAGGTGGCCATTCGCCATGAGATTCCAAGCAAAATAGGGTGCCACCACAAGTGCGAACACCAGAAGCAGGAGACCGTAGGACCGAAGCAAGCACGGAAGTGCCTTCGGATTCCACACCGGGAGGCGATACACGAGAGCAGCCACCAGCCCGAGCCCGAGGAGGTGAAATGCGCAGTCCAATCGGCTTAGGAAGACAAGCCCCAGCAGCAAACCCGCCAGGACTTGGTTTCGAGATCCCATCCGAGGCGAGACGAGGTCGGTTCGACGTGCCGTGTTGAGCAAGAGAAGCAGCAGGTAGATCACGAGCGCGCTTTCGAGACCATTGAAGAAGAGATTGAAAACGACGGGGTTCACGAACAGCAGCGGGGTCAGCAGGGCCGGAATCCGTCCGGCGCTTGCGTTCAGCAGATTGAACGTCAAGGCAATGGAACCGCTGAAAAGCAGCAGCAACAGGAAATATATGAGTCGTAGTGAAAGATCGTGGTCCCCTCCGGTCACTGCGTAAACCGGCATCAGGGCCAGCATCCACAGGGGGTGAAACCCATTTGTGGCGTTGATCCCGTCGAAGGTCACCCCCTTTCCAAGCACGATGTTGCGGGCGGTGAGGAAGTAGTAATAGGAGTCGTCACTGCTGAAAATCCCCAGGGTCTGAGGCGTGCACAAGCTCACGAACAGGATACCCGCGATCATTGCAATTACGAGTGCGATCATCACTGGATGGAAAGCGCGGACGCCCGCTTTCCTGCCGGCGAGTGTGGCAACCGGTGGGTTTGTCGAAGGGGTATCCATTGGGAGGGAGTTTTGAATTCTCGGATCCTTGCACAGCGTGATGGCCGGGGGATTCGCCGATTCACACCGAGGGGCCAGATTCACCATTTGCAGAGGTCGATATCCTGCCCCTCCGAAAAATCGGATCGTGAGTCCCCGGCAAAGAAATCGGTTTCCTCTTCGTGCGCCACCTTGTCGTGTTCGAGCCATGCCCGAACCAGCAAGCCACCGACGGTCCACATCATCACGACGCTTTCGCTCGTGTAAAGGGTTTGGGATCCCATCCCGGCAATTAGTTGCGCCATGAACAGCGAAAAGGCCGCGCCGCCCACAGCGGTGGGAAATGCATCCTGCATGCGGAGGAGTTGAAACGCCCAAACCACCATCGTGGCGTAGATCGGGATGGTGAGCAACATCCCCACAATGCCGGTGTCCAACAGATACTCGAGATAGGCGTTGTGGGGGTGCGGCCACTCTTCCCCCAGTTCGCGCAGGGCGATTTGCCCGACTCCGGCGACATGGAAGCCGCTCCTGCCCCATCCGAACAGCGGTCGTTCCTTGATGCGCTCGATGCAGAGGGGCCAGATGTTCACCCGTCCCGCGGTGATCTCGTCGGTGTCTTGCCTGACGACGATCCCGCCCCGATTTGATCCGAAGCCCATCAGCATGCGCTCACGAGCACTCGGCACCACCAAAACGAGAGCGAGCAGGCACAGCGGTCCTACGAGCAGGAGCTTGCGCCACTTCGCGACCGCCAGCAGGCCTCCGATCGCCAAAAATGCGACGTAGCCCATCCGGCCACCAGTGAGCATTTGGCCAAACAGCGTGACGCCCGCAATGGCCCACACCAAGACGCGTTGCCATGCTGCCGCGAACAACCCTGCGCAGCAGTAGATCGCCCAAGTCGCGCCTGCCAGCATCATCGAAATGTTGACCCGGTGATACCCGACGTCCCGATGGATCCTCCTCGCCGCCTGGGCGCTGAGTTCCGCGCCCGAACCAATGCCGCTCAGAGGCATCGCCTTGATCGTTAACAGAGCGATAAAGCCAAAGGTCGATAAGACCACTAGCAGGGCCCGGTTGGTCTGTTCCTCGGAGCGGCAGCCGTCGAACAAGATGATCGCCGGAAGGAACCATTTGAAGCAATTGATGAAGTAGGCAGCGAAGGCATCAAAACCGCGCAAGGGGGAAAGAGGGGAATCGGCGATCAGTACTCGGAGGAAGGCCACGAGCATCACGGCGAAGAATAGCAATCCGCGAGCTTTCACCTGCGATGGCAGATCCCAGGAATGCCCTTCCTCCCGTCGCAGCGCCAGCCATGCCACAAGGTTGTTGAGCATGAGGAGGTTCCACAAGTTGATCCCGGGAATGAGGATGCTCCTCGGCATGTCCTGGTGCTCGAGGAATGCCATCATCGTGACCGCCGCGCAGGTCGAGAACAACCAACCCGGCCGCCAGGCCCGCCAACCGGGAGTCCATGCATAGCCCATCAGGAACAGGACGCACGCGATGGTAGCGAGGATTCGAAGCGACATGGAAACGGTGGGGTATCGATGGCACGAATCGCACCACAGACAGGCGGACACTCAATAAGCAACGACAAGGCGCATGAAGCGGAGGGAACTAGCCATGTTGACCGTTGCGATGCGGAAGTTGTTTGCATCGCTGACCGAGACGGTGACTCCACTGGTGCTCCAGGCCTTCATATCGGAACTGGACTCGACCGCATAGGTCACCCCTTCGCTCCCGGCATAAAAGGTCAGGCTCATTTGATTCGCGCCAAACACCGGCTGAGGCATTTTGCCGCTCAGGTTTTGGAGCGGATCCAGATTGAGCGCATACGCAAGCAGGAGATTCACCCCGTCGCCGTTGGGATCGGCTTGCAAGTTGGAATCGTAGGGCAAACCATTAGTGAGCAGCCATGTCTTGAAAGGGGTGCTGGCACCCATGTTGACCGATGAGAATCCGCTCCACGGCGCTGTGGTGAAACCCGCCTTGTCATTGAAATAATTCACCGTGAAACCACTGGCGGCAGCTTCGAAAACACCCGAACCCATGGAAGGAGCGTCGCCAATGAAAGTTGCACGCGACAGATGGGGGCACCACCAGAATGCGCTGCCACCGATGCTGGTCACGCCCGAGCCAATCGTCACGCTCGTCACCCCGCAGTCGGTAAATGCGAAGCTCCCGATGCTGGTCACGCTTCCGGGAATCGTCACGCTCGCGAGATGTTGGCAATTTTGGAACGCATTGCTCCCGATGCTGGTCGCTACGCCGGGTTCAATCGTCACGCTCGTCAGCCCGCCGCAACGCAAAAACGCGCTACTTCCAATGCTGGTCACGCTCCCGGGAATCACCATTTGGCTCAGGCTGTTACAATCGGCGAATGCACTGCTACCGATGCTGCTTACACCGGGCTCAATCGTCACGCTCGTCAGCATCAAGCATTGGGAGAATGCATAGCTTCCGATGCTGGCCACACTGGAGGGAATTGTCACGCTCGTCAGGCCGCATCTGGAGAATGCATAGCTCCCGATGCTGGTTACGTCGGGTTCGATCGTCACGTTCGTCAGTCCGCTGCAATTACTGAATGCATATCCCCCGATGCTGCTGACGCTCGATGGGATCGTCACGTTCGTCAGTTTGCGGCAATTACAGAATGCATAGGTTCCGATGTTGTTCACGCTGGAGGGAATCGTCACGCTCGTCAGGCTGCTGCAACCGTAAAATGCCCGGCTCCCGATGCTGGTCACGCCGGAGGGGATCGTCACACTCGTCAGGACGCTACAACCTTCGAATGCAGAACTCCCGATGCTGATGACGCTGGATTGTAACATCACGCTTTTCAGATACCAACAATCAGAGAATGCACCGATTCCGATACTGGTGACGCTACTGGGAATCGTTATGCTTGTCAGGCCCCAGCATTCGTTAAATGCTCCCTCTCCGATGCTGGTCACGCTGCCCGAAATCGATACACTTGTCAGGTTACAACTGGAGAACGCGTAACTGCCGATGCCGGTCACCGGCTTGCCGGTAATGGGCGGGATTTTCTCCGGAATCTCGACGGTTCCGACCTCGGTTGTCGGGTAGCCAGTGATTGTGATCGATGTCCCGTTGTCGGTGTAAGTGAATTTTTCCCACTGGTCGGCTACCGCGGGGCTGATCAGACAGCAAAGAATCGCCAGCGTTCTGAGCAAGTGGGACTTGCCGCGAGTCAGCAGATTCAAGGTGCTGAGCGGTTCAGGCGATGGGCATGTTTTCATAACTCGGCAGATAGGGGTTTCAACAGTTCATCGACGATGCGTCCGGCGGTGCGGCCGTCCCACAGCGGGGGGATTTCGCCGAGGCGTTCCGGTTCGGCGAGCAGCTTGATGATATCTTCGCGAAGGGTCTCAACCGATGTCAGGCGGTTGCTGCCGAGCGTGATGGTGACCGGACGTTCGGTATTCGGACGCAGGGTCAGGCAGGGGGTGCGGAAATAGGTGCTTTCCTCCTGCAAGCCGCCGGAGTCCGTGAGCAGGAAACGCGCGTGCCGCGTCAGATTCAGCGAGTCGAGATAGTCGAGCGGTTCGAGCGGGCGCACGCCCGGGTGCCCGTCGAAGCTCATGCCGAATTCGTCCATCCGCCCGCGAGTCCGCGGGTGGATTGGAAAGACGACAGTCCATTGCCTTGAGAGCGCTTTCAGCTCGTTGACGATGACCTCGAGGGTTTCCCTTTGATCAACATTGGAGGGGCGGTGCAAGGTGACATAAACGAAGCGGCCCCTTTCCAAACCCAGTCGCTTCAACGTGTTGGCCGCATTCGCTTGACCGAGTTGGTTGACCAAGGAGTCGATCATCACGTTGCCCACCCGCCGGATCTTTGCCGCGGGTATGCCCTCGCGGCGCAGATTGTCGTCGCCATCCGCGGATGGTGTTAGAAGCATGTCGGCGAGCGTGTCGGTGACCAGTCGGTTGAGTTCCTCGGGCATGTCCCTATCAAAACTCCGCAGGCCGGCCTCAATATGGGCCACGGGGATGCCCAGTTTGGCCGCCACCAGGGTGCAGGCCAGGGTGGAATTGACGTCCCCAACGACCACCACCCAATCGGGGTTTTCCCGCAAACAGACCGGTTCGAAGCTCGCCATGATATGGGCTGTCTGCACCGCGTGGGAACCCGAGCCGACGCCGAGATTGTCATCCGGTGCCGGAATCCCAAGCTGATGAAAAAACACCCCGGACATTTTCTCGTCATAGTGCTGTCCGGTGTGAACCAGGCGACATTCGATCTTCCTGCCGCTACCATTACAGGCGGCGTTATGGGCGCGGGCCGCGTGGATCACCGGAGCGATCTTCATGAAATTCGGCCGCGCGCCGGCTACCAGTAACAGTTTGAGAGGGTGAGGCATGAGGGGAAGACGGGACTCGGGGGT
>Ga0118677_10006225_pt1 | contig 20336 bp, 9 predicted proteins | sample AliMusrvi5mmetaG_FD_86154 | JGI IMG/M metagenome (GOLD analysis project Ga0118677, IMG submission 86154)
CAGATTGATTGGCAATTGATGGCTCCGGGCAGGATGCCCGGACCACGGTGGCGCGGGCATCCTGCCCGCCGCCATTCTTCCTTTCCATTCCAGCGCCGCCTATACGAACAGTATTGGGCGTCCCCGCCTGTCGTTACTGACCATCGAGCGGTGATCCACACCTCGGTTTTTCTCTTGCGGGTTCCCCCGAAATGCGATTTCCTGGCAGCATGTGCTTTTCCAGCAGTCAATCATGTTATACCATCATGCACCGATGGCTGGCTCCCATCCTGTTGCTTTCATTGCTCCCGCTAGCCGGCGCAGCACCCCAAGCAACGTCCCTTGCCGACCTGCTTCAGTTTCTTTCATCTTTGCCCATGTTCACGGACGCAAGGGCGTCGCGGCACAAGTGGACATTATGACCATCAGCGAGGGTGAACTCCGCGCGGCCACCGCGGGTTCGCAACAAGAGGCAAGCAAATATCCTCCCGCCGAAGAAATCCATCGCCGCGAAGTCATCGAAGAAGACAAGACACGGCAGAAGTTTCCCAAGCCCCTGCGCGATCTTCTCGCCGCCGAGGAGAAGCCCGACGATTCCGATTTGGTTGCCTACAAAGACTACGTCAATCGCTTCCGCGACAAGCCGGATCCGGCATTGCTTGCCCAACTCCTGGCCCACGCCCACGAAGACACGGTTCGCTATAGCATGATGTTGGAAGCCTTGATGCTGAATGACAATTCTCCGGGAGCCCGGAAATGGGATCCGGCCAAGCGGAAGCAGGCCCTGGGCTTCCTCATCGACGCTCTCAGGGCAACCAAGGATGATGACGCGCTATACTCTGCCTGCATCGTTGCGCTCAAATCTCTGGGTGGCGGCAAGTTGAAACTCACCACCGGCGGCGCCTCCGTCGATCTGGAAGTGATTCCTCAGAAGGATGGGGAATCCACCATTGGCAGTCATGCCGACCACAACCCCGAGCTGACCAAGAAAATCCAGGAGGAATTCCGGCGGCGTCTGAAGGAGTGAGAGCCAAACCCTATCTGGAAAAACACGTCGCGGAGAAAATCAACGAATCCCAGTCATGAAACCCACCGTCCATAAAGCCGTCCATCTTGCCTCCCGCTATCCGCTGCATGTGAGGTGGAGTGAAGAGGATGGCGCTTACCTTGGCTCGGTCCCCGGGCTGATTGGGGATTGCTGCCACGCCGCGACGCCCGAGGGGGTGCTTTCGCAGCTCAAGGACATTGCCGAGGATTTGGTGGAGTACCTGAGCCGACAGGGTGCGCAACTGCCTGCGGCACCGGCCCGCGCCGAGGATCCTGACCCGCGGCTCATCCGCCACGCGCTCGGGCTTTCGCTGGTGGGTTTTGCCCGGGCGATGGGCATCAGTGCCAAGACGCTGCACAAGTGGGAGCAAGGCAGTTCGCGCCCGAGCGGTGCGGCGCGCACGTTGTTGCGTATTGCCGCGGCCGATCCGGCCGCGGTCAAACGCGCGCTGGCCGCGAAATAGGCGGTTGGAGGCGGTTCGAAGGACGGGCGCGTCAAGGTGTTGGCGCGCTTGTCATTGCAAAGACAGGCATTTTTACCGCTGAAAGAAATGAAAGAATCCTTGTCCTCAGGCGGTTTGAGTGCAAAACCACCATGAAATCAAAACCCACCCGTCGTCTCGTCGGTGCTGGCTCGCTCCAGCTCGCCCTTGCCATCGCAGCGCTGCTTGTCGCGCCCTTTGTCCACGCCACCAGCGCCACTTGGAACGGCACCGACAACGCCCTGTGGGCCGCGTCTAACAACTGGAGCGGCGCGCCTCTCGCCGTGCCAGGCAGCGGCGACACCGCCACATTCAACAACGCGGGCGGCGGCCACGTCGTGCTGGACCTTGGTGGCGGCGTGACGATCAAGACGCTGCTTTTCGACACTTCCAGCGTGGCGCCATACATCATCGGCAGTGGTGGCGTTGGCGCGCAGACCCTCACCCTCAATGACGCTGCCGCGCTCACCCTGAACGCCAACGTGGCGAACAACGAGATATGTAACGCTAACCTCATCCTCGGCACCGCCACGGGCAACGCAATCCAAACCTTCACGAACAACAGCACCACGAACAGCCTGACCCTGGCCGGCGGCGTCATCAGCAACAGCACCGTCACCACGGACATCAAAACACTGATGGTGGCCGGCGCGGGTGCCACCAACATCACCGGCGCGATGTCCAACGGCACGGCCATCCTTGCCCTGGCCCTCAACGGGGCCGGCACTTTGACCCTGTCCGGCACCAACTCGTACACCGGCAGAACCACCGTCGCAGGCAACGGCACGCTGAAACTGGCTGCGAGCAATGTGATACCTTCCGGGGTGGCGATCGACATTGGAGCCTACTACGGCTCAGGCATGACCGGAGGTGGCACCCTTGACCTCAACGGCTTCGATAACACGGTCGGCGGGCTCGGTTTCGGCAACCAGTCCAGCCCCATGCTGGTCAAGACCGGCGCGGGAACGCTGACCCTAACCGGCAATATCTCCCAGGACAGCGCTTCGACCGGCACCAAGCTCATCGGCGGCAACCTGTCGCTGGGCGGGGGCACCCGGACCATCAACAACAGCTCCGGCACCGCCCTGAGCATCTCCGCAGTCATCTCTAACGGAAGCTTGACCAGCGCCGGCAACCTCGTCCTCTCCGGCGCGAACCTCTACTCCGGCAACACCACGCTGAGCGCGGGTCTAACGCAAATGGCGGCCGATCCGGTGGGCACGGTTGGCGCTATTGTTAGCAGCGCACTGGGCACCGGCACGCTGACCCTGGGCGGCGGAAGCGGCGGCCTCGCCTCCGACGGCACGACGCCGCGCACAATCCTCAATCCGGTCAGCTTCAGCGGTGGCAACCAAGCCAACAACATTCTCGGCGACGCCACCAGGAACGGCAAGCTGACGTTCAGCGGCGGAGTTGATCTAACAAACCCGTCCACCCACGCGCTGACCCTTAACAGTGACGTCCAGATCGACGGGGTCATCAGCGGCAGCGGCCAACAATACGCCGTGGTCGGAACGGGAACCCTGACGATTACCAACACAAGCAATAACTTCAGCGGCATTTTCGGGGCCGGCAGCAATTTCAACGTGTCGAGCGCCGCCGGCGGCAACCTGCGCTGGGGCGCGAGCAATGTGTTTCCCGATGCGGCCATCCTGATGGCGGGCGGCAGCGGCACGGTCAATCTCGCCGGCTTCAGCGACACGGTCGGCGGCATCGCCTTCGGTGTCAGTACCGTGGGACAGACCGCCACGATCACCACTGGCGCGGGTACGCTGACTCTCAACGGCAACATCAGCCAGGACAGCAACGGGTTCGGAACCAAGCTCATCAGCGGCAACCTCTTCCTCAATGCAACTCGCAGCGTGGCCAATGCCGGCGCCGCCAATCCATTGAACATTGCCGCCCAGATTTCCGGGGTTGCCGGCGCCGGCCTAACAAACTCGTCGGGCCTGCTTGTTCTCAGCGGTCCTAACATTTTCACCGGCGCCGCCACCGCCAGCGGCGGCACCCTGGAAATCGCCATCGACCCGGTCGGCGCGGTGGGTGCGATCACCAGCAGCGCGCTGGGCACTGGCGGTTTGGTTTTCGCCGGCGGCGGGCTTTCCTCCGACGGCACGGCGGCGCGCACGATCCTCAACGCGGTTTCCATCACCGGCGTTGCCATCCTCGGGGATGCGACACGCAACGGTAACCTAACATTCAGTGCGGACATCTTCCTCGGCACAGCGGCGCGTTCGATCACGACCAACAGCAACGCCCAGTTCGACGGGATTCTCAGTAGCGGTGCCGGCGGCGGCATCGTCAAGGGCGGTGCGGCAAACCTGACGCTCACGGGCAACAACACCTATCTCGGCCTAACGACCGTGTCCGCCGGGAGGCTGGTTCTAAGCGGCTCGAACGCCCTGGCCACCGGCGGCATGAGCGTGAGCGGCGGCGTCGCCCAGTTCAACTCGCCCGCCTCAATCAATGGCACCACCCGCAATGTCACGGTCAGCTCGCCGGGTGCGATCGTGTTTGGCCCGGCGTTTGGCAGCGCCGCCGACATTGCCACGGCGCTGCTCACCCGCGTCGTGGCCAACTCCACGGGCGCCATTGCCGCAGACAACTATGCGGGTAGTAATTTCGACTTTGGCGCGGCGGGCCTGACCAATGCGACGCTCGGGGCGGCGGGCAACCTCACCTTCACCGGCACGCTCACGCCCAACGGCACGACCTATCGACTGGGCGGTGGTGGCGGCACCCTCACCATGGGCACTGCCATGAGCGGTGCCGGCTATTCGCTGGTAGTCAACGGCCCGGTGATCCTGTCCACCTCCAGCGACTTTGTCAGCACCACCATCAACAGCGGCGGATCATTGCAAGTGAACAGCGGGGCGATGACCAACGTCACTAACAACGGCGCGATTCTGTTTGATTTCACTGGCACGCAGACTTATACGGGTGTGATCAGCGGCAGCGGCGGCCTAACGAAATCCGGTGCGGGCCAATTGACCCTGTCGGTGCCGCAGACCTACTCGGGCACCACCACCGTGAATGCCGGCAGTCTGGTACTTGGCGGCGGTAACCACACCCTCAATGCCAACAAGGCACTCGTGGTCAACAGCGGCGGCACGCTCAACCTCGGGTTGAACAACCAATACGTCGGCCAGTTCTCCGGCAGCGGTGGCATCGTCACCGGCAGCAGCGGGCGCTTCACCATTCGGCCGAGCGCCGTGGCGGCCTTCGCCGGGTCGATCCAGGGTTCGCTCAACGTGGCCAAGGTTGGCAGCCAGACGCTGACCCTAACCGGCGCCAATGCCACCACGGGTTCGGTCAGCGTGATCGGCGGAGGCATAACACTCAAGGACGGAGGGACGTTTTCCGCCACCAGCGGGCTAGTCGTCAACGCCGCGACGCTGAGCCTCGACAACACGGGGTCGGCCAACATCAATGGGCGCGTCAACTCCGCCAATGTCGGGCTAGATGCCGGCGCAATCAACTACAGCGGTGCTAACGGCACATACTCCAGCGAGTTTCTTGGCGCGGTGGCGGCCACCGCAGGCACCTCGGTGATTTCGGCCAACCCGGGCACGGGCACCGCCAGCGCCGTGTTGACGCTCGCCAGCCTGACGCGCAGCGCCGGGGCTTCGCTCAATGTCAGCGGATCGAACATCGGGACAGCCACCAATCCGTACGGCCGCATTCTTGTTAGCGGAGGGCTCGGCGGCAATCTAACTGCCGTCAATGGCGTGGTGCCGGGCGTGTTCAGCAGCAACAACGTGGATTCATGGAACTTCGTCGGCTACGACGCCGTCAAGGGCTTCGCGGCGTTGGGGACAGCCGGCTATCCGGCGACCGTCGCCGGGCTTGGCGGGGCCGGTCCTGCAAGCAACGTCACCGGCGGCGGCACGGTGGGCGCCGACCTGACGGTCAATTCCTACAACCAGGGGTCCGTCGTGTTTACCAACGGCAGCCCGAGCGGCGGGGTGGACCGTCTAACCATTGGAAGCGGGATGATGGTGATGGGGGCCGACTCCTGGGGGACGGTTACGGCCCGCGGGCGGATCACCTCCGGCATTCAGGAACTCTTCGTCGGCAAGCGCGACGGCAACACCAACCCGCCGCCTTCATCCGCCATTCATTCGGTGATCGAGGACAACGCCAATCCTGTTAGCCTGGTGGTCTATGCGCGTCACGGCGACCGCGGGCCTTATGTGATGTTAACTGCCGCCAACACCTACAGCGGCGGCACTTTTGTTAGCGGCGGGGCCGCGCAGGGCGGGCTGTTGCTCAACGGCGTCGGAGCAACCATCCCCGCCGGCGGCCTGACCATCAACAACAACGGCATCGTATCGATGGCGAGCAATGCCGGTCAGATCGATCCGAGCAACGTGGTGACCCTCAATGGCGGCGCGACCCTCGATCTATATGGCACCAACACCCTGGCCGGACTCGTGTTCAACAGCGATGGCGGCACAATTGCGCCAACGGTGGTTCCCTACCTGAGCGTCACGGTACCCGGCGCTTATGGTTTGGCTGGCTACGGCGCCAAGACCGGCACGCTGAAAATCACCGGCAACATTGCTGCCACACCGACCAACGTGGCGGTGACGCCGCTGCTGGATTCCGGAACCCTCGACCTCAACGGCAGCGCCGCCCACGACATCACGGTGGCCGCGCTGGCCGAGGGCAACTTTGTCAACACGCTCACGCCGTTGAACGGGCTTACCATCAGTTCAGCAATATCCAACGGCGGCTTCACCAAGAAGGGCGCGGGCGTGCTCAATCTAACAAATTCGGCGTGCACCTATGCCGGCCAGTTGACCGTCGAGGCGGGCGTGCTCAACGTCGCCGCGGTCAACAACGTGAGCGCCAACGGCGTGTTGGGCAACAGCGCGCTGCCGGTGATCCTGGGCGGCAGCGGCGGCTCCACCGGCGCCTTGGAATACACCGGCGGTACCGCCACCAGCAGCAAGCCATTCACCCTAAGCGGCGGCGGAGGGGGCGGTTTCCAGATCGATGCGGCGGCCACCAATCTAACACTCAGCGGCGCGCTCGACGGCGCGGGCGGCCTAACCAAGACGGGGGCGGGCACGCTCACGCTCGCCAACGCGGCCAGCACCTACACCGGCAACACCACGATCAGCGCGGGCACCTTGGTTCTGGCTGCCAACGCCGGGCTGAAATTCGTGATCACCAATGCGGGCAGCAATGGCGTCACCGGCGGCGGCACTGTCATCCTCAATGGCGCCTTCACCCTTGACACCACAGCGGTGAGCGTGAGCAGCGGCAGTTGGACGCTGGTGAACGTCGCGACCCTAACTGAAACGTTCGGCAGCACGTTCACTCTGGTCGGTTTCACCCCGGACATCGACGGCGTCACTTGGACCAACAACGGCGGCGGCATGAATCGGAGCTTCAGCGAAGCGACCGGCATACTGACGCTCGGCAGCGGTTCGCCCTATCAGAACTGGGCCGCGACCCACATTACGAACATCAACCCGAGTGCCGATGCCACCGCCACCGGCGATCCCGATCATGACGGCGTCACCAACCTCACGGAGTATGCCTTTGACGGCAACCCACTCAACCCGGCGGACCACGGCAAGGTCTATCTGATGATCGCGGACAGCGACTTCGACGGCGACACCGCCAAGGAGCTGCTCCTGACAGTCGCAGTGCGCGCCGGCACGCCGGTCTTCAGCGCGGCCACCTCGCCCACCGCGACAAGTGACGGGATCACCTATACCATCGAGGGCAGCCTCACCCTCACTGGCGCGCCCACCAAGGTCAACGTGGTGCCGAGCGCAGTGACCGCCGGCCTGCCCGATCTAACCGGCAGTGGCTACGAATACCGCACTTTCAGCCTTGACGGCTCCAACGGCCTGCCGTCCAAAGGCTTCCTGCGCGCCAAGGTCTCCATGCCATAACCCGAGCCGAACACCCAAGCCGATGAAACTGATACGTCCTTGCAGAGAGATCCTATTGTGTGCCATATCCCTGGTGCTTGCCGCTGGCACCTGCGCGGCCGAGCGGCCCAACGTCCTTTTCATCGCCGTAGATGACATGCGCCCGGAACTGGGTTGTTATGGCAACGAGGTGGTTAAGACACCTAACATCGACCGCCTGGCCGCGCGCGGCATCGTGTTCAGGCACGCTTACTGCCAACAGGCGGTGTGCAGCCCGACGCGCAGTTCGCTGTTGACCGGGCGGCGGCCGGATGCGACGCGGGTGTGGGATTTGGAAACCCATTTCCGAGTGGCGCTGCCGGATGTGATCACCCTGCCGCAATACTTCAAGGCCAACGGCTACCATTGCGCGGCGCTGAGCAAGATCTATCATCACGGCTTCGAGGACGGCCGCTCATGGAGCGAGCCGCACTGGTACCCAAACGGGCAGACCATTGATACCGATCCGGCCGACTGGAGCAAGCGCATCATCAACAAAGTCGGCCCCGGCGTGCAAGAGCATGGCAACATGCCGCAGCCCGCAGACAACGACAAACCCAACGCCGGCAAACCCGGCAAGGCAGCCAAGGGACCGGCCTTTGAGGTCAGCCCGAAAGCCGATGACGAACTGCCCGACGGCTTCACCGCGGCGGAGGCGGTGAGGCGCTTGCATGAGTTGAAGACAAAACAGCAGCCGTTTTTCCTCGCGGTGGGTTTTCTCAAGCCGCATCTGCCCTTCGTCGCGCCCAAGAAGTACTGGGACATCTACGATCCTAACAAAATACCGCTGCCCTTGATCGACCACCTGCCCGAGGGCGCGCCCGCATTTGCCGGCCATGACAACGGCGAGTTGCACTCATACGCCAACGTGCCCAAGGGCAACCCGATTCCCGCCGACTTCGCCAAGACGCTGCGCCACGGCTACTACGCGTGCATCAGCTATACCGACGCGCAGATCGGTCGGGTGTTAGACGCATTGCAAAAGGAGGGCCTGGCCGATAACACCGTTGTCGTGCTGTGGGGCGATCACGGGTGGCAACTCGGCGATCACGGGCTGTGGCACAAGCACACCAACTTTGAGTTGGCCACGCGCGCGCCGCTGATTTTCAGCGTGCCCCAACAGAAGAGCGCCGGGCAGAAATGCGACGCGACCGTCGAATTCGTGGACGTCTATCCAACCCTCGCCGACGTGTGTGGCCTGCCGATCCCCGCCGGTCTTGATGGCGTCAGCTTGAAACCCTTTGTGGAAAACCCGGCCAAGCCTACGACCAAAGTGGCCATCAGCCAGTACCCGCGCGGCGGAGCACAGACTGGCGGCAAATCGCTCATGGGTTATAGCATGCGTGACGAGCGCTGGCGCCTGACGCTCTGGCGCGACCGCAATGATGCCAGCATCGCCGCCACCGAACTCTATGATGAACAGAATGATCCCGCCGAATCGAAAAACCTCGCCACGGCCAATCCCGAAGTCGTCAAACGCCTCAGCGGGTTCCTGCCGCCGCCGCTCAAGGCACCGGCCGCGAAGTCTAACACGCCCCGCGCCGCCGGTGCCGGGGTGGACCGCGCGGTTCTGTTCGATCGGCGCGACAAGAACCACGACGGCAAGCTGAGCCGCGAAGAGTTCATGAGCAATCAGGCCGACCCGGCGCTGGCGAAGCAGCGCTTCGACCTGTGGGACACCGACAAGGACGGCTTCCTGTCCCGCGAGGAATTCATCGCCATGGGCGGCAAGCGCAAGAAGGGCGACTGATAGTGGATAGTGGATAGAAGACAACAGACAACAGACAACTGATTGCCATGCCCCTCCAACGCATTCTCCTCACCGTCGCCCTGCTGCTTGCCCCGTTTGCCACCCTGCACGGTGCGGAAAACGTGGTGTACAAAAGGGCGGGCGAGCGCGAGTTGAAGCTATTCATCGAGAAGCCGCCGACATGGAAGGCCACCGATGCGCGCCCGGCAATCGTGTTCTTCTTTGGCGGTGGCTGGGTGGGCGGAACTCCTGAGCAATTCCTCAAGCAAAGCGAGTATCTCGCCACGCGCGGCATGGTGGGTATCCGGGTGGAATATCGAACCATTCCGCAAGGCGACAAGGGGCCGCCCGCCGTGTGCTGCGCTGACGCGAAGTCGGCGGTCAGGTATGTTAGAGCGCATGCGGCGGAGTTAGGCGTTGATCCCCTGCGCATTGCTGCGGCGGGTGGTTCGGCGGGCGGGCATCTGGCGGCGTTCATCGCGTTGGTGGACGGTCTGGATGATCCGCACGACGACCTCAAGGTTTCATGCAAGCCAGCGGCGTTGGTACTGTTCAATCCGGTGTTTGACAATGGCCCGGGGCAGTGGGGCCATGAGCGGGTCGGCGAGCGTTTCAAAGAGTTCTCGCCCGCGCATCATGTCACCAAGGACGCGCCGCCAAGCGTCGTGTTTCTAGGCGATCAGGACAAGCTCATCCCGGTGAGTGTGTTGCGGGACTTCGAGGCGGCAATGAAGACCGCGGGCGTCCGCTGCGACGCGCATGTTTATCCAAACGCCGGGCACGGGTTTTTCAATAAGGACCCACACTTCACCACCACCTTGCTAGAGACCGACCGGTTTCTCGCCTCCCTCGGCTGGCTGCAAGGCCCGCCCACCCTGCGACCAAGCGGAGGATGAATTGCTCTCGAAACCCGAATTTTGCCATTGTCATCCCGGATGAATTGGCAATGCTTCAGGCGTTACCCCATTTCCACTGAAATTGCTGTCGTCGCGTTTAGGCAGTGGAATCCACGTCAACGTAAAAATCATCATGAAAGCAAGACCCACCCATTGTCTCGTCCGCGCCGGCTCACGCCGCTTCGCTATCGCCCTTGCCGCCGCGCTGTTTGCCGCGCAGGCGGCCCACGCCACCAGCGCCACATGGAACGGCACCAATGACGCATTGTGGGCCGGCAGTGCCAACTGGAGCGGCACGCCCGCCGTGGTCCCCGGCAGCGGCGACACGGCCACTTTCAACAACGCGGGCAATGGCAACACGGTCATTGACCTTGGCGCCGGTGTCACCATCCAACAAGTCACGTTTGACAGCGGGCTTGCCGCGGCCTACACGCTTGGCAGCGGTGGCGTCGGCACTCAAACCCTAACCATCAGTGGGGGCGGGGTGACCCTCAACAGCAACCTCGCCAACCCCGAGGTGATCAATGCCAATCTGGTCCTCGGCACCGCCGCCGGCAACCAAACCTACACCTTCACTAACAACAGCGCTGCTAACAGCCTGACCGTGGTCGGTGGAATCAGCAGTACAACCACCGGCACCAAGACCCTTGCGGTGGCCGCCAGCGGGGCCGTGCTTTTCAGCGGCGCGCTGACCAACGGCAGCGGCACGCTGGCATTGAACAAGTCGGGTTCCGGCGTGCTGACGCTCACCGGAGCGAATGCATTCTCGGGCGTCACCAACGTTGCCACCGGCAGCACCATTCGCAGCGGTGCCGACAACGTGCTTGCCGACGCTTCAACCCTGCAGGTTTCCGCGGGCACCATCGACCTCAATGGTTTCAATGACACGGTCAACGGCAGCGGGGGCAACGCGATCTACTTCTATACCACCGGAGGTGCGTACAATCTAACAAACACGGTGAGCACGGGCAGCGGGACGCTGACGCTTGGCGGCAACATCGGCGTGGATAGCGATGCCAGGACGACGGTCAACACGATCAGCGGCAAGCTCGACCTCGGCGGGGCGACCCGGACGGTGAACAATGCGAGTTATGGTGGGATTGGCAGTACCGCCCAGATGACTCCGTTGCTCATATCGGCGGACATTTCGGGTGCCGGTGCCGGCCTCACTAGCCAAAGTCCGAACGGTGGTGGAATCGCCAATGCGCTCATCCTTGCTGGCAATAACAGTTATACCGGCACCACCACCCTTAACAGCGGCTATGTCGTGGCAAACCATGCCAACGCGCTGGGTATCGGCGGTAACATCACCTTCGCGGGCAGCGGCGGCACACTGCAATACACCGCCAACAGCGCCAGCACCGATTGGTCCACCCGCTTCAGGAACAATACCAGCAAACCGATCCGCTTGGACACCAACGGCCAAACGGTCGCGCTCAACGGCATAATCGACAGCAGCAACACCCAGGGTCTAACGAAATTGGGCGGCGGCATCCTGGTGCTTGCCGGTGCCAACACCTACAGCGGCACCACCACGGTCAACGAGGGCATATTGCAAAGCGCTGCCAGCGACGTGTTGCCCAATGCGTCGGCTGTGTTGGTGAGTGGCAACGCGGCGGGCGTGACCGCCACGCTCGATCTCAATGGCAACAACGACACGGTCGGCGGTCTCGGCTTCGGCGGCGCGAGTGCCACCAGCGGAGCGGCTGTGATAACCGGCGCGGGGACTCTGACGCTCAACGGCAACGTCAGTTATGACGCCACGAACAACCCGCTGGGAGCGACGCTCGCGGGCAGCCTCGCCCTTGGCAGCGCGACGCGCACCTTTATGATCAACAACAGCACAAGCGCCGCGGTTGATCTAGCAATTTCCGCCGCCATCACCGGCGGGGCGGTCGGTCTAACCAAGGATGGCGCCGGCACCCTGGCGCTTTCCGGCGTGAACACGTATGCTGGCAGCACTACGGTGAATGCCAATGGCGGCGTGCTGCGCTTTGACACGCCCGCGTCCATTGCCGGCAGCGGCCGCAACATCACGGTCAACAGTGGCGGGGCGGTGGCACTCGGCTATGTTCCGGCCACCACGCTGCAGGACGATTTGCTCAGCCGGATTGTCACCACATCCGCCGGGGCGGTGACGCTGACGGCTAACACCAGTGAAAGCTTCGATTTCAGCAGCGCCGGGAACAATTTCACCGCGCTGGCGCTGGGTGCCGCCGGCAATGTCACCTATGGCGGCACGCTCACGCCCAATGGCACGACCTATCGGCTGGGCGGCGGCGGCGGCACGCTGGTTCTGAGCAACCCGGTCAGCGGCGCGGGCAATACCCTGGTCGTCAATGGCAACGTGACGTTGTCCACATCGAGTGATTTCACTGGCACCACCACGATCAACAGTGGGATTCTGCAGGTGAGCCAGGGGGCCACGACCAACGTGGTGGACAATGGCATGATCGTGTTCGACCACAATGACGGCCAGAACCAAAGCGGCACGATCAGCGGCACTGGCGGCCTTACGAAATCCGGATCGGGGCAACTGACCCTTTCCGTGCCGCAGGCTTACACCGGCACCACCACCGTCAACGCGGGCATCCTGTTGCTGGCGGGCGGCAATCACACGCTCAACGTCAACAAGCCGCTGGTGGTCAATGGCGGCGCGCTCAACCTCGGGTCTAACAGGCAATACGTCGGCAATTTCAGCGGCGCCGGCGGCAGCATCACGGGCACGGGCACGCTCACCACCAATCTAACATCCGCCCTAACCTTTGCCGGCGCGCTTGGCGACTCGGTCAATCTGGTCAAGGCCGGCGTAAGCTCGGGCAGGATCCTGACTCTAACGGGCAACAGCACCACCAGCGGCTTCGTGTCGGTGATTGGCGGCGACCAACCGGAGACCCAGGGTCCGAGTTATGGCGGGTTGACGCTCAAGGACAGCGGGCGACTGAGCGGTGCCACCGCCATCAACCTGAGCAATAGCAGCCTCTTCATCGACAACACCGGGACGACGAATGACAATGACCGCATCAATAACTCGGCAACGGTCACTCTGGATGGTGGGCGGATCATCTACACTGGCCGGGCTTCGACCGCCTCGGCGGAGGCGTTTGGCGCGGTGACGACAAGCAGCGGCATGGGCACCATCAGCGCCACCGCGGGAGCATCCGGCAGCGCGGTGGTGACGCTCGACAGTCTGGTTCGCAACACTGGAGCGACCCTTCAACTTGAAGGGGCGAACCTCGGGACGGCCGGCAACAACAGTCGCATTCTTGTGAACTCCGCGCTCAGTGGCAATCTCAGCCCTGTCAACGGGGTGATTCCCGGTGCGTTCAAGGGGTCGGGTGGCGGGAGCAATTCGCCGGTGGGCTATGTAGCGGGCTTGGGCTTCGCGGCCGTTGGCACCAGCGGCGGTTTCCCCACCATTTACAACGGCACTCTGGCCGCGGCCGCGGCCACCGATAATGTCGTGGGTGCTTCGGCGTGGGTGGTGAAAGCCGGTGGCCAGACGATCAACTCGATGGTGCAAAGCGGCAACATCACGTTTGCCGCAGGCGCCGACACGCTGACCATTGGCAGTGGCATGATTTGTCAGAACGCGCAGAGCATCCCGCTGATGGGCACTGCGTTGGTCCGCGGCCAATTGACCTCCGGCCTGAGCAGCGGCGAACTGTTCTTGATCAGGACCAACGAAGGCTCCGGCGGCACTGCCGGGGCGTTGCAAATCAGCTCGGTCATCACCGACAACGGCGATCCGACCAGCGGTGGAACGCGGGTCAAGCTGGTGTTGGATTCCTACTTCAGGACGAACCTGACGAATCAACTCTTCAATCTGACAGCCACCAACACCCACACTGGCGGCACGGTGGTTTCCGGGGGCAATGAGACCTATCTGAATTCCTCAGGCACCGCGATCCCGGCAGCGGCGGATCCGACCCAGGGCCTCATCATCAATGACAGCATCGTCACGATGCAGGTCAATGCGCAGCAGATCGCCGCAAGCAACATCGTGACGCTCAACGGCGGTTCGGTGCTCACCCTGATCGGCGCCAACAACACGCTGGCCGGCATCGTGTTCAACAGCAACGGCGGCAAGGGCCAAACGCCGACGGTTCAGGGCGGCACCAAGCTCACGATAACGGGCAACATTGCCTCCACCCCGAACGACGTGTCGGTCACGCCGCTCATCAGCGTTACGCTCGACCTCAACGGCAGCAGCGCGCACGACATCACGGTGGCGGCGCTGCCCGAGGGCACCATCGTCAACAGCCAGACCCAGTTGAATGGGCTGACCATCAGCTCGGTGATTCAGAACGGCGGCTTCACCAAGAAGGGTGGCGGGATCCTCTATCTAACCGGAACCAACACCTACACCGGCGACACCATCGTCAAGGAGGGCATCCTGTGCGTGACCAAGGCCTATCTGGCGGACGCGTCGAGCGTCATGATCGGCACCGCTCCCGGCGACACGGCGATGCTCAAGCTGGACCACGGTCAAACCGACACGGTGGCGCGACTATATATCAACGGCGTGCAAATGCCGGTGGGCACGTATGGCTCGAGCGCCTCCGCCGCGACCTACAAGGACAACAGCGTCTTTGCCGGCACTGGTGTACTGAATGTCACCAGCGGTTCGCCCATCACCGACCCATACCTGCTGTGGGCGCAGGCCAACATCACGGATCGCAATGTGAGCGCGGATGCCACGCCGGGGGGCGACCCCGACAAGGACGGATCTAACAACCTGGCCGAGTTTGCCTTCAACGGCGATCCGCTCAGCAGCGCGAGCCATGGCAAGGTGTATGTGATGCTGGCGGACAGCGAGGATGCCGGCACGGCCAGGGAGTTGATACTAACCATTGCGGTGCGGGCCAACACGCCGGCGTTCAGCGCGGACACCTCGCCCACGGCCACCTCGGCGCTTGACGGCATCACCTACACCATCGAGGGCAGCACGGAGCTCAACGGGTTCCCGACCAAGGTCAATGCTCTGGTCTCGCCGATCATTCCCGCGCAGGATCCCAATCCGGGGAGCGGGTATGTGTATCGCAGTTTCAGTCTCGACGGGTCCGACGGGCTGACCGGCAAAGGCTTCATGCGCGCCAAGGTCACCCGGCCGTGAGGTGGTCCCCATAGGCGCATTCGGCAGAATACGGTGGGGGAATGGAACCGCATGCGCTTGAAGAGTATTCGGCAGGATGGCGAATACAGCCGGCGAGACGCCGGCGCTCCCCCGCCAATGCGTTGTGACCAACGCGGCTACGGGGCGCCGGCTTCTGCCGACGAGTCTTTCTCCCCGTAGGCATGTCATTAGATTGCGCGAAGGTGGAGCGATTCATGCGACCCAATCCGGAAAGGAAAAATGATTGGCCGCAAACGAAGGCAAGGGACACAGAAACAATACTGTTTTTTGACAATCGGTTTTGCCAGATCGGGTTGCTGGAGGATACCGTGGGATGTCTGTGGGTTTTGGGCCAGTCCTGGTTTTTCTCGGTCTGTTTCTGTTGGCCAAACCATGTTAGATGCTACGAGGAGTCTGCTGAGCGGTGCTGCTCCGCCATGCCTGGCCTTTGAAGATGTGACAAGCGAGGGAATGCGCAATCGCCCGGGCTGGGGCCTACGTGGGCAGGGATTTGTTGTGAGAGTGATGTCACGCCAAAATCTGCGCCAGCACGTAGGGGAGGATGCCGCCAGCGCGGTAGTAGTCGATTTCGACCGGGGTGTCGATGCGTACGATGACGGGGATGTCGAACACGGGCGGGCCTTCTTCGCCAAGGCTACGAGGGCCAGGGCCGCCCGTGCCCCCCTTGGGATGGACGCGGAGGGTGGCGCGTTGGCCGGGATTGAGGTCGTTGGAGAGGCCGATGAGGTCGAAGGTGGCGTCGGCGAGGTCCTTGATCCTGTCATAGTCGGCCTTGTTGACGAAGTTGCATGGCAGCACGCCCATGCCGACGAGGTTGGAGCGGTGGATGCGCTCGAAGGACTTGGTGATGACGGCCTTCACACCTAACAGACTGGTGCCCTTGGCGGCCCAGTCGCGGCTGGAGCCCATGCCGTAGTCCTCGCCGCCGATAATGATGGTGGGGGTGTTGGACGCCTGATAGACGGCGGCGGCGTCGAAGATGGCCTGGACGTCACCGTTCACTTTGGTGATGCCGCCCTCGGTGCCGGGGACCATGAGGTTCTTGATGCGGACATTGGCGAAAGTGCCGCGGGTCATCACGCGGTCATTGCCGCGGCGCGAGCCATAGGAATTGAAGTCGGCGAAGGCGACGCCTTTTTCGGTTAGGAGGCGGCCGGCGGGGCTGTCCTTTCTGATGGCGCCGGCAGGGGAGATGTGGTCGGTGGTGACCGAGTCGCCGAAGATGCCGAGCGGGCGGGCGTTGTGGATTTCGATGATGTCGCGCGGAGTGGGTGAAAAGCCGTCGAAGAAGGGCGGTTGCTGGATGTAGGTGGACAGGCGGTCCCATTGATAGACATTGCCGGTGGATGACTTGATGGAGTTCCACTTGGGGTTCTGGTCGGCGAAGTCGGTGTAGAGGTGTTGGAAAACCTCGGGTCTGAGCGACGCCTTCATGGCGGCTTGGACCTCTTCGGCGCTGGGCCAGATGTCTGCCAGATAGACCGGGTGGCCGTCGCTGCCGTAGCCGAGCGGCTCGGTGGCCATGTCGATATCCACGGTGCCTGCGAGGGCGAAGGCGACGACCAGCGGCGGCGACATGAGGAAATTCGCCTTGATCGACTGGTGGACGCGGGCCTCGAAGTTGCGGTTGCCGGAGAGCACCGAGGCGGCGATGATATCCTCGGATTTGACGACCTCCTCGATGCCGGGATCGAGCGGGCCGGAATTGCCGATGCAGGTGGTGCAGCCGTAGCCGACGGTTTGGAAGCCGAGCTTGTCGAGTTCGGCTTGCAGGCCGGTCTTGTTGAGGTAATCGGTGACGACGCGCGAGCCCGGGCCGAGGGAGGTTTTGACCGCGGGATTGATGGTTAGACCGCGGGCGTTGGCCTTCTGTGCCAGCAATCCGGCAGCGAGCATGACACTGGGGTTGGAAGTGTTGGTGCAACTGGTGATGGCGGCGATGAGCACCGAGCCATGGGTGATGGTGTCGATGACGCCGCCCTTGCTATCAACCGTGACCTCCCACAGCGGATAGGTCGGCTCGTCGTTGGACTGGGTGATCACGCCGACCTCGGCGCCAAACGCGTGGCCGAGGTCGGGGGCTTCGTCGGGGATGTCGTCGAGGGTGGACGGCAGGTCTAACAAATCAACCGCGCTGACGCTGGGCTGTTTGTCGTAGCCATCCGGTGCGGGCGCGCGCAGCAGCTTGGCCCAAGTGGCTTTGAGCGAGTCGATTTCGATGCGGTCTTGCGGGCGCTTGGGGCCGGCGACGCAGGGTTTGACGGTGGAGATGTCGAGATCGACGATTTGGCTGAAATCCAGGGAGTCGCGCTCGGTCGGGATGCCCCAAAGTTGTTGGGCCTGATAGTAGTTTTCGACGGTTTTGCAGAGTTGCGGGCTGCGGCCGGTGGATTCGAGGTAGCCGGTGGTGATTTCGTCGATGCCGAAAAATCCCATCGTCGCACCGTATTCCGGGGCCATGTTGGCGATGGTGGCGCGGTCGGGCAACGACAGCGCGCGGGCGCCGGGGCCGTAGAACTCGACGAACTTGCCAACCACCCGGGTCTGGCGCAGCAGCTCGGTGACGCAGAGGACCAGGTCGGTGGCGGTGACGCCGGCGGCCAGCTCGCCTGTTAGATGGACGCCGACCACCTCCGGCACGAGGAAGGTGACGGGTTGGCCGAGCATGCCGGCTTCCGCTTCGATGCCGCCGACGCCCCAGCCGACGACGCCGAGGCCGTTGATCATGGTGGTGTGGGAATCGGTGCCGACGAGGGTGTCCGGGTAGAAAACGCCGTCTTTTTCCAGGACGCATTTGGCGAGATGCTCGAGGTTCACCTGATGGACGATGCCGATGCCGGGCGGCACGACCTTGAAGGTGTCAAAGGCTTGCTCGCCCCATTTGAGGAATTCGTAGCGTTCGCGGTTGCGGTGGAATTCCAAGTCGAGGTTGAGGGCCAGCGCCTCGCCGGTGCCGGCGAAATCGACTTGCACGGAGTGATCGACGACCAGATCGACGGGCACCAGCGGTTCGATCATTTTGGCGTCCTTGCCCATGGCGTTGACGGCGGAGCGCATCGCGGCCAGATCGACGAGCAGGGGCACGCCGGTGAAATCCTGCAACACGATGCGGGCGACGACGAAGGGGATTTCGAAATCGCCGGGGGCTGTGGCGTGGTAATTGGCGAGGTTGGCAATGTCGGCTGCGGTGACCTTGAGGCCGTCGTTATTGCGCAGCAGCGACTCGAGGACGATGCGGATGGAAATCGGCAGGCGCGACAGACGCGGGTAACCTTGCTCGGCGAGAGCCGGGAGCGAGTGGAACTTGCCTTCAGTGCCTGAGCCGGTGGTGAACGTGCGAAGGGTGGTCATGGGGGTATCGGGAATTAGTAATCAGTAATCAGGGAAAAGACGGAAGACTTGGAGAGAGAAGACCGAAGACAAGAGGAAGAAGCTGCCACAATCGCGCTTGGATGAGGCGTCGATGGGCTGACGGGGCGTAGCATAGGGACAAAGGGCGAATTTGTCAAAATGTTTGGGGAGAGGGCAGAGTTTGATTTCTTTGGTTGAGGCGGGACGGGGGATTGGGGTAGGGTTCGGGCATGCGAGCGTGGATTTCAGTTTTGATGGCGGGAGCAGCGGCGTTGTGGCTGGTTTGCTGTGCCGCACCAGGCGGAGGCGGGCAGGTGCGCGGTATGGGCGGGGGCGGCAATTCGGGAGAGATGGGCGGCGGCGGCGACCCGGCGGAGGGCGGGATTTCCGAGGTGCCCAATCCCAATGCTGCGATGGCCGCGAAAAGCGGCAAACCCTTGGCGCAGTTGCAGCGGGGGCACGAGGTGTACATGCTCAAATGCGCCGAGTGCCATGCTTACAAGCTGCCGCGGAACACGGATCTGGGCCGCTGGACTTCCGGCAGGCTGAGGACGGATTGCAGCTCGGATCTCGATGCGGCGCAAGTGCGGGCGGTGGTGGATTACGTAACAGCAGTCAAAGCGTCGTGAGCGGCATGATTGAATTGGCGGTGTTTGCCGGGGTGATGGCGTTGGGACAGTTCAGCCCGGGGCCGGACATGCTGTTGTTGACGCGGACGTCGCTGGCAAGCGGTGGCCGGGCAGGAACTTGGATCGCCTGCGGCATCGCCTGCGGCTTGGTGTTGCACGCGGCGGTGGCGATGAGCGGGGCGTCGCTGTTGTTAGTGCGCGCCGCGTGGCGGCCCGCGCCTGACCCGGTGGCCGGTGCGGCGTCCGGGAGCAGCCTCGAAGCCAGCGTGTTTTGGCGGCGTGGATTTTTCTGCAACGTGCTGAATCCGAAGGTTGCGTTGTTTTTTGCCGCGATGGCGGCACCCTTTCTCACGCCGGGCCATCCGGGGTGGTGGCCGCTGGCGTTGGGTGGAGTGATTGTCGTCGAGGGGTTTGCGCTGTGGATCGCCTGGGCCTGGGCTCTCCAGTGGCCGCCGCTCAAACGCAGCTACCGCTCAGCCGCGCGCTGGATCGACGCGGGCTTCGGGCTGGCCTTGCTGGCGCTGGCGCTGCGGCTGCTCGGCGGCCTGCTCTGAGTTAGCCTAGTTGAAGTTCGGCGCCTTGTGCTGGGAGAAGTAGCCGTCACCGACGTACATCGAGCCCGCATAGTCCGGCAACGGACCGGCATCGGGGGGCAGCGGGATATTGACGGTGGCGTCTTCGGGCTGGGAATAGGAAATGTTGACTGGAGTGCCGACTTTGACGAGGCGGAAGAACTTGGGCGAGAGGTTTTCATGCATGCGGATGCAGCCGTGGGTGCAGGGCTGGTGTTTGAGCCAGCCGGTGTGGAACCCATAATTGGGCTTGAATTCACACCAATATGGCATCGGCGTGCCTTTGAAGGACCAGCCGGTGGGTTTCTTGTCAAGGAAGGTTTGCTTCACCTCGCTGCCGCTGTAGGCATAGCCGTGGGTTGCCGCCCGGTGTTTGGGTTCCTTCGCGAAGATGGTGAAACTGCCAGACGGGGTGGGGGTGGCGGGCGTGCCAACGGACACCGGCATGGCCAGCAGCATGGTGGAGCCTTCCATCACGTAGGCCCGTTGCTTGCTCAGCGACACCTTGACCCGCACGTAGTTCGGGTTGGTTGGCAGATTGGTCGGCAGATCATAGGCTTGATAGG
>Ga0118677_10006226_pt1 | contig 20327 bp, 12 predicted proteins | sample AliMusrvi5mmetaG_FD_86154 | JGI IMG/M metagenome (GOLD analysis project Ga0118677, IMG submission 86154)
GTTATGGACTGAGCCTGGGCATCCGCTCATCGCTGCGCTTGAGCGGGCCGGGGGCAAGCTGTGTGGCGCGCCGTGGTTTTGTGATGCGGCGGTGCTGGCTGCGGCGGGGATTCCGGCTGTGGCGGTGGGACCGGGGTCCATCGCGCAGGCGCATACGAATGATGAGTGGATCGGGCTGGAGGAGTTGCAGCGGGGGGTGGAGTTTTATAAGGCGTTTTTGGAGGGGTTGGGGTAAGACTATTCAATATGAAATTTGTACGGAAAATTGCATGTTTTGTCTTGATGCTATCTTTATGCGGATGTCTTAAGGTTCGTCAATTTGACCGTAAAAATGTTCATGTACTGGCATATGCTGGCGACCTATATACCGTCTTGGGTATTGGGAGTCCTACCGCCTCTTACAACGAGATGCCTTCGTTGCTCGTTAAAATGTCAGACGGCACAGTGTTGGATATAGCGGCAACCGATGTGAATCAAATTGCGAAGCACTGCCGGGCACGAGAAGATTATTCGGGAAAACGCTATGATCCCTATATAGTAAAGCCTCATGAGCATGTTCGATGGCCCGATGGCACCATTCATTTTACGGATGAATATCGACAGTTTTTTGTCCGTTCTGGACGGATCATTGAAATGCGGATCATGGGGAGCAAATATGATAATGGTCCTTGGAAAAATCCAGAGATTGGAGACCCAAAAACCGGCAGGTTGTATTCGTTCCCTTTGAGCGAAGAAACTGTGACAACTTTGTTTGGAAAACCCGACAAGATTGATAAATACTCCATTGAATAAGGGTTTTCTCTCGTTCTTAAGTTGGAATTGGGAACGAGAGGGGGGCAAATCACTTCGCTCTTTACGCCGCCTCGTCTCTGCGTGAGTTAAATCCCTTTCAAAATCCGCGAAAATCTGTGTAATCTGCGGATTCCCTTTTTTCCATTTATGAGTGACCAAACGCCTGCTGTTAAGACTGCCATCACCCCTCGCCGCGACCAGGATTTCCCGGAGTGGTATCAGCAAGTCGTGAAAGCTGCCGACATGGCTGAGGCTTCCGATGTGCGCGGCTGCATGGTTATCAAGCCTTGGGGCTACGGGATTTGGGAGGCCATCCAGCAGCAGCTTGATCGGATGTTTAAGGCTACCGGCCACAAGAACGCTTATTTTCCGCTCTTTATTCCGATCAGTTATTTGGAAAAAGAGGCCGCGCATGTGGAGGGGTTTGCCAAGGAATGCGCGGTGGTGACGCATCACCGGCTGGAGGTTGGTCCCGATGGCAAGATGCGCCCTGCGCCGGGTTCGGAGTTGACCGAGCCGCTGGTGGTCAGGCCGACTTCGGAGACGATCATCGGCGCGACGTATGCCAAGTGGGTGCAGTCCTACCGCGATTTGCCGATTTTGATCAACCAGTGGGCGAATGTGGTGCGCTGGGAGATGCGGCCCCGCGTGTTCCTGCGCACGGCGGAGTTTCTTTGGCAGGAAGGGCATACCGCACATGAGACGCGAGAGGAGGCGATTGAGGAGACGGAGAAGATGCTCGGGGTTTATGAGACTTTTGCCCGCGAACACCTCGCGGTGCCGGTTTATTGCGGCGAGAAGAGCGAGAGCGAGCGGTTCCCCGGTGCGGACAGAACGCTTTGCATTGAGGCGATGGTGCAGGATCGCAAGGCGATTCAGGCGGGGACTTCCCATTTCCTGGGGCAGAATTTTGCCAAGGCGAGCGGGATTAAATTCCAGTCCCGCGAAGGCCGCGAGGAGTTGGCCTGGACGACGAGCTGGGGCGTGAGCACGCGGTTGATTGGCACGCTCATCATGGCGCATGCCGATGACGACGGGATGATTCTCCCGCCGCGCGTTGCTCCCACGCATGTTGTGATTTTGCCCGTCACACCGAAACCTGAGACGCGGGAGGCGGTGCTCGCTGCTGCGCATAAGCTGGCTGCGGAGTTGCGCGCTCAGCGGTTCCACGGGGAGCCGGTGGTGGTGGAGGTGGATCAGCGTGACATCGGCGGCGGGACGAAGAATTGGGAATGGATCAAGAAGGGCGCGCCGGTGCGGATTGAGATTGGCCCGCGCGATCTTGAACAAGGAACCGTGGCGCTTGCCCGACGCGACAAGGGGGCGAAGGAGAAGGCGTTTCTCCCTGCCGCCGAAGTGGCCGCGCAGATTTCCGCGATCTTGCAGTCGATCCAGGATGCGCTTTACGCGCGTGCGCTGGCTTACCGCGATGCCAATACGTTGCCTATTGACAGTCGCGAGGCGTTTTACGCTTACTTCACGCCGAAGAATGCCGACAAGCCGGAGATTCATGGCGGGTTCGCCAAGGCGCATTGGTGCGGCTGCCGGAAGTGCGAGGAGGTCATCAAGACGGATTTGAAGGTGACGATTCGCTGCATTCCGTTCGATGCGGTGGAGGAAGATGGCGCGTGCGTTGTCTGCGGCCAGCCGAGCAAGAAGCGCGTGCTGTGGGCGAAGTCGTATTAGGGTTTGTTCGCGGGTTAGGAATGGCGAGCGCGGTCCATCGCGCCCGGAGGTCGCGATCCACCTGTGTGATACGCGGAACTGGGGATGGAAATAACTTCCCAAAGTTTTTCCGATCCATAATATCCATTCCCTCTGCTTCCCCCTGAAAAAGCATCCCCAATGAACTCCCCTATGTTCCCTCGCGTAATCCGTATTCTATGCGCCGCACTGGCGCTTGCCATCTTGACGACTGCTTCCCAAGCGGTCGATTTTTGCAACGGCGTCATGACAGCCGTTCCCGTAAAGGACGGCAAGCCGCCTGTTATTGACGGCAATCTCGACGACTGGGATCTCTCGACTCAGGAGCCCTGTTTTATTTCCACGCAGACGGCAGATAGCATGAACGCCGAGTGGGCGGTGATGTATGACAACGACGCGCTCTATCTCTCTGCGAAAGTCACCATGCCCGGGCGCGGTATCTACAATCCCTACAATCCGCAGGACGGGTTTTGGTGGGGGGATATTTTGCAGGTCCGCATGTCCTCGGACCCCGCGCTGCAATATCCGCTGGACCGCAAACGCGACGAGGCAAGCACGCGCGTGCTGCATTTGAGCTTTTGGCAGAATCACATGACGGGCAAAAGTTTTGTGAACATCAACCGGGGCACCAACCTCAAGAACGGCGAGACCACCATGCCTCCCGGCGCGGAAGTCAGCATCAAGGACAATGGGAAAACCGGCTATGTGATGGAAGCCAAGCTCCCATGGTCGGTCCTAGATGTTCCGAACGGCAAGAACCCGTTCAAAGCGGGCGAAGGTGCGGCGTTCACGGCGGAGACGCTTTGGATTGGCGGGGATAAGGCACGCACGATTCTTTGCTATCGCCGGAACCCCGGCGTGTTTGCGTTCCACAGTCCGGATGCCTGGGGCAAGATCATCTACACAGACAAATCTCCCGGCAAGCGGGTGCGCCCAACGATGGCGCAGGTGGTTACCGAGGCAAAAGCGGCGGCGAATGTCGAAGCTCCCAAGGTCGGCGTGCCGTTTGAAATCAACGTGCCGGACGATGGGCTCAAGGTTTCCGTCAACATTCTGGATGAAAACGGCGGTGTGCTTCGCGAGGTCATGGGGGGTGAAGCGCATCCCAAAGGGAAGCTCGAAGTGCGTTGGGACGGACGCGACGCGTTCGAAAAACCGCTCGCTCCCGGTTCTTATAAGTGGGGGGCTTACTTCCACAAACCGCTTGTGGCGGATTATCAAGGCGGCGTCGGTTCTTCCGGCAATCCATTTTACCAGACGCTCGATGGCAAAGGCGCTTGGGGCGGAGATCACACGGACCCGATCGACGCGGCATCGGACGCCGAATCGCTTTACTTGCTCTGGCCGGTGGGAGAAGCCGGGCAGCCTTTGGTGAAGACCGATCTGGAAGGGAAAGTGATCTGGCGGGCCAAGCCGTTTGTAGGCGGCGGATTCGGACCTTTTTATTCCGTGGCGACCGATGGAAAGTATGTGTTTCTGGCGCGTGGAAGCGATCAGGACTCGCTCATGCCCGACCTGACGAAGGGAGAAACGACGGCGAATCTTTGCCGCTCGGATGCCAAGACCGGCGCTCTCCTGACTTGGACGGAAGGGGGGCCCGCGGAGATCCCCATTTTTAAGGTTGGATACCAACTGGTTCCGAAGGATTCGACGCCTTTGGGTTACAACGCGAATACGAAGAAAGGTGCGGCACCCTACCCCGAGGGCATGGTGCGTCAGCCGGACTGTGTCGGCCTCGCCGCGCGCGATGGCAAGGTCTTCATGAGCAGCTACGGCTTGAGCAAAATCTTCATCCTGGACGCCGAGACCGGCAAGACCACCGGCGAACTCGACTGCCCCTCACCGCGCGGACTGGCGCTGAATGCGGCGGGGGACCTCTTCGCGGTTTCCTACATCCCCGGAAAAACCGCGCAGGTGGTCCGTTTTGCGAAAGCCGCCGGGGCAGCAATGCCGGTGATTACTTCCGGGTTGGAAGCGCCTTACGATGTTGCCGTGAGCAAAGACGGCCAGTTGGCGGTTTCCGATCTCGGCAAATCGCAGCAGGTGAAAATTTTCAGCGCCAGCGGTAAGCTGGTGAAAGCGCTTGGCTCCAAGGGAGGCCGCGCATGGCAGGGGACATATAACCCCGCAGCGTTGTCGTTTCTCAACCCGGCGGGCTTGACCATCGACTCCCAAGGTGCGCTGGTGCTTGCGGAATGCTCGACGCCCAAGGTCTTTTCTCGCATCGCGCTCTCCAGCGGCAAGCTGCTCAACCGCTGGTATGGCCCGGGCGTTTATTGGAACGCGACTTGGCCGATGCCCGACGATGCTCGCAACGTATTTTATCTTACTTCAGAAGATGAAGAAAAAGGGGCGGTGGCGCGTGCTAACGTGGCTGGGGAGGGGAAGACTGGCGTTCCGAATGCTTACTGGTCGTTGAATATGGCCGGGTATGAGCAGGTTGGGTCGGTGGCTGATGGCATTCCGCAGCCGGAGGTTCTGAAGGCTGCCAATGGCGAAACCTATTTTGTCAAAGACACACGCAAACACCCGATCTGTCTTTTGAAGAACGATATCATGCGCCCGGTGGCCACCTGGCAATCCATCTCCGCTCGCGAGAAAACCAACACCTTGAAGCGGCCCTACATTGAGGTTTGGATCGACCGCAATGGCGACGGAAAAGTGCAGGATAACGAGAAAGCGCAGTTGGCCGATCTCTCCGACGGCAAGCCGGTTCCTGAAATCAACTCGACGACTTCCTCCCTCCACATGGAGCCTAGCGGCGATCTCTATTTCACCACCCAATACAACTCCATCCTCAAAGTGCCCGCGAAAGGTTTCTCAAAGGATGGGCGCATTGATTGGGATTTGACCAAGGCCTCGCTGGCTGTGCCCCAGGTCGCTCCGGGGCTTGACCGGATGTCCACCACCTACCGCGAGGGCCTCCTCGGCGTGCGCTTGGATAAAAAGGGCAACATCTACACCCTCTTCAATACTCGGCTCAAGGGCGGCACGGGCGCGTTCGATTACGTGGACGCTGCTGCTGCCAACCGGATGTGCGAGGGAATGGGGCACACCTCGCGGTTCAACATCATCAAGATGGCCAAGTTCTCGCCCGAAGGGAAACCTCTGTGGTTTGTAGGTCGCAAGGCCACAGCAGGAGCCGGGCCGGGAGAGATTTATCACTTCTGGAACATGGCGGGCCTCGTCAATGACAGCTACATCGTGGGAGGCAGCGAGTGGGGGCAGATTTACTTCTACACGCAGGACGGATTTTTCGTGGATGCCCTCATGAATAATCCCGGCGAAGTGACGCCTGCGGGGCCCTACACCTTCGGCGGTGAAACCAGCGGTGGCCGGGTGGCTTACTTCCCGAAAACCGGCGAACTCTGGGCTTATAGCACCGGCATGACGTACAAGGTCAAGGGATTCAGCAAAGGTGCGGTCGAAGGCGAAAGCCGCACCAGCGGCGTTGTCCAACTCGACAAACACTACGATCTGCCGACCGACGTTGCCGCTGTGGCCGCCGCGCCGTTGCAGGTCGTGGCGCTTCAAGGGGAGCCGCTCACTAGCGATGCCTCGTGGAAAGACGTTCCCGTTTCTGTGGTGAACAAGGGCGGAAAACCGCTCGCACGCGCCCAACTCGGCTACGACAAAGCGTTTCTTTATGCGCGCATCGCCGTAACCGACGATTCCCCGCTGGAGAACGGCGCAACCGACGAGCAACTCGTCTTCAAGCAAGGCGATACGGCAGGCATCGTCCTGGGGCCAAAACGCGAGGGAGATAAAGTGGGCGCGGGCGACGTTCGCCTCATGGCCGTCAACCTGCGCGGGCAGCCGAAGCTCATCGCCATGAAAGCAGTTACTCAAGGCGAGAAAAAGCCGTTTGAATATTACACTCCGTCCGCGGGGAAATGGACCTTCGAGTTCGTGGGTGAAGTCCCCGGCAGCCAGGTGAAACTGGAGAAGACAGCCGATGGCTACTTGGCAACATTCGCCGTGCCGCTCGCGTTCTTGGAGTTCAAATTCGCTCCTGGCGAGGGGATCAGAGGTGACGTGGAAGTGCGGCTCTCCGGTGCGGGCCAGCGCGGGCTCCAAGCGACCAGCCGCAACTACCTCTTCACACCATCCAAGGCGGAAACGACCATGACGGATGACGTACCGACCGAGGCGAGGATGTATCCTCAATATTGGGGCGCGGTGGAAGTAAAGTAGCTCCTATTCCAAGAGGGATCGTTGATAAAGCGCGGGGGCTGCCTCGCAATCCTCCCCGCTATCCTTATGGGCCAGTCACCCGCAGGCGCATAAACTGGGCGCTGGCGGCAGTGGTTGGCGTTAAGTCGGTTACTTGCAGCGTTTGAGTGAAGCCGTCATCGCTTATCAGAGTGGGGGTGGAGGTGTAGGTTGCGCCGGAATGCCAGGTTTGCAGATCGCTGGAGACCTCCACCGTGAAAGTGATATCGGTTGCCGCTTTATTAGCTGCATAGGTCAGGGTGGGATAGCCGTTTTCCACAGAGATTTTCGGCAGCGCGGAGCGGTCGGGATTTTCGCGGCTGAGATTGAAGGCATACTTCAGCAGATTGCATATTCCGTCATTCTCGGGATTTTGTAATGTGCCGCAGATCGTCGGGTCTTGGAGTTCTGCTGCCCAGAAATGAGACGCTTGCCATGTTGCCCAGGGCGTCTGTTGAAAATTCGCCACAAGGGTGTGAGAGGCGGTGGCGGTGAAGGTGTAGCTTGCCGAAGTGCTAACGACGATCAGGTTCTCAGTCCAATTGGTAAAGGTATACCCGGTGTTTGGCGTCGCGGTTACCGTCACGCTCGCTCCACTCGCGTAGGTTGCGCTGCCGGAGGTGGATCCGCCAGCGGTCGGCGAGGCGCTGGTGCTGATGGTGACGCTTTGGTCGGCAAAATCAACGCCCCATACATTCCCGCTCGAGGAGGAGAAATCTCGTGATTTTCCCACAGAAACGGCGCGGGAGGTGAAATTATACCCCGTCATGGACGCCGTTACCGTGTAGTTGGAAGAGGACGGAATCTTTGGTAGCGCATAGATTCCATTCGCATTGGTGGTGGCCGTGTAGGTGCCGCCGCTCGAGCGCACTGCGGAAATTGCGACCCCGGCAATGGGGTTGGAGGCGTGATCGGTTACGCGCCCGCTGATAATTTCTCCGGAACCGGTCACAAAGACGTTGTAAACGCACTTGTATATGATCGAAAAATTGTATCCGCCTGCATTGATATTCGGCAATGCATACCACGCGTTACTGTTGCCGGACCACCCCAGATTGAGATGGTGGTAGAGGGTGCTGGAATTATATCCGTAGCCGTCGCAAACGATGGCATGTCCTGTCTGATTGTCTGTAATTCCAAACAATACCGGAAACCCGGCATCCAGATTCGGGTTCACCATGGCGATCAAAGGGGTGCCGATATCGGAGCCGCTGTTATAGCCTTTTACCGCATTTCTATAATGAAAGGTGTTAACCAGTGCGTTCTTTGCAAGCAATGTCTCCGCAGCAGATCCATTGCTTGCGTAGTCCATGTTCACCGATACCCCCGCATCATAGAGCAAGTTCCCGATGGCCTGCCGCTGTGCGACCGTTACGCCGGTGGTTGGAACCAGAACCATGCTGGCCCAGTCATAAGCGCCTCCCGCGCCGTCTCCGCCGCGTAAATATTCAGTGATCGAGGAGCTATCCACGGTGATTGTGAAGCTCTGCGTTCCCACTCCGGTAGTAGGATACTGATAATAACGCATCAATTGGCTCAACGCGGTCGCGACGCAGCCTGCGGGATAATTCGCCGAAGCGCCGCTGGAACCCGGCGGCGTGTAGTAGTTATAGCAAGCGGTTCCGCTCACGGTCGTTTGATCCCATTGGGATAGAATAAAAGGCTCAACTCTTACGTCCGACAGGGAGCCAGTGCCTGCCTCCTGAGCGGTTGTTTGGAGCAGGGCATCCCACTTTTTCTTCGTCCGGCGGGCGGATAGCGAAGCTTGTGATCCGGCGGATTTAGTATGCCGCGCCAAGGCGATCCGCGTTGGCAAATCAGCAGCCACCAGCGCCCCCAATGGATTGGTGGGGCTGGGGTCAAAATGGTCGCCGGAACAGAACGCCACGATCGGTTCGGCTTCGTCGTCGCCGCTGACAATGACATAGCTCGTGGAGGAGGTTCCGTCCGTGGTCAAATAGACCACATGATAAACGGGCTGCCCATCTGCATCGAAAGCTGTTTCCGTTTGTCGAACCCTTTGCCCGAGCTTTGCGCCCAAGGGATGTCGGTTCCCGGCGAGCCAATGGGACACGGCCGCTTGGGCATGGCCAGCGTTTGTCGGGGCGGCAAGGGTCTCTCGTCCCCAGAGAATACAGAGAAAAAGGGCGAGCAGCCGAACCGTCATCAGCGGCAAACAGCGTCTGCGCCAGTTGTCTGGATGAGGGTTGGAGCGCAGAAACATGATGAAGTGGAGGATAGCCAAATGCGCCAGCTCCAAGCAATCAGAACAAGAGCAGGTCCATTTTCTCGCTGGGAAACGCATCCGCGCCGGATTCGGCATTGTCGTTGAATGGGAAAAACGCATGTCCCCGCCGGGAATCGAACCCGGATTTAGCGTTTAGGAAACGCTTGTTCTATCCGTTGAACTACGGGGACAAAGTGTTAAGAATCAAATACTTGTAAGGATTCACACCCTCGAAATGCCCAAAGTTGCAGCAAAAGTTAGAGTGCGGTCTTCATTTTCCGCTGCCGTTTGCATCTGTCCATTTATCAGTTGCGAGTAGCATGGGCAATCGCGTTTTCTGTGAAAGTCTGTCGTTAATTCGCCTTTTGCGGGCGAGGCGGCTGTTAAAGCAACAGTCTGCTGGAGCGCCCTCTCTACGCTGAGTTGTTCCTCCCAATCGCTCCGTACAATGTGGAAAGTACATGTTCTTTTGTTTACAGTTGCCACGATAGTGGGTTCTTTGCCTGCAAACGATGAGGCATCCAAGAATCTTCTTGCTGGAGGGAGAAATTATGCTCCAATCACCCACGATATTAGCGAGGTGCGACAGTATCAATAAAGTGTGATTTAACTCAAAAATTCAAAAAAAGTTATGAAAAAGGAAACTTCCAAACTCTTGAAATCGTGGATTCTTATGGCGATCTGCATAACCGCCATGGTAGGTTGCATGTCCGTTGGCACTAATATCGATACGGCAAAAATATCTAGAATTCACAAAGGGGTGACCACTGAAGCCGATTTGCTGAACCTCTTCGGCGAGCCAAATCAACGGAGTGTGAATGGCAATGGATTTCAGACGATGGAGTGGACATACGTGCAATCCAATGTGACCGCACAGAGTTTTATTCCAGTGGTGGGTGATATGTTTGGGGGAGCGAAGAGTGCCAATAAAAGTTTGAGGGTAACTCTGGGGTCCAACGGCAGAGTGCAGGATTTTAGCGCCAATTTTGGCGGCACAGAAGCTCGCCAGAATCGTTTTGGCTCTACGCAGTAAACACTTTAGGCAACTGGCTTATGCAACATTCCATACTGGAATGTGTGATGGACTCTCCCATTAGTTTTCAAGTGGGAGAGAGGTTTGGGCATTAGCCGGGCTGGGAGCTGGATTTATCCAGTGATTTCCAAGGGAAATGGAAGCGCTCGTTTTTTGGCAACATGGAGAGACGAATCACCTGTTTCGCAACCCGCTTTTCCTGCCGTATGGAAGAATCTATTTTTGTTAAGGAATTGTTTGGTAAGATGGAGAATACGGGTAGTTGTGTTTTTTATCCATAGCGGAACCTCCGTTCTATCTGCTGAACGACGGGGATGTTTTCCCTAGTCAAGATAGTGGATTTTTGGGATTGGCGGTTCCCAAGCCTGTTCTGATCTGGCATAGCGGACGGCAGTTGCATTGACGGGAGAGCTTTGCTAGGTTGCCTCTCTTTTCCGAAAAATGAACCGATTGCTGCTGATCCTCTCCACGCTCTGCTTTCTGCTCGGATTCGTCGTCACCTTGGCGACCGTAAAATCGGGGCATTACCGACCGCGCCGGTTGAACCTCGGGATGATGGCATTGGGGTTTCTTCTTCAGACGATGTTTCTGGGCGAACGCGGCAAGGCGATCGGGCACTGTCCGCTGACGAATCTCTTTGAGGTGCTCGTTTTCTTGAGTTGGGCGATTGCCATTTTTTATTTTTTGATCGGTCCGGCTTACCGGCTTTCCCTACTGGGGATGTTCACGGAACCACTGATTTTCTTGCTCCAAACCGTGGCTCTTCTCGCCCCCATTGACACGCCGCATCCGCTTTTCCATCCGCACGCCCGATGGGTGGAATTTCACGCGGCGCTTTCGGTGATTGCCTACGGAGCCTTCGCCATGGCGGCGGTGGCCGGGGTGATGTATCTGGCCCAGGAACGCCAGTTAAAGACGCATCGGCTCGGCACTTTCTTTTTCCAAATGCCGCCGATCACGGCTCTTGCAACGGCCAATCTGCGGCTGCTTTGGACGGGGTTGTTGCTGCTTACTGCGGGGCAAGCCACTGCTGCTGCCATTCGCGTGGAGGTGGCTCCGGGGGTGTTGATTTGGGGTGTTGCGATGTGGGTTGCTTACTTGATGTTGTTGCTGGCGCGCCGGTTGGGGCCGCGCCGGATTGCAATTTTATCGGTGGCGGCATTTGCGCTGTCGTGCGTGGCGCTCTTTGCGCTGAACCATTTTAATCAGGGAGCCGCATTGTGAACGGAACACCTGAGATGGAGATCATCTGCCTGGGGCTCAGCCATCGGTCTGCGCCTGTGAATGTGCGCGAACAATTCGCCGTTCCCGAAGGGGAATTGGCCTATGCGCTTTCGACTCTGACTTCGCTGCCGGGGATTTCTGAGGCGGTGATTGTCTCCACTTGCAACCGGGTGGAGTTCTATGCGGCGGCGAACGATGCCTCTGCCGCCATGTCCTCGCTGCAACGGTTTGCGGCAGAGCGAAGCGGCGTGGTTCCGACGGTTCCAGAGCCGTTCTTTGCCCATGAGGGGCCGGCGTCCATCAATCACCTCTTCCGGGTCGTCAGCGGGCTGGAATCAATGGTGATCGGCGAGACGGAAATCCTTGGCCAGGTCAAAAAATCCTATGCGGCGGCAGCGGCGGCGGGGAGCACGTCGCGGAATTTGAACAAATTTTTCCAACGGGCGTTCAACGTCGCCAAGGAAGTGCGGACACAGACAAGCATCACCCGGGGGCCAGTCTCGGTCGGCTCGGTGACGGTGGATCTTGCGGAGAAAATCTTCGGACGGCTGGCTGCGTGCCATGTGATGATTCTTGGTGCGGGGGAGACCAGCGAATTGACGGCGCGCGCGCTGCTTTCGCGCGGTGTGAAAAGTATTTTTGTGGCTAACCGCACTTATGAACGCGCAGCGGCGCTGGCAGCGGAGATGGGCGGCGAAGCGATTCATTTTGAAGAATGCGACCGCCGGTATCACGAGATTGATATCCTCATTTCCTCCACCGCCGCCACGCATGCCATCGTGACGCATGCCAAGATCGCCCCGGTGATGAGCCAGCGGCCCGACCGTCCGCTCTTCATCATTGATCTGGCTGTTCCCCGCGATGTGGAGCCGTCGGTCAACGAGATTGAGGGCGCTTACCTATACGACATTGATTCCCTGCAGGCCATCGCCCAGCAGGGGATGGAGGTGCGGCGGCAGGAGGTGACGCATTGCGAGCAACTCATCGCGCGGCACGTCGGCGAATTTCACCAATGGCTCAAGACGGCGCGGCCTGAACCTCCGGGCATGCCGGATTCCTCCCGCCGAACGGAAGGGGATTCTCACGCATGAAAAAGCTTACTCTCGGCACCCGTGGCAGCGCTTTGGCACTGGCCCAGGCGGAGCTGACGCTCGCTATTCTCCAGCGCATTTACCCGGAAACGGAAGTAGCGGTGCGCAAGTTCACGACTTCCGGCGACCGCAAGCTCGACATGAGTCTCATCAAGCAGACTCCGGCAGGCGCAAAGGGGCTTTTTACCAAGGAGCTTGAAGAAGCGCTTCTGCGGCGGGAGATTGATGTGGCTGTTCATAGCTGCAAAGACATGCCCGGCGAGATGCCTGCGGGTTTGCAGCTCGCCGCCGTGCTCGAACGCGCCAATACCGCGGACGTTCTCATTACGAAAACCGGGGGCGATTTACCTCACGCTGCGCATGTTGCCACCAGCAGCGTCCGCCGTGCCCGGCAACTGCAGTTTCGCCGTCCGGACCTTGTTATCGAGGAGATCCGGGGGAACGTGGCCACGCGGCTGCGTAAGTTGAGGGACTCCGAGGCGCTTCACGGCACCGTGTTGGCGCAGGCCGGGTTGGATCGGCTCGGCTATCGAGCGGAAAACGGCGTCCTCGAAACCGATGAGGGGCAATTCCATGTGCAAATTGTGGAGATGCTGCCCGCCATTGGGCAGGGGGCGATTGCTTTGCAATGCCGGGCTGAGGATGCCGCTTTTTTCGCCGCGCTCAACCATGAGCCGACCTGGCTGGCGATCCGCGCCGAGCGGGAGTTGATGCGGCTTTTGAATGGCGATTGCTCGCTGCCTGTGGGGGTTGCCACGGACATCAGTGCAAGCCCCATGCGGATGCGGGTGATTTTATTTGGAGCGCAAGAAGAACCGCCCCGGCAGGCGGAAGTGACGGGGGACACTCCTGAAGCGCTGGCGGGTAAGGCATTCCAAAGTTTAAGCGAGCAGGGTTAACTTTTCCGCGTAGGCTTGGATAAGTTGATGGCGTTTGTTGACTCGCAGGGAATTGCCATGTATAGGACGGCAACTCATGAAGCTTCAGCAATCATTTCTGTTGGTCGGAATTTTTTCCATAAGCGCGCTTAATTCCGGTTGCAATGACAAACAGGACACCAAGGTTTACTCTGTTGCCAAGGAAACTCCCGCAGCCCCTCAGTCCCCCCAGATCGCCGCTCCTCCCGGTGGCGTAATGCCTGTGACCCCGGCGGGCCATCCGAGCGTGGGGGGTATGACGGATGTGCAGATTCCAAGCGGCAAGGCATCCGCGCCGGAAATCGACACGGGAACTCCCCCGCCGCAGTGGAAGATGAAAGCGCCCTCGTCAATGCGAGTTGCGAGCTTTGAGGTGAGCGGCGAGAAGGAAGCGACGGCGGATATTTCGCTCATTTTGTTGAATGGTGCCGCAGGTGGCGTCCTTGCCAACGTCAACCGCTGGCAGTCGCAGTTGGGTCAACCCGACCTCACAGAGGAAACTCTGGCGCAGAAAGCGCAAGTGATGGATTCGCCGCTTGGCGAAGTGACCGTGGTGGATTTGCAGGGGTTGCCCGCGGGGGCTGACGCGGCAAAGGATGGACGTATCGTGGCGGGGATTGCTTCGACTGATAGCATGACGTTCTTTTTCAAAATGCGCGGGAACGCGGAATTGGTGGAGGCGCAGAAGGAAGATTTCGTGAAATGGGTCAGCAAAGTTCGCGTCGCTGCGGGAAAGCCAGCTGCGGAGGCGTCTCCGTCCCCGGATAATGCCGCTGCGCCTGCCCCGGTTCCCCCTTCCAAATGAGCATGTGGCGCCGATTCTTTGATTTCATCTCGTCGATGAAGCTGGCCATTGTTTGCCTGGCGGCAGCGACGGTGCTAGTTTTCGCTGGGACGCTGGCGCAAGTCCACTTCGGCACGCATGTGGTGCAGGAGCGGTATTTCCAAAGCATGTTGATTTGGTGGCCTGCAGAATCCCATGGGTTCAGAATTCCGGTGTTTCCGGGCGGGCACCTCTTGGGTGCGGTGTTGCTGATCAATCTGCTCGCTGCGCATCTCCGCCGCTTCCGATTGAACTTGCGGAATGCGGGGATGCACCTGATTCACGGTGGTCTCATCATCATGCTCGCGGGCGGGCTATTCACCGACCTGTTCTCGGTGGAAAGCCAGTTGCAAATCGCGCCGGGGGAAACGAAGAATTATTCGGAGGATGCCCGGTTCGTGGAGTTGGTAATTGTGGATCAAAGGAACAGCGACGCGGATCGGGTCACGGCGATCCCGGAAGCGCGCCTACGCCGGGGAGGGACTATCAATCTGAGCGGTCTTCCGTTCCAGGTGGTGATCCAACACTACTACGAGAATTCGCAGATCCAGATGCTCGACAAGGCGGATGCAAATGCCGGGCGGGCGGCGGATCATGGGGTTGGTGCCCAGGTTTCGGTGCGGGAGCTTCCCCGTGCGACATCGGTGGATGGGGTGGATTTAAAGAGCGCGGTCATTCAACTCGTGCCGACCACAGAGGGGGGAGCCGCCGCAACCGGTTCGCTTGGTACGTGGCTGGTTTCGGAAGGACTCGGTGCAACGCAAACTTTCTCCTGCGCAGGCGGACCCTGGCGGCTCGAAATGCGGCCCGTCCGCTATTACAAGCCTTACAGCATCACCCTCCAAAAATTCACTCATGAGAACTATCCCGGAACGGATATTCCGAAGAACTTCGCCAGCCAGATTACGCTGATCGATCCCGCGCATGCCGTGAATCGCGATGTGTTGATCTACATGAACCACCCGCTCCGCTATGCCGGGGAGACGTATTATCAGTCAGGGTTTGGCAAGGATGATCAAACCTCGATTCTGCAGGTGGTTCACAACCCGAGCTTTGTCGCGCCGTATATTGCCTGCGTCGTCATCGGTTTCGGCATGCTTATTCAATTCTGCTATCACTTCGTCGGCTTTACGCGGCGAACGAACGTCACTCGCGCAAAATGAAACGCTATTTTCCATGGGTTGTCATCCTCCTTGTCGTGGTCTCGCTGGCATCCAGTTGGCGCATGCTAAAGACGGCGCCGGGAGAATTTGATTTCAAAAAGTTTGGTGAGATTCCCGTACTTTCCGCAGGCCGTTTGAAGCCACTGGATACGGTGGCGCGCAATGCGCTGGTCATCCTGCGTGGGCGGCAGACTTTGCGCTTGGAAAATGGGCGGACGCTCACCGCCACGCATTGGCTGGCGGATGTGGTGTTCAATGCGCCAGCGGCGGATCAATACCCGGCGTTTGCCATCAACAACCCGGAGGTGCTGGGGCTGTTTGGCTGGCAGCAGGGAGAGCGGAAATATTTCAGTTTTGATGAATTGGCGCCGTTTCTCGAAAAGATCGATGGGCAGGGGCAGCAGGCCGGAGAAATCGAATCCGCGCAGCGCTCGCCCTATCAGACGGCGATCTACAACCTTCGCAATACCCTCGTGGTGTATCAGCAGCTCAAGCGCAGTGTGCGGCCGGAGGATGCGCAGGACTTCGCTGCAGAGGTGGAAACGTATGGGAAGTTGATTCCAATCGCCATGGAAGCGACGAAGAAAGGCGATAAAGCGGACCCATCCGAGAAGGAGAAACTCGGGATGTTTGACAAACTCACGCAGCGCTATCAGAGCTTGGCGGAAACCAGTTCCATCCAGCCAGTACCGCCACTGGATTCCGCTGCCCGGGAGCGTGGGGAGTGGCTTTCCATCGGAGCGAGCCTGGTAGGGACCGGCGGGGTCAGCCACACGGTGAAAGCCTACGCGGTAATGGGAGACGCCTATCGCGCCAACAAGCCCGACGTTTTTAATGGCGAGGTCAAAGCTCTTGCTGCCGCAATGGCGGAGCAAGAACCCGTGGCGACGGGCCGCGCATCCTTTGAATTCCTATTCAATCATATCGCTCCGTTTTACCAGAGCATGCAGTTGTATGTGCTCGTGTTTCTTTTGGTGTGCGGTTCGTGGCTCGGGTGGTCACGCAGCCTGAATCGCACGGCCATCTACGTGACGTTGATTGCATTTGCCATCCATACCTTCGGGTTGGCGGCGCGCATGTATTTGCAGGGGCGCCCGCCGGTTACGAATCTCTATTCCTCGGCGATTTTCATTGGCTGGGGAACGGTGATTATAGGGCTGTTCCTGGAGCGCATGTTCCGGGACGGTATTGGCCTGGCTTGCTCATCGGTCATCGGTTTCATTACGCTTATTATCGCGCACCACTTGGCAGGCAGCGGCGACACGCTGGAAATGTTGAGGGCTGTGCTCGACACGAACATCTGGCTGGCGACGCACGTGGTGAGCATCACCATCGGCTACTCCGCAATGTTCCTGGCTGGGGTATTGGCGATAATCTACGTCATTCGCGGCGTATGCACCCGTTCGCTCACCCGCGAGTCGGCGCATTCCCTGGCAAGTATGACTTACGGTGTCATCTGCTTTGCCACGTTGTTCAGCTTTGTTGGAACCGTGCTCGGCGGCATCTGGGCCGATCAATCCTGGGGCCGTTTCTGGGGCTGGGATCCGAAGGAGAACGGCGCGCTGCTGATTGTGCTCTGGTGCGCGATCATCCTTCACGCCCGCTGGGGCGGTTACATCCGGCAGCGCGGGCTGATGGTGCTGGCTCTTTTCGGCAATGTCGTCACGAGCTTTTCGTGGTTCGGCGTGAACATGCTGGGTGTTGGCCTCCATTCCTACGGTTTCATGGACAAGGCGTTTCCATGGCTGATGGGCTTTGTGGGAAGCCAATTGGCATTGATGGCCATGGCAGCAATTCCCTTGGATTGCTGGCGGAGTCGGCTCACGGAATAGGCTTCCAGCGGGTCTTCACTTGCGGAGTTGCAGCAGACCGCCCATGGCTCATGGGTGGCTTTCAATGCGGTCAAAAAGACGTTTTTGCGCCATTATAAGAATAAGCGCAGCTTATTAATGCGCAGCCAACAATAAATAGTGGGTTATGGACAATCTACGGCGAGCCAGCGGTGATTCGTAAAAGTATAAGCAACGGCAATCACGCATCTCAGTATCAGTGAAAATAGTAATTCCTCATACTGAGCAGCCTCAAACGTAAAACCCCAAATGAAACAACCCCCGTTCTCCGCTTTAACCCATTGGTTCCAGGGCACTGCCCGGAAGGCAGTATGGCTCACCCTGGCTTGTGCCGCGCTTGCTGTCGCGATGATCTCGTGCGGCACGTTGTCCCAGCCCATCATGGCTCCGCCCAGCATTCCGGGAGCCACTTTCAAGGGTTCCAAGAGCTGCGCTGAATGCCACGAACAGATCACGCGTGATTTTCCGACCGCCACGCATTCCCGGTTAAAGGCTGAGGGCAAGAACGCCGAGAATATCGGTTGCGAATCCTGTCACGGCCCCGGAAGCAAGCACATCGCATCTGGCGGCGAGGCCAACACAATTCTCAATCCCCGCAGGTCGCCCGAAACCTGCTTCCAATGCCACATGGAGGTGCGCGCGAAGTTTAACCTGCCTCATACCCATCCGGTGCTCCAAGGCAAGGTAAGCTGCGTCGATTGCCATAACCCACACAAGGGAGATGCGAAGAAAGGCGGTGGCACTTCGTTGATGAGCCCGAACGACACCTGCTTCCAATGCCACACGGCCCAAAAAGGTCCGTTTGTGTTCCAGCACGAAGCGGTACGTGACGGCTGCACGAGCTGCCACGATCCGCATGGAACAATCAACCCGCGCATGCTGCTCCAACGCAACGCCTCGCTTTGCCTGAAGTGTCATTATCAACGGCAGGTACCGTCAACGTCCACATCGGCCCCTTCGGCACAGTTGCTTATCATTGGTGACAATCACACCAACAACGTTACCAGGGGCGCATGTTGGTCCGGCGGCTGCCATGAGTCCATCCATGGTTCTCAGACCCGGCAAACCTTCCTGTATTAATTCCTCCAATAATCTCGAAAGACTCTCAACATGAAAGTGACATTTTCTCTAAAAAATATCATCATTCGCGGTAATCCTCTTACTTCAATATGCGCCTGCGCTGTGCTGGCTGGCGCAACTCCGCTATTTGCCGGAGATGCCAAGACACCTATAACGACCGAAGAGGATAGCTTGCAGAATTGGGTGGAGCTGGGTATTGGAGGTCTGATCTACCAAGGCAACCGCGCAGAAACCCAGCAGAGGCTGGGTGTGGCGACGGGCGTGTACGGCGGAATCACGGACATGCATTTGGAGCAGAACCTCGGAAATAAATGGTTCGCCAAGCTCGATGGGCATGCCATCGCCAATAACAATGACTTCAACCTGACGCTTGATGTGTCGAAAACCGACGTCGGTTATGTGCGCGTTGGCTTCAAGGAGTTTCGCACCTTTTACAACGGGATGGGGGGGTTCTATCCGAACCAGGCGCTCCCGGGTGACGGGGCGTTCATCCCGGCTAACGATGAAGCGATCTATATAGATCGCGGGGATGCGTGGATTGAACTTGGCCTGCGCGAGCCGAGCCTTCCCGAAATCACCTTGCGTTACGACCACCTCTGGCGCGAGGGCGTGAAAGACTCCACCTCATGGGGCGACGTGACCAACGCGCTCTATAACACCGGCCCGCTCCCCGCCTCCGCGAACTATTCGGTCCGCAAGATATCCCCGAGCTTCCTCCAATTGGATGAAATCAGGGACATCTGGTCGCTGGACCTCAAACATACCCTGGGCAAAACCGACCTCGGCCTTGGCGTCCGCTTCGAGCGTTTCACCTCCTATGATTACCGCCAGGAAAACTTCAATCCGGAAAATCCTGTCAATGGCACGGCCAGCACCGGCACAACCGCCGCCGGCACCGCCAGCACCGGACATCGCTACATGACCGACGAGGAGGGTTATTCGGGCAGCGTGTTCAGCGCGCACGCCTTCACACAAACCCATCTGAACGACAAGCTGTCGTTTTCCACGGGATATGCCTTCTCGGAATCGGACATGGACATCATGGGCAGCCACCTGTATGGATCCTACTACAGCATGCCGTCCTACACCGGAGTAAGCAACACGTTCACCAACATGGGGGGGACGAACCACTTCCGGGACATGGTGCTCAACCTCAATCTCAACTGGACGCCCATCAAGGATCTGACGATCACCCCGTCGATCCGTGCCGAGCGGCAAACGATCAACGGGATGGATCAATACTCGAGCTATCCCACGCCGCCGGCGGCGACTGTGGTCACCGGCGTCACCAACAGCACCCACACGCAGTCGCTGGCGGAAGCCATCGACATCCGCTATACGGGCATCCAAAACATCGTTCTCTATGCGGAAGCCGAATGGATGCAGGACGACTCCCGGTTCTACCAGACGAGCCAAGCCAGCACTGCAGCCAATCCGACATTCTACGCGTATAACGATGATTTGAACAATGACAAGTTCACGCTCGGGGCGAACTGGTATCCGCTCAGCAACCTGAGCGTGTCCACCCAGGCATATCACAAGGACCGTTTTGACTCCCCCACTCCTGACAGCATCCTCAGCGGGGCCACCCAGCTCAACCAGAACTACTCGTCCTACCTGTTGTCCCAGAACATGTCCACCAGTGGCGCGAACATCCGTGTCACCTGGCGCCCGCTCAACAACCTCTCGCTGGTAACCCGTTATGACTGCATGCTCTCGAAATACAGCGCGGTGACCTATGATGGCGTTGCCGGGGATATGAACCGGCTGGGCGTCGGCGACGTGACATCCCAGATCCTGAGCGAAAGCATCACATGGAATGCCACGGACCGCTTCTATGTCCAGGGCAGCGTCCATTTGTGCTGGAGTCGTACGAACCTGGTCAATTCGGTTGCCAACTCGAACACCGCATACGGCAGCGCCATTCTGGCGAACTTCCAGAACAATTACTGGGATGGCGTCCTCGCGATCGGATACCAGATCAATGACAAAACCAATTTGGACCTGTCATATAGCTGCTCCAACTCGGACAACCCGGCGAGCAATAGTCCCCAGTATCTCGCGCTCGGCTCGTGCGACGGAATGCAGTCGCTCACCCTCGGCCTGTCCCACCAGTTCACGCCGAGTCTGCGTGCCAGTCTCAAAGCAGGTTACTTCCAGAACCGCGACGCGACTTCAGGCGGCTTGAACAATTATGACGCCCGCATGATC
>Ga0118677_10006227_pt1 | contig 20327 bp, 13 predicted proteins | sample AliMusrvi5mmetaG_FD_86154 | JGI IMG/M metagenome (GOLD analysis project Ga0118677, IMG submission 86154)
CTTGGCGGCCTTCTTCTTGCACATCTCATGGGCTGTGGGCAAGATGCCCACTCTCCTTGAAGGGGACACTCGCCAGCAAGCTGGCTTGGCCACGCAGTGGCGAGCCAGCGCCCTCAAGGAGTGGTGGCGTCCTCGCCGCCATGGCCCATGTGCAGAGCAAGGACAGCCGTCTGGCGGCCCTTTCTTGCTCATCTCATGGGCTGTGGGCAAGATGCCCACTCTCCTTGAAGGGGACACTCGCCAGCAAGCTGGCCGCCATTTTCTTGCCTGGCTCCCGCTCTGCCTAATTGAACCGTATTGGGCATCCTGCCCGTGATGGAAGCCTATCCTCCTACTAAGTCAACCGTACTGGCCTCCCCCGTCGGCCAAAGCAGTTTGGATATATTCCTATTGCATGGTTTATCATTTGCCTTCCACGCGGAAGAATGCTGCCCTATCCGCCGAGTTGAACCGGAATTCCAGCTCACCATTGCCGTTGATGGTTGTTTGTGGATTTGTCATCGGGAATGGCGTGAAGTGGTTCAGGTCGGTGGATTTCGAGATGCCCATGGTCAACTTGAACAGTCCTGTCGTGACATCTCTGCCGAGTAGCGGCGTGCCAATTTTGAGCGCGCCGAGTTGGTCTTTGGTATAGAGCCCGCTCACCTGGGCGTTGGCAAAAAAGTTCTGAACTAACTCCGGTTGGCTGTCGGCTGGGTTGTCACGCTGAACATGGAAGCGTCAGGGCCGTCGATGCTGAGGGCCAGGCCGGAGAGATTCGAGTTTCCCGTGTTTGCGATGGTGAATGCATGGAGGGCTACCCGGCCGCCGCTGGCAGGCCCGAAATTGTGGGTTCCTCCGTTTGCAATCGAAGTGGCTGCTTGGGTTACGGCGATTTGAGGAACGGGCGACATGCGAGTTACAACCACACTGTAGGTTTTGGTGGTCGATCCGTTCTGAGCGGTCACGACAATCGGAATCGCGTTGGCTCCCGGCAGCATAAAAACTGGCAAGCTGGGTGAACCGGTGATTACGGGGGCGCCATTGACCTTCACCGTAGAAGTCGGGCTTGCCACCGTTGGTGTCAGGGTAATGGTTGCGGTCGCACTGCTGACACTTGCCGCGTAGGATGTGGTTCCACTTGAAAACACGGGCGAGAGTGTTCCCGTACTCAGCGCGATAGCTGATAGATCAGCGTTGTATCCGGATGTTGAGAAAATCGCGTCCGCGCTGCGTACCACGCCGCCTGGACTGATCCCTGCGAGCCGGTAGTGATATGTCGTTCCGGGATTGAGCCCGCTGATGGTCACCGATACCGGGGTGGAGACACTCCCTGTCACAGGAGAGGGGTGACCGGAAATCGTCGTTCCGTAGGACACGGTAGGGCCATAGTCGAATGAGGGAAAGTGTCGCTGCCATTCGCGTTCAAACTGCCATTGAGGACCGCAGTGGTTGCGGTCACCGAGCTGGCCGCCATGGTTGTTACTATAGGCTGGGGTGGTGAAGCGACGAGAGCCAAACTGTGCTGGGATGTGGGAGCGCTTTTCACTCCAGCGAAGATTCCGCCTGCACTGAGCCCGGCGGTGCTAACTGCCACCGGTATGTTGCTTTGTTCGGTCGAGTTGTCGCCCAATTCCCCATCACCGTTGAATCCCCAGGAAACAAGGGTGCCATCAGCACACAAGGCCAGGGTATGCATTGCCCCGGCAGTCAGGGAGGAAACCGTCCTTCCCGTGAGAATCCCACCCGTTTGCACTGCAATCGGGACCATCCAACAATTTCTTGTTTTCTACCCCAAATCTTCCTAGCCGATCCTCTCTTCGGCTTTCCGTGTAATCCTCTACTCTACCGCCTTTGCGAGAGAAAACTCTGAATCGGAATGAATGGATTCGCCGTGAGGCAGCTGCTGTCGATTCTGTGATTTTTGATCGGTGTGGGAAACTCACATACGGGCAACCGAACGGTTTGGCTCATGAAATCCATGTAAATCCGTTTACAAGAAAACGACAAATATCTTTGCACCGGTCATTTGAAGATACCCTTGAGGAACTTGCATTGCGTCTGATAGTCGGACACCAGGGCGTGGGGCGCTGCCGCTTCGAGCTGGATCCAGCCTCGATAGTCGATCGCATCCATGGCTTGGCGGACCTTGTGGAAATCAATGCGTCCCTCGCCGAGCAGGGAGTCGGCATCCTTCGCGTGGAATTCGCACAGCAGGCCCTTCAACTGGCGGATTTCCTGATAGATATCGCGTCCCTTATCGGTGGAGTTGCCGACGTCGTAATACACTTGGACGGCGGGTGAGCCGACGCGCCGGATGATATCGAGGTTATCTGCGGCGCTGAGATAATTTTCGAGTCCGAGGATGATGTGGGCTTTTTCCGCTTTGGGCGCAATTTGTTTGAGCAGTTCGACGGTGTGGTCGATGCCGGGCTTGTCATCGAGCAGGTCGCCCTTGGCAAACGCGGCGATCATCACCAGGCGAAGGTTGAGCGCCTGCGCCACGCTGATCGAGTCGGCCAGCCACTCGGCGGCGCGGGGATCGTTTTTCAGCGGCACGTTGTTGAGTTCGGCCAGTGCCAGGGACGCAATCTCCAGGCCGCTGGCCTTCGCTGCCTCACGATAGGCCTGCTGCACGGGTGCCTGGCGGAGAGACATGTTATCAGCCTCAGTGCCCATGTTGACCTGGACGCCGTCGAGGCCGATCTCCTTAGCGACCTCGAAGCAGTCCGGACCAGCCTTGCGCAGCGACCATTGGCATGCCCCGATTTTGAAGCGGCGCTGGTCCGGATCAGCGAACAAAGGTGCCAGCGACGAGCCTAACGCCAGCATGGCGGTGCCCTGGGCAGCGCGCCCTAGAATTTGGCGGCGGGTGATCATGCTTGGAGTCCTTTCATGTCCAATTCGAGTTCTTTGTTCTCTGCGATGAGTTCCACCATCGTCAACGGCTTGTTGCGTGCTGCGGCCTCGCGGCCTAAAATGCCGGTCAGCGCGTCGTCCACCGCCTGTTGGACTGTGGGGTTCTCACAGTTGCCATTGATGATATTCTGATAGAACGTCGCGACGTTTCGTTTGGCGCCCTCGGCGTAGAGGTTCTCAACCTGGCCGCCGTATTGTTTTGGCCCGCCGCGCAAGAACGACTTGCCATAGTAATCGAGCTGCGCGTTGGCGGCGTCGCCGAACAACTCGCAGCGGATGATGCTATCCGCGTTGTTGTTCAAGGCTTGGCAGCGGTGCGTCCACACCAGGCCGTCCTCAAATTCATAGGTCACCAGATAGAGGTCGCGGCCGTCGCCTTGAGCATTGGCCCGGCAGCGCCGCGTTTGTCCCGTGGCACGCACCGGGCGTTTGCCCACGGCCCAGAGCACCGCGTCAATCGAGTGAACGCTGTACTCGACAATGAAATCACCGGACAGGGGAAGGGTCGTAATCCAATTGGTGCGCCGCAGCAGGTTGCCGATGTTGCGCTCAGACGGGTCCGGCCAGACGCCGCTGAACCCGTGGCTATCGATATGCATCAGGCGTCCCAGTGCGCCATCGTGGATGCGTTTGACGACCTCGATATTGACCGGATCAGTGGGCATCTGATAGTCCACGAGGTGGACGAGTTTTTTGGCAGTAGCCAGCTTGCCGGCTGCCTGCACTTTGAGAGCCCGCGGCACGTCGATGGCCACCGGTTTGGCCGCATAGACATGGCAACCGGCCTCGATTGCGGCGTGGGCATGGTCGGCGTGAAACCTTGGAATGTTCACCACGATGACCGCCTCGACGCCGCTGGCGATCAATTTCTGATAGGCGGAGAGGCCGGAGAACCGCCGTGTTTTATCGACGCCCAAGGTATCCCCGGCCTGGTCCGCAGACTCTTGGAAATAATCTGCGGTGGAGTGGATATCATAACCTCCGTGTTGTTTGAAGAGACCTCCCAGCCACGACCCGCGGCCGCCGCAACCGATCAGACCGATCTTGATCTTCCGGGCGATGACCGGGACTGGTGGGGCGGCCGCCGGTGCCTCCACGGCTGCCTGGCTGCGGATCGCAACGATCAGGCTGCCTGCGGCAGTGGCGGCCAAGGTGCCGCCGACAAACCGGCGTCTGGTAACATTTTGATATGGGTTCTCGGATGGCTGGATCATTGGGTTGCTTTGGGGTTGGTGGGGTTGGCTTGGATGCGGGGAAATTGCCATGGGTGCGAAAGGGGGTAGCAGCGCTTCGGGTGTCGCTGCCGCCGTCCTCCCGGAGGAGGACGGGCGGAGGGTAACGCCCCGGCACTTGGGAGTCAACCTTACGCTATGGGGCCCGCGTTGTTGTGCAGGCCGCCGGGAATGCACGAATGTCCGGTTATCTCGTCCCTTGGGGATGGTTTGTCAGCGGGACGTGTGTGAAACGGGATCCAGCTGCACCCGCCGCCAAGCGCTATGGCCGCCGGAGCTTGACATCCGGACGGTTGTGGCACTGACTCTGCGCGTGATCAATCGCCGCTGCTTTCTGACCCTCGCCGCCGCGGCCCCTTTTGCCATGGCCACTCCGGCCCACGCCGCGTCCCACAGCAAGCGCAAAAAGGGCGTCGGGATCGTCGCCGGCGAGGACGGCAAATGGCAGCAGGTGATCAAGCAGCTCAACGCCCACTGGTTCTACTCATGGGGGTCTAACAAGCCGTCGAATGTGCCGGCAGACGTGGATTTCATTCCTATGATTTGGGGCTATTCGGGCGATCAAGCGGGCATCGCCAAGACCGGTGCCGCCGCCAAGGATGCTGGCATTCCCGAGCTTCTGGGCTTCAACGAACCCGACCAGCACGACCAATCGAATCTCACTGTGGAGAAGGCCTTGGCAGCTTGGCCGGAATTTATAAAAACCGGCTTGCGGCTGGGTTCGCCGGGCTGTGTGCATCCGGATGGTGAGTGGATGAAGGCGTTCATGGTAGCGGTCAAAAAGCAGAAGTTACGTGTGGACTTCATTTGCGTTCACTCGTATGGCGGGACCGATGCCAACGCCTTCATGCAGCAGTTGCACAATGTCCACAAGTTATATGACCGGCCGCTGTGGATCACCGAGTTTGCCTGCGGCGATTGGGAGGCGAAAAACGTTGCACAGAACCGCCACAAGCCGGAACAGGTCCTCAAGTTCATGAAGCAAGTCCTGCCGCAACTGGAAAGGTGCTCCTTCGTCGAGCGCTATGCTTGGTTTCCCGCCGGGCCAGACAGCGCCGCTCTCGGTACCTCCGCCTTGTTCGATCATTCCGGCAATCCCACCCCCTTGGGAAAATTCTATCAATCGGTCTGATCCGCCGCCACCCGCCAAGTCAATTCCTAAAGATATGATTGTCCGAAAATATCCGTCAATTCGCACGAGCGTGCTGATGACCGTGCTTGCGGCCACTGGGATGGCTGAGGAAAATGTCGCCGTGGATTGGCGGCTCGAACTGCTGTCCCGGGAAAATGTGTCATCGGAAACTTCCGCGCTTCAGGAAATGGAGAAACGTCTCACGCCGTCCGAGGAAGGCTTGGAGAATGCGGCGGCTCGTCTCGGGGCGGAGGATTTTCACACTCGCGAACAGGCGCAGCAGGAGATTCTCAAAATGGGGAGGGATGTCCTGCCCTGGCTCCGCCGCCAACCTCGTTTCAATGATGCGGAAGTGCGCGTTCGCCTCGGCCAGATCGAGCGGACACTCGGCGCTGACGGCCGTTGGATGAAGGAGGACTTGCTGCGCGAGGCTGTGACGAGCCTTCTGAATGAGCGCTTGGGCCGGAAGACGGACAAGCCCGCAGGGAGCCTTCTTCTGGAGACCTTCGACCATGATGCGGCTTCACTTGCCGAGGGATACCGACGCTTCCGCTTCAAAGCTGGAAAAGGCATGACAGGCCGAGTTTCGGATGGAATCCTGCGAATGTCCGGAAATCACCCCGATGATGGCGACCAGTGCCTGTTGCTCGATGCAGAGCGCGTGACCGGCCAGAAAACCTTTCCCGACTCATTTCAGATCGAGGCCAGACTTGGCGGTGATCCGGGTGGCGAGGGGGCCTATCACGTCGGCGTTTCAGTCGGCTCCGTCCGGGTCTTGTTTCATCCGGGCTTCCCGTCGGGTGGCTTCCGCATCGAGCGTGTGGACGATCACAAACCGATCATTTCCAATACCGCGATGGGATTCGACCCGCCCGCTGGAAAACTCCTCCGGATGCATCTGGAGGTGCGACGCCGCCCAGCGGGTGACGTGGAAATCCAAGCGGCTATCTCTAACGGCAGCACCGTCTTCCGCAAGTCCGCCGTTCTCGCCGCCGAGGAAATCGGCATTCTCGACCACATCGGACTGGAGCGCAGCGGCAGGAACGGCGGCGATGGGCTGTTCGACGATCTGGTCGTACACCTCGGAGATCCTTGATCTTGCGGCTCCATACCCTGGGCATCTCCAGCTCTCGGATCAACTCGGATCTCGGAAATAGCTGCGGCTCTAACGAGCCTCCACCGCTCCCTCACCTGCCGCCCGGGCGGGCATCGTCAATGCGGGGAATTGTGCCCGGTGCCTCCACACCAAAAATGTCGTTAGGGCTTATGTCAAATTCAGGCCACACGAGTTCGCCCCGCCGCTGCGCCGCCTCGTCATGATAGGCACCCAGCTCGTTCGAATTGCAGTCAAGCCACAGGGTGATGCGGCGGAATTCTTCTTTGGTTAGATCAACCCCGTAATGCGTCGCATCGAGATACTTCAACAAAGGCGCGCCATAGGCACCGTGTTTGCCCGGCACACTGCGCGAGCCGCCGTGCCGCGGAATCGTCAGCCATGCACCCGATGTCGGCTTGCCTCCCACAAGATAGAACGCATACGGCTCGAGACTCTTGTATGACATATCCGGCCCCTTGCCTTTCTCTATGTGACATCCGGTACATTTTGCCTCAACCACTGGCCTAACAAGTCTGTGAAAATTCACCGGTTCCAAGCCGCCGACTTCCGGCACAATGCGCGACGGAGCTCGGTGGACGGCGAGAGGGGAGGCGGTGCCGGTGGCCTTCCACTTCGACTCGTGGCACCCGAAGCAGGTCATCTGTTCGCCGGGATGCACATAGGTCACGGAGCGCATCGACTGCACGGCGAGGCCCTTGTCATCGAGTACCTGAAAGCTGATGGCTTTGCCGACGGGTGCCTCGAAGAACGCGCTGCCGTCTGCTTCGATTGGAACGACGCCTAGCACCATTCGGGCCAGGCTCTGTTCCGCATAGCCGATGGCAGGCTCGGCGAGCGGCTGGGTTGATTTCGGGAAATACTGGATGATGCGCAGTTCCTTGAACTTTGCGCCCTCCGGCCACGGCAGGTCGCCATCATAGACATTCATCACCGCCATGGTGGCCTTGGGTGCCTCGGCCGACGCCCGCTCACCCTGCCATGTCTGCACCGGTATGACCGGCGGTGCCACTCGCGGCCGCAATGGAATCGGATCGGTCGGCCGCAGGTTCTTGTTCACTCCCTTGATAAGTAGGTCACAGTTGCCGAATTTGTCTATCAAGTAAATTCCGTCCAGATGATTGGCCAGATAGAAATCCGTGCTCAACGGCCACGGGGTGGCATACTCCCAAGACGTTTTAGCGCCGACCTCCGACTCTGGATAGCGGTTTGCAGTGATGCGTTTCACTTGCGAGGCGAGACCGTCGTCCTCGATCCCGACGTCAATAAGCACCAAGGCCCCAAAGGGCTCACCATGATGCGGGCCGGCGGTGGCGACGTATTTGGTAGAGCCCGCATAACCGGCAGAGTGGGGGACTGCGCGGATATGCCATTCCGTGCAGGGCCTTCTGGTGAAAACCCCCGGCCCGAAATCCTTGCCTTGCATGGTGGAAAACGGGTGCACATAGTTGCCGTGCGGCGAGCGAGGGTCGCGGCCGTCAGGATAACATGTCCATAGGTGCTGCGCGGCGTTGGAATTTCGATCCACATAGTCCCAGCGGGTGTAAACCAGCATGCCGTCGTTGTTAACGCTGGGTTGCCATTCGTCGGTCTCATGGAAACTCAATGGAATCATGTCAGAGCCGTCTGCGTTCATCGAGTGCAGGAAAAACTGCTCCGGCCCGCGATCCGGGAAGCATCTCGAGTAGATTGGCCCTTTACCGCGGGTATCGGTGCGTGTGGAGATGAAGGCAATTCGGCCACCCGGCAACCAGCAGGGATCAAAATCGTTGTGGTTGCCTGTGGTCAATTGCATCAACTGCGAACCGTCGCTATGGATCTTGAATATGTGAAAGCTATTGTCCTCGGTGTATTCCCACACCCGGGGTCGATTGGCATAGACCGGCTTGGCATACGCGAAAAGGATTTGCGTGCCGTCGAACGAGAGTTCAGGGGAAATAATCGCGCCGCTGGCGAGTTTCTGCCCTTGCCACGGCCCGTTCTCGAGAGCCGCGGTTTTCAACACATTGACGATGGTCGGTTCCGCCGACTTGATGCCGCGAGCCACGTAAAGGCCGCTGTCATAGAGTTGCGTGTGGCCGAACGACGCGGTTGTCATGTGCCCTCCGCTGAAGTTATCATCGCCGACGCATTTTCGCTCAGCAAAGAGAATGGCATCGAAATCCAGCATGGGATTGCTCAGCGCCGCCTCGCGGCCAATCGCCCTGGCTTCTCGGTACAGACTGGCTTGGATCTCGGCGGTCCCACCGCCGGCCGCATGCTGCCGGGCGATTCTAGCAAGTTCGCCTTCCCACCGATCAATGTCCGCTGCGGCCGATCCGGCCTTGAGAAAATCGATCAAAGACCTTGCACGCCGGAGCGCCACATCCACCGGATCGCGATCGCTCTCAAGAATGAGGGAATTGGGATCCAACATTTCATCCGCTGCGGGCTGTCGTTTGGCATCGTCGGCGATTTGTTTTTCGGTGCGGGCATATTGGTCGTTCCAGTCCCTGACCACGGGGTCCGAAGGAGATGCCGCCGAAAGGATCGGAAACATTGAGATGGCGAGAACGGCGTTGGCGAGCCGAAAAAGGGGCGTGGGGCAGGGGTTGTGCATGATAGGACCTCGTCGAGTTAGCCGAAAATAATGGGGTTCTCATAATCGGTTGCGGTGCCATCTAATCCAGATGCGGCCTGCTCGTCGATCGGGAAAAGCACTTTGTTGCAAGGATGGCGGCGGCTGCCGCGTAGCATCGGCTCAAATTACAGAACCACCAAGCGATGCATATTATGGATGATCAAAGGACAGGAAGAAGATGGCTGCAATTTTTTTGCGGTCTGCTGTTAGGCGGGACGGTCCAAGCGCAGCATTTCGAGTACAAGGAACACCACCTCGGGCCAACCGGCCTGTTCGGCGTGACCTCGCCGACCGACATCAAGATCACCAAGGTTTTGGAAGGCTCGCCGGCCGATGGCAAGATCAAGGTGGGCGATGTGATCGTCGCCGCAGGTGGCAACCCGTTCAATCAAAACACCCGCCCGCAACTTGCAGCAGCCATCGACCAGGCCGAGACAGAGCAGGCCAAGGGCATTCTCAGCCTGTCTCTGAAAGGCGGCAGCCAAGTTGACTTGCAACTCAAGGTGCTCGGAACCTACAGCAACACAGCCCCCTACAATTGCCCCAAGACCGATGCCATTGTCACCCGCGCCGCCGATGCTCTCGTCAAATCGCGGAATTTCAGCGGTGCCGGCCTGCCCATCGGTCTGCTTGGGTTGCTGGCGACCGGCGAGCCAAAGTACGTCGATGTGGTTAGAAAAGAACTTCACGCTGCGGCGTGGGCGAAGCCGGACCTGGTGCTCTCCATCGATAAGTATAACATGGTGGCATGGAGTTGGGGCTACATCAATCTGCTGCTCTGCGAATACTATCTAATGACTCAAGACGAATACGTGCTTCCTGCAATCAAGGCGTATTCGGTGGCCATCGCCAGCGGCAGGGATGCCGCTGGCCTGTGGGGACACGGTATCGCTTCCCTCGATCTCAACCGGGGTCAATTGCACGGCCGCCTCCCCGGTTATGCCGTGATGAACCAGTCGAGCTTACCCCTGTTTCTCTCGCTGCTGCTTGCTGACAAGTGCGGGATCAAACACCCCGAGGTTCAGGCCGGCATCGAACAGACGCATGCGTTCTATGAGGCCTTCATCGATAAGGGCACGCTGCCTTATGGCGTGCACAACCCTAACCCGAGATCATTCAACAACAACGGCATGAGCGGCCTGGTGGCTGTGGCTTTCGCTATTCGAGGCAACACCCACGGTGCCGCCTTCTTCTCCAGAATGGCGGCTGCAGCATCTAACACCATGGAAACCGGCCATACCGGCCACTACTTCAACCAGCTCTGGACCGGTCTCGGCGCCGACCTCGCCGGCCCGGAGACATCTGCTGCGTTTTTCAAGGAAACCCGCTGGCTGCACACACTCAACCGCACTTGGGACGGGAATTTCACCTATGACGACTGCGAAGGCAAGGCGGGCGTCTTTTCCTACCGCGGGCTCAGCGACGCGGGTGCCCACCTGCTGAATTACTGCCTCGGGCGCCACAAGCTATGCATCACTGGGAAGCATGCTGACTCGTCGATTTGGCTGAAGGGACGGGACGTGGGCGAAACGATCGGCTTGGCAACTATGGATATCAATGGGAAGAGCGATGAGCAACTGTTAGCCATGTTTGATCATCCGATGCCAAAAGTGCGCAGCGAGGCCATTGGCACGCTTCGTTCCCGACAGCATCAGCTCATGGGTTCCGTCCGCAAGATGCTCAAGGATGGTGGCACGGCCCTGCAGCGGCACAGCGCCATCGCATACTTCGGAGTTGGCTGCCCGTTGGAACAGCTCGCTGTGGCGCGCGATGAACTTGCCGCTTTGCTGCGGGATCCAAAGGAAGAGATGGCGGTGCGGGCGGCTGCAGCTGAGAGCCTGTGTGGGCTTGGCGAGGCGGCCTATCCATATTTTGATGATTTGCTCAAACTGGTGATGACCGGGAAGCCGGGCGACCCGCTCGGCAAATTCGACGAGCAGGTGGGCAGCAGCCTCAACGTCTTGTGCAAGGACCCATACGCCGCTGGATTGGTGAAGGACAAGCCATTGTTCTATGCCGTGGTCCTGAAATTGCTAGATCATAAGCGGGCCAGCGGTCGCACCTCGGGTGCAAAATTAATTTCTAACATCCCGATTGAGGATTTTCATTTTGTGGCCGACAAGATTCAATATGTCATCGACGACAAGGACCTGACCTATCACTCATATCACAATTTGGGACCCAAGACCGAGTCCATTTCGCTGCTGGCGAAGCTCAACATCGAAGGCGGCATCGAATTTGCCTTTGATACCCTTGAGGCCGAGGGCGGCAAGGCTGGTTTCAAGATCAGGATGCTCATGGATGTGCTGCCCAAATACGGCGCCAATGCCCAGTATGCCCTGCCCAAGATCAAGGCCGTCAATGCTGGCAAGTTCAAGAATCAGTGGGACGCTATGGTCAACGAGATAGAGTCCGCTACCACCACCCGCAAGATGATCACCCTCGACGAGGCGAAAAATTTCGGCACGGACAAGGCGACGCCGGGCCATTGAAGGTCATTTCCTCACGGGTCGTTACAACCACCTGAACGCATCACTAACACCTCACCTCACTGGAAAGCCCTCCCCATGATGATCAAGCGGCGCAATTTCATCAGGACGTCCTTTGCCGCAAGTGCGGGCCTTCTCTCCGGGCGACAATTGCATGCCCAGCAACCATTCAAAACCAAGCTATCAAAGGCGACCATCGTTGGCAGGCCGGAAGAAGTCAGCCTGCGTCAATTAAAGGAAGCCGGATTTGATGGCGTGGAGACCACAGCGGTAATCAGTGAAAGCGAGGCGCTCGATTGCCGAAGAATGGCGGATAAGCTCGGAATGCGGATCCACTCGGTGCTTCGTGGGTGGACCGAGATGAATAGCCCGGATCGGGCAAAGGTCGAGCAATCCGTGGCGTCAGCGGCAGGGGCCCTGAAAGCCGCGAAAGGCTACGGTGCCGATACCATCCTTCTGGTGCCGTGCCGCTGCGGGGGCATGCCGATGCCGGAAGCGTGGGACTTTGCCGTCGAGTTCGATGAGAAAACCAGCCACGTAACCCGAATCGTGGCGGGTGATAATGAGAAGTACAAGCTCTACATAGAAGCCCAGAATCATGCAACCGACACCTCCCGAGAAGCGATCAAGAAGCTCATTCCAGTAGCCGAGGAGGCAAAGGTGGTGATAGCAATTGAAAATGTGTGGAATAACCTGTGGGTGACGCCGGCACTCGCGAGAAACTTTGTCGATTCTTTCCAGTGTCCATGGATCAAATCCTATTTCGATGTTGGAAACCATGTGAAATATCCCGCGAAACCCCAGGATTGGATTCGAACGCTCGGCCCTCTTCTCGCCAAGGTTCACATCAAGGATTTTAAGCTGAAACCCGATGGACACGGCGGCGATTTCGTCCATCCTCGGGATGGTAGCGTGGACTGGCCGTCAGTTCGGCAGGCGCTCGACGACTCGGCCTATAACGGCTGGCTCACCATCGAGGATAGCGGCTTGAGTCTAACTGAGTTTAGCAATCGTCTCGACATGATCATCGAAGGAAAGTAGGGTCATGAACAACCTTGACAAAAGTGAAGCCGCCCGATAAAATCGGGCATGATCGTTACCCTTCCAGTTACGATAACAACATCTCTATCATCCCCACTATGAGAATTCATCCCAGCTCCCTTGCAATCATTGTTAGCATCGGCCTTTTAGGCATCGGCCAAACTCAAACGCCAGAGGTGCCGCCTGCTCCCCAGCTTCCAACCACGCCTTCAAAAACGACCGTTGGAACGGCTGATCTCCTAGCCGGCAAACGGGTGATGATCCTTGGCGACAGCATCACTCAGGACGGCACCTATGTGAGTTATCTCGAATATTTTCTAACGAAACAATATCCGGAGAGATCCTTCGACATCATCAACGTCGGTCTCTCCAGTGAAACCGCATCGGGTCTATCCGAAGTGGGTCATGCTGGCGGTTCCTTTCCCCGCCCCTGTGTTCACGAACGGCTCCAGCGCTCCCTCGATGCAGTCAAGCCGCAGCGGGTCGTCGCCTGCTACGGCATGAACGACGGCATCTATCAGCCCTACAGCGAGGCGATCATGAAAGCCTTTCAGGACGGCATCACCAAGCTTGCCGATAGCTGCCGGGCCGCTGGTGCCCAGTTGATCCTGGTCACGCCGCCGGTGTTTGAGGGGGGTGCCTACGATGAGGTGCTAGGGAAGTTCTCCGAGTGGGAAGTGGCTCATCCGCCCAAGGGTGTCATCGCAGTTGCCGATCTGCATACCTCGATGGCCGCCGCACGCGCCGAACGGCGGAAGGCGTCCCCCGATTTCCGGTTCACAAATGACAACGTCCATCCCAGTGAACTTGGCCACGTTGTGATGGCACAATCCATCCTGCAAGGCCTCGGCATTCCGATGCCACAGGGAAAAGCGGAGGATCTTCTAGCAGCTGCGCATGCCGACCCGCTCTTCAGTCTTGTGTGCAAGCATCGCAGCACCCGCTCGAACGGTTGGCTCAACCACATCGGCTACACCCGTGAGCGCACAGTTGCCCCCAAAACCGGCGACATCGAGGCCGTGGAAGCCTCCGCCAAGCAAATCCAGACCACGATCAACAAGATGATCCACACACCGTAGCAGAAGTAATCATCGAAGCGACACCACATACCCTCCATGAAACTCTCCACTTCTGCCCTCATCGTGATCTGTTGGGGTTTATGCGTCCCCGCCGCACAGGCCGACTACGCCGGGGAGGTTTTGAAGGATCGCCCGGTCGCTTGGTGGCGGTTAGGTGACCCCGTCACGGGCAATGGCATGGCTGTTAGTGACGTGACTGGCAGGCATCCCGGCATCTATCACGGCAACACGAGTGTCGAGGGCGGCGTGCCGGGGATCGGCGGCAAGGCGGCTCTGTTCGACGGCACCACGGCTTATGTGGAAGTCCCCGATCACAAGGATTTCGCTCTCGACATCCTCAGCGTCGAATGCTGGTTTAAGACGAAGCAGTCATGGACGGAATCCAACTGGCCTGCCAGCGCGTCGCTGATCAGCAAAGCCACCGAAGGCAATGGGTCTGGCGACTGGGTGATTTTGGGCGGTGCCGCCGAGGGAGTTCAGGGCTGTGCCATGGCGCAGTTAGGGCCAACAGGGGGAACAGATGCCGTGGTGGCTTCGCCCGGTGGCCTCAATGATGAGAAGTGGCATCACCTCGTCTGGACGCACGCCGCCAGAGTGAATCAATGGTTTGTTGACGGCGTGAAGGTCACTGAATCGGACGACAGCGGTGGTTCCATCCTCAATGATCGGCCGATTCAGATAGGCGGCGATCCATTCCTAAATGGCAAGTTCTTTCACGGGCAACTTGCCGAGGTCGCAATCTATCAGACAGCCCTGGACGAATCCCGCGTGGTGGCCCACCTCAAGGCTGCGGGGGTGTCGCCCAGGCGACCCGCCATCGTAGCGGCTCCAATACCCTTGGAAACGCTCGCCTTGAAAAACCCTAACGGACTTGAATGGGATCTGTGGCGCAACGAAAGCGGCTGGAGCCTTGGCCAGATATCATTGCATGGAAAACCGCTGGATATGCCGTCCTCAACCGGTGTTCTGGCATTGCGCAATATCGAGACCGGCGAGTTGCACTGGCTGGCCGCCGATCACGCCGAACGTATCGCTCCACACGCGGCACGCCTGTCTGGTCTAACGAAAATTAATGATGCGACGTTGCGCTTCGGAGTCGAGATCGCCCTGCAGGAAAGCCTTCCTGCCGCGACATGGAACGTCTCGTGGTCGGTCGATAAGGACCTCAAGGGTTGGGAGGTGTGCCTGGCCTACCACGGTTCCGGCCAAACTGATTGGCGTTGCACCATCTATCCGTTTGCCGGAAACGACGGGAATGTGGCTCTAGCACCGATGAAATATTGCGGTATTCCCGCTGTGTTGATTTACCGTCCTGACCTCTCGATGGTGGCGCTGTTTGGCATTGATCCGGCCTCAGATTATTTGAATCCGACGAGTTGGACCGGCACGACTGGTTTCCACTTCAAGAGCGGGCAAACACCGCCACAGTTTCGCGTCGGCGGAGGAAAGCTGGCGGCGGGGATCCAATATGGCATGCCACTGCAACTTTTCCTGAGCGATGCCGGTGAATCCGCCAAGGCGATTAGCGGTCTAGCGAAAAACTGGATAGCCCTGAATAAGTATCGTGTTGAACCGCTGCATATCCGTTCGCATCAGGAAGGGTTTGATTTATTTTTGCAGGGGCGGCTCAAGGGCGGAATGTGGCATGAAGGTCTGGGATACCAGATTATGGAGAACTGGAAAGTCGTCTATACGGCGGAGTCGCCCATCAACGCCTGGTTTGATTACCTCCTCTATGAACAGAGCGGCGATCCTTTGTGGCGCAAGCGGGCGTTCGATGCGATGGATCTCGTGCTAAAGGCTCAACATACGGATCCAGCGGATCTGAATTTTGGAGCCCTCGAGACCAATTACGAGCTGGACACCAAGGCGATCAACAGCAACGATCACACTGATAATTGGCACTACAAGGTGGATATGAACAGTTTCGCCGCCCGTTATATCTTGCAAGTCTGGCAGAAGGTGAAGGCTAAGGAAGGGATTGACCGCAAGGACTGGTATCAGTGCGCGGTCCAAATGGCCGACTGGGTCATGAAACAGCAGAACCCGGACGGCGGTCTGCCTCAGGTGGTGGATGATAAACAGAACCGGAAGTCCATCTCCGTCATTTCTGGACGCTCGCTGACGGCTTTTCCCATCATCTATCGAATAACCGGGGATGAGAAATACGCTAGATTCGCCAGCCAGCTTGAGACGTTTCTCCGAATCCATGTGGAAGGCCGTTACTGGTTCACCGGCGCACACGTCGATCTTTATCCTAAAGACTTTGAGGCTGATAGTGTGTGGCATGCCGTGGAATATTGGATCGATAAATATGACCTGACAAAGGATGTGGACTGTCTTAGGCGGGCCGAAGCCGACGCATGGTTTGCTTTCCTGATGTTCTGCCCGAAACAGCTCTCCTGGGTGAAGAATCCGACCCAGACGTGTCATACCGAACAGCAGCATTTCCTGCAGTACTCGAATTACTGTTACAACAATCGCAAGTATGTCTGCCTCGACCGCTTGGCCAAGTTGACCGGCGAGAAGCTCTTCGGCGACCTGTGCGAGCGGATCATTCAGTGTGGCTTCTGGGCTCAGCCGACGTCTGGCCCCTGGGTCGGAGGCATCAACGAGCGTATGAGCGACCCATGGAAGGCCCTGTCGAATGACTTCAACTCCACGGCTCAAGTATATACCGGCGAGTTGGCGACCGACGCGGCCCTACAATTGCTGGAGATGGGCCTCGCCAAACCTCAACAGCATGCCGCTGGAACACCCAAATGATCTGGCAATTCTTATGTGGAGCCATCCGGAGGCCGGTCGTCACGAGACCCAATGGGGGAAAGAGGCGAGGCGAACTTATATGGTTTTGTGGGGAATGATTCGGCTGATTCAAGTCCGTGCTGTCGATGGTCAATCCGTATCGTTAGGATCATCCCCGTAACCGACAACTTCCACCGTGATGATTGAGGGCTCATCCACGGTGCTGGGCACCGGCCTTGGGACTTGTGCGGCGGGCCATCCTGCAGAGTTGGCTGTGCCCGCCGCCGCTGTATCCGAGGCGGACGCTAGGCTGGCAGAGGATATGCTAACGGAGATGGGTCCCGTGGCACCGGCACTCGATCCACCGACTGCGATGTTGGCGGTGTTAAACACATGATTGGCGGCAATGTTGAGGTTGCCGGATACGCGGATCCCAGCGTCGCCAGCGTCCACGGTGCCGAGCGGGGCCACCAGATCCACATCGCCCGGCGGCACACCTTTCACGGTGGCCAGCACGCCGATTCCACCGCCGGTGGCCAACCCTGATAGATCCGTCTGAACCGCAGCACTTTGCGGGTCAATGAGCACCCGTGTCGGCGAGGCTGACTTGACGGTCTTGGAGGATGCACCGGCTGCGATGTTGCCCACCGACGACCAAATGAGTTCGTTGCCGCCGCGAAGCGTGAAAATCCGGCCAATGCCGACGCTGACGTTTTCCCTGGCGAAAATGGAGATATCACCACCGCTTTCGGTGATGATCCCGGGAGGTGTCTGCGGGTTGCCGATCGCGCTGTCGGCCAATTCAAGCCCACCCCCGGGAATGAGCAGAGATATATCACCGCCATTGGTGCTGCGAATGTTGCGGGCTCGGGCAAGAATTCGGCCGTCGCGGGCATCCGGGCCAACCAACAGCGCGATGGCCGCATCCGCCGCTTTGTAGTTGCCAGTGGCGGCATGATCGCGCCCGGCATCCCGTAATATCCGATAGAAAACTTCGATCGCCAGGCGGGCTTGTTCCTCCGCCGATAAATTGCCGAAGACCACACCGGGCGCGATTTCCCCGAGCAGGCCGACACCTTGTGGCGTCGCAACATCATGGCTGATAAAGGCCGCTAGATTCAACCCGCTGTTGCCAAGTCCGCTCGCCGGGCCCAGCCCCGCGCTGACGATCAACTCTGCGCCGCTAAAGGGCAGGTACGGATTGCGGGCATTGCCGACGCTGGCGATGCCCGCCCCGGTGCCGTCCGATTGGCTCAAGCCCGTGCCCAAATCGAGGTTGTGACCTGCCAGCACTTCGAGGGAGCCCGGGCCGCTGATTTGAATATCCCCGGCCTGCGGGCCACTTCCAAGGTTGATGCCGTTACCCGGTTGCTGTGCTGCGATCCGTAGCACACTGGTGGTCTGATAGGGCGTTAGATCACCGCCGCTTGCCACCACACTGATGTCGCCTGCATGGTTGTTTTGAAGATACAGGGCGACGTCCGAAATGCTCTGGCTGGCGATGACGCGCGTCGGCTTTGGCGAGAAAAGTGTCAGGCCGGAAATATCACCGCCATCCGCATACAGGCGCAGTGGCTTTGCGTCATTGCCATGCAGCAATCCGGCGGCATGCAACGCCTGCTGGGTTTGCAAAACATGGCCGCTCGTGCCTCCCGACTCGGCGAGGTGCTGGTTGAGAAAATTGAGGAAATCCGGGCTTCCGGTTAGGCTGGCACTGTTGGTGATGCCGGCGATTTGTTGATAGCCAAAGGGGCTGGCGATGCCTGGAATGGCAGCCGGATCTGCGTCTGAGACGTTGATGGTGGAGTTGCCCCAAGTGAGAGTGTTCACACCGGATAGGCTGACCACTCCATTGGGCTGGAAGCCGTTGATCGAGCCGCCAGCCAGCAACTCAAGGGTGCCCTGTGACGAAGGGGCCAGCGTTAGATCGCCGACCACGTTGATATTGCCGCTCCACGAGGTGGCCAGCAAGCTGCCGGGCCGCAGCGCAAACAAGCTTTGAAAGGGTGTTGTGGAGGTTTCATCCAAGCGCAACCACGGCTTGGTGTACGCCGCTGAAAGAGCCGATAACTCCAACTTGTTCGTGTACCAACTCTGCAAAAATGGCGTGGCCACTCCCGTCGTCTGGCCGGGTAAAGTCGCCGCACTGCGCAACGTCACGTCGCCACCCACCGAGGTGACCGTCACGCTGGCCTGCCCCGAGTAGGTCGAGAAATAGCTCTTCTGCCAGAAACTGTTGAGCAGTCCCCCCGGCAATAAGAACGGATTGGCCACCGGACCTAACAATACATTATCTTCGGCGGACACGCTAAAGCCACCCTTGCCCACAAACAAGGTGGTTGGCAACTCGGTGTAGGCCGTTTCCTGGCCGCTGCTCAGGTTGGATTGGGTCAACACCGAGCGGGTGGGATTGGTGACGATACTGCCGCCAGCTGTGAGGGTTCCGCTGCCCCGTTCAACATCATAGACCCCGGCGTCGATGTTGTGGCCAGCTCGAACGGTTAGATCGCCGCCACCGAGTTCTAGCAACTTCGAGGCATCCGGCGCGGCGACCTTCGTTTGGGTGGCATCGGTGTATCCCGGCATGCGGGCGTTGGTGGGCACCACCGCATCTACATTGCTGATGTCGTGGAGCGCCACCAGCGTCACATTCCCGCCACCCAGCGCCCCTATACCTTGAAAGAAATTGCTGAAATCCACGCACCAAGTCGTGGATGCAGCCTCACCCCAGCGATTGACCCCGAACGTGCCGCTGGCAGGGTCAACGTACCCACGCCGATAGAGCCAGTTGCTAGGCATTTGCCACTGGGAGTCCGCCACCCACTGGCCGGCATTCAGTGTGAGGTGCTCGATATTTTCCCCGGCGTAAAGGCTAACGTCACCGCCTGCCATGCTGTAAATTGCGGCACTCGTCTGCTGGGAATTACCCAGCGAGCTGTCCATACCGACGAGGCTCAGGCTGGGCAGGCGGAACAGCCCACCCATCGTCGGATCTGCGACCCGGGTGCCCGCAGTGAAAATCGTGGCAAATGGATTGAGTAATTGCACGCTCCGTGCGGCATGTATCTCGATGTCACCGCTACCGGTCCGGATCACTTGATAACGATTCGCAATCGCCGAGGCAGTCGTCGCCGTGGCCCCGCTGCCGGCGGCCAGGTTGGTGGCTATTTTACCCAACTTGAGAGAGCCGGTGCCTGCGGCCAGTGGGTCGCCGGAAAGCACCGAGCCAAAGTTGGCAGCACCGAGGTCCGCACCGGCCGAAAGCCGATACGACCAGGTTTGCTCGTTGACCGGTAGCAGTGGGTTTTGAGTTGATAGGCGGGCGCCCCACAGCCAGCCCGGATCTGTGCTGGCAAGCGTCGGGCTGAAGCCGTCGCTCAGGGCATTGTACAGCACAAGGTTTTCGGCAGCGCGTATCGTTAGAACACCGGCCGATCGATTCGCCCCAAACCGATAGGTTGCGAGATTCCAATCACTGGTGCTGGTGGACGATGCGCTGCCCAGCGTGACGTCGCCACTGCGGTTGATAATCTCCACTCCGGGAGCCAGAACCAACGCGGCTGCGAGTCCGGAATTGCTAGCTAGCAAACGGTTGAGGATGGCGTTGTAGTTAGCCGTGGTCGTGCCGGCTTCACCAAGGTAGTTGGTGGCGTCCGTTTGGATGGAGCTCTGGAGCACGCTGGTGATGACACCGCCTGAGCCAGTTAGATCATAGAGTTTGTAGCCTTCCACCAGGATGGCGGACGCATCCATGATGTTGCCGTTAATGGCATGAACGGAAAGATCGGAGTTGGCGGCATTGCGTGGGGCTCGGATATGCAGTTTCCCGCTGAACTGGCCGTTGTAGACACTGGTACCCGCAGTGTTAGCGCCACCGGCAATCTTGGAGGCCACCGAGAGGTTCAATACCGAGCCACTCTGGATATCAACCGCTCCCGTGCCAACCACGCCGTTGAGCTGGGTGCCGGCTTCCAAGG
>Ga0118677_10002926_pt3 | contig 20326 bp, 24 predicted proteins | sample AliMusrvi5mmetaG_FD_86154 | JGI IMG/M metagenome (GOLD analysis project Ga0118677, IMG submission 86154)
AGAAACGTTGGCGATGAGGCCCAACTGAGCACGCAGACGTCGACGGATTTCGTAGCCGTGAAGTGGCCCGTCGTCGAGGAGTCCTAAAATAGCAAGATCTAACACGTTTCTGATTATATCGCACCGATATAGCGAAAGTACAATTTAGAGGGGTGCCCCCTGAAAATGCCGGTAAAACCCCCGCTAGGGTTCCTCTTGTGAGCCCGAAAGCCACCTTCACTACGACCTCCGAGGCATCGGTTGAGTACCGCCTGCTTCGAGACGCGCTCGCAAAAGCAGTGCGCTTGGGCAAGGTGTCTCATGAAGACGCCTGCGACGCTCACCCCGAGCTCGTGAGAGCTGCAACCAACCTCGGAAAATCCACCGGAGAGAAGTGTCCGGTCTGCGGCCAGCGAGAGACGGTCGAAGTGACCTATGTCTTCGGCGCGAAATTACCGGCCGGGGGAACATGTCCAACGAACAAGACGGAACTCAATAGGCTCCTGCGTCGCGAAGAGCCGGTGCAGGCGTATACGGTCGAAGTCTGTACCGCTTGCCGCTTTCATCATCTGCTTCGTCGTTACCCAGGTGGCGGCGATGCCAAACCTCAAAAGAAGACGGCACGCCAACCGTGAGAGGAATCTATGAGCGATCGTAAAACTACGGTTCCGGCCGTTCGGTCAACGAAACGGCGCAATGGAGCAGCGCCGATGGTCATGATCACCGCGTATGACGAACCTTCTGCACGCTTCGTTGATGCTTCGGGCGCCGACATGATCCTCGTCGGCGATTCCGTCGGCAACGTCGTCCTCGGTTTTCCCGACACCTTGCACGTCACCTTGGAAATGATGGAACATCACGTCAGTGCGGTAGCCAGAGCACACCCCGGTGCGTTAATCATCGGAGACCTTCCCTGGATGAGTTATCACGTTTCCCCTCAACAAGCGGTTGAATCCTCGGCGCGTCTGATTCGTGCTGGTGCGCAAGCGGTCAAGTTAGAGGGTGGACAGAATCGTGTCGATGTCATCGAAGCGATTGTCAACGCAGAGATTCCCGTGATGGGCCACCTTGGACTCACGCCACAGTCGGTGAATACGATGGGCGGCTATCGGGTGCAAGGAAAGTCGATTGAGGCTGCTGATTTGTTGCGCCAAGCCGCCCGTGTCGTCGAAGACGCAGGATGTTTCGCCGTGGTCCTCGAAGGCGTGCCCGACGACCTCGGGGCCACCGTGACAGATGAACGGTCGATCCCGACGATTGGGATTGGTGCTGGCCCCAACACCGACGGCCAGGTTCTGGTCTTTCACGATCTGTTAGGCATGGGAAATCGCCAGACTGCGAAGTTTGTGCGGGAATACGGCCAAATCGGCACCGCCATCACCGAGGCCCTGACTCATTTCAGTGATGATGTGCGTTCAGGGGCTTTTCCGGCCTCGGCCGAGACCTATGGGACCCCTGACGAACTCAAAGATCACCTCGGCTCTTAAATTTCCCCTCCGGAGAAAAGGGCAGAGATCTCGGTCTACACTAAGAGTCCCCTCAAATGAGGGGAAGCAACACCCTGCTCTGCGAGAGTCGTAGAGCCCGACACTTCGGTGGCGGTCCAGAGGGAGGAAATATTAATGCGGCACTATGAAGCTGTCATTATCTATGACACCGCGGTGGACTCACAAGAGATCCAAGCAAGCCTTGACCGGTCACTGACGACCATTTCTTCCTTTGAAGGGAGCCCTGGATCAATTGATCGCTGGGGGCGACGTACCTTCGCCTACGAGGTCAACCACAAACGCGAGGGCTACTACGTGATTGCGTCGTTCACCGGTGAGCCTGCAACGGTCGCCGAGTTGGATCGTTCACTTGGCATCGCCGACGAAGTCGTGCGCCACAAGATCATTCGTATCCCCGATCACGTCGTCGCAGCTCGTGCGGCGGCCAACTAAGGAGGACCGAGATGCCAGATAACACCGTCACGCTCGTTGGCAATGTCACTCGTGATCCAGAACTTCGGTTTACCGCAGGTGGTGCAGCGAATGCTTCGTTTGGATTAGCCGTGAACCGCCGTTGGCAGAACCGTCAAACTCAAGAGTGGGAAGAGCAGGTCTCATTCTTTGATGTCGTTTGCTGGCGCGAGATGGCAGAAAACGTTAGCGAATCGCTGACCAAGGGCACACGCGTCATTGTGAACGGCCGCTTAGAGCAGCAGACCTGGGATGACAAGAACGATGGATCAAAGCGATCCAAGATCCAAGTTGTCGCTGATGAAATCGCCCCATCACTTCGATGGGCCACTGCACAAATCACCCGTAACGAGCGCGCTGGCGGACAATCCGCCCCACGCCCTGCCGCACAACCGACCCAACCACAAGCCGAGCCCGCGGGCTACGGCTATGACGAGGAGCCCTTTTAATCATGGCCCGTAACAATATGAAAACCCCAAAGCGTGCGCCGAAGGATCTCAATCGACGCATCAAAAAGAAGCCCTGTCAGTTCTGTCGCGAACAAACAGTATGGATTGACTACAAAGACTTGAACACGCTACGCAAGTTCATGTCAGACCGTGGAAAGATCCGTGCCCGTCGCACGACAGGAAACTGTGAGCAGCACCAGCACGACATCGCAGAAGCGATCAAGACGGCTCGTGAACTCGTCCTGTTGCCCTACACGCAGCGCACAACCACCGAGCGTCCTGGAGGCCGTCGTGGGGATCGTGACCGGGGTGAGCGACGTGACAGTGATGACGACGGCCCGACCTTGGCCGACGTCACGGGCATCGAAGAGATTGTCTCGGACATTGAAGTTCTTGAAGAGATTGCATCTGTTGAAGAAGTCATCGAAGAGCTCGAAGTCGTTGCTGAAGCCGAGGAGATCGTGGAAGCAGTTGCGGAGGAGGAGCAAGCATGAAAGTCCTCTTGAGAGAAGACATTAAAGGTGTTGGGCGTCGGGGAGACATTGTTTCCGTGGCCGGTGGCTACGCTCGGAATTTTTTGTTCCCGACGGGTAAGGCACTTGAGGCGAACAAGTCGATGGAGATTCAAGCCAAGGACATGCAGCGCTCGCGTTCAGCGAAAGATGCACAAGACCGTGAAAGCGCGTTGGTTCAGGCTACTGCTCTTAGTGGAGTAGTCATTGGGATCCAAGCTCGAGCAAGTGGCGAAGGCCGGCTCTTTGGTTCCGTGGGTCCGGCTGAGATTGTGGCTGCCATTGCTGCTCAGAAGTCCATCGATGTCGATCACCACAAGGTGCAGTTGGCTGAGCACATTAAAGAAGTGGGATCAAACCCCGTCACAATTGTGCTCTTTGATGATGTGACTGCTGAGTTGACGGTCGAAGTGATCGCTCAATAGCGAATTCCATGACGACGATAATCCGTAAAGGCTTTCTCGTCGCCTTTGTTGGTTTGTTGGCGTTTCTTACATTCGGTGTGTTCTTCGGTTCGTCGAGCGCGCCCGTGAAAGCCGCAACAACGAATCCGGCAGCACAGAATTCGAGGAACCAGCACGCTTCGGTTCTTCCCACTCAAGGGATGATTCCAAGGGGGACGCTCTACAAGGTGAATTCGGTTCCCGCAGGGGCTGAGGTGGTCTATTACGGTATCGAGCCAATCCAGGCGTACAAGATTTCGCTCACCGATGACACCTGGGATTTGAATTTCTATATGTGGTACCGCTGGAAGGGTCCCTTCGACCCGGTTGGGACAACCACGTTTGATAATTCGAGCAGCGCGTCAACGAACTATTCGGTGACGTACTCGTATACCAACGCAGCAGGCCAAGAACAACCCATCACCCTCTCGAATGGCTATCACTATCAGTTGATGTACATTCAGGCCGGTTTCTCCAACGACTTTAATTTGACGAGATACCCCCTCGATAATCAAGAACTCGAAATTCGGTTTGAATCGACGACCTACGCGTTTAATCAATTGGTTTTTGAACCCGACCCCAGTGCTGGTAAAGATACGGGATTCGGTGTGGCGGACTGGAATACACAGGGCACTTCATATCGTTCCTATATGAAGCACTACTCAACGACTTTTGGCAACAGTGACAGCGGTACACAATTCCAGGACTGGTCGTTGGGGACCTACACGATTTCGATTCAACGACCATTAAGCCACTTTTTGGCAAAGTTATTGTTACCGCTGATCATTGCCATGGCTGCGTCAATCATGGTGCTCTTGCTCAAATCTGAACATGAGATCTCTCGCTTAGCAATCTCTGGAACCGGCCTTCTCACATTAATTTTCTTGCAGCAAGGTTATTCAGCGGACCTTCCTCCCACCGTCCCTCTTGTCATGATGGACGAGTTTTATGCCTTGGGTTATCTCGTTGTGCTCTTTACCTTTGGTCGCATTATTTGGGAAACGACACAGGTGTTTCACCACAAACGAGCTGCGGAAAACTTCATTTTGGTTGACCGGGTCTTGGCCGGTGTGTTGGCTGTGATCTTCCTTGGTGGAATCGCCGCGCTGATTCTGTTCTAGAGCGCTCGTCGAAGCTTGGCAACGGTTGTTAGGCCTTGATGATCTTTGCTACTAAAACAATCAGGACGATCAGCGCAAGTGAAACCTGCACCATCATGATGGCTCGGCCAATACGTGAGCGGATTGCTTCGGTCGTTGGCCCAAAGGTTGAGTTGGCGAAAAATGCCAAAATCAAATAGTCGAACCACATCGGTGGACTGTCGGGGTGTTGGGTGTTTTCGGGAAAGTCGATTGCTCCACCGGGGAGAAGCGTGTCAGCGACCTCATACCAAAGGGAGAAAATCAAGGTGATCGACAAGAAGGTTAAGCAGAGATCACCAATCAATCCACTCTGACTCACACTGTCCAAGCGATGCGTGAAGATCATTTCGAGAATGTTCAAAAGAATATTGATTGATGCAACACTGAGATACGTCACTATCATTACCGAGGCAAACCGCGGTGTTTTTGTTCTGGCGATCACCAGCGTGATGATGGCGAGGATCAGCATGACGAGAAAGAAGGCATTGGCGATTCGGCTGACGATGCTTACTATTTCGCCGAAACCATTTCCGATGGGGAACGAGAAATTTAGGCGCTGCGTCAACAGCAAGTTCACGGCTTGAATGAGTGCCATGACGGCAATAAAAGAGAGCAGGTGGATATCGTGTCCGCGATGAGCGACGTCCGAAATGTCCTCGCTCCCGCCAATGGGATCACTCAGGTGGTGGGGTTCTGGATCGAGACTCTCTGGGGAATTCATAGGTTGTATCCTTTGAATGGAACGAGATCCGCAGGAGGACCTCTCGAAAGCCTAGAGTTTCGGAGTCTCGAGCGCGAGAACGCTGTCATCCACTGAACTGTTACACCCCAGCGACAAACTAGTCCTGTGGACAAAATCACGGGTTACCCACAGGGTTCTCCCCACCAATTACACGGCTTAGGGGTCTATCGCTCCCCAGGCCATTGCGACGACAGTTGAGTCCTGATGGTCCAAGCATTTGACACACCGCGCCCACGACGCCTCCACCCGGCTCCTTCGGGACCGCGTGTACCACCACACGACCTTGACGCAGAAGAGTCCCTTCTCGGATCGATGCTTCTCAGCACAGATGCAATTTCCCTTGCGTTAGAGGTCTGCAGCGCCGATGACTTTTATAAGCCCACACACGGGAACCTTTTTGCTGCAATTTCTCATCTCTACGAAAAAGGTGAACCGGTTGATGCGGTAACCGTGACCGACGAACTACGTCGGACGCTTGACGCAGATCTTGTTGGCGACCCAACAGACTTAGTGGCACTCCAGAGTGCAACGCCGTCGGTGGCCAACGCGCAGCATTACGCCACAATTGTGAGTGAACTCGCACTATTGCGCCGCATGGTGGTTGTCGCTGGAGAGATCTCAGACATTGCGTACTCGGCGCCGACCGATGTCGTTGGCGCGGTTGATGAAGCCGAGCAGAAGATGATGGAAATCTCCGATCGGCGCAGCGCTGACTCTCTTGCCCGACTGGACGACTTGTTGATGGCAAGTTTTGAGCGCATCGAAGAATTGGCGAATCGTAAAGAGACAATGACTGGTACGGCAACGGGTTATACCGACCTGGACAAGTTGCTGGCGGGACTGCAGCCGGCGTCGTTGACCATTGTTGGTGCACGTCCTTCAATGGGTAAGACAAGTTTTGCACTTGGGATGTTGACGCACATTGGTGCAATCGACAACAAGCCCGCTCTGATGTTCTCACTGGAAATGAGTCACCTCGAGCTCACCCAGCGTCTGCTGGCCTCAGAAGCACGGGTCGACTCAAAACGTATGCAGACCGGCCAACTCTCGGAGTCGGACTGGAAGAAGGTGTCCAGTGCCTTGACACGCCTCTCGGATTCGCCGATCTATATCGACGACAACCCGCACCTGACGATTATGGATATTCGAGCCCGAGCTCGTCGTCTGAAAAAACAGCACGGTGAACTCGGCATCGTCATCATTGACTATCTGCAGTTGATGAGTTCGCGGTCGAATGCTGAGAACCGTCAAGTAGAGGTCGCTGAGATGAGCCGTGGACTGAAAATCTTGGCCCGTGAATTGAATGCACCCGTCGTTGCGCTCTCTCAGCTCTCTCGAGGTCTTGAGGCTCGCCAGGATAAGCGGCCAATGCTTTCGGACCTTCGTGAATCAGGATCCCTTGAACAAGACGCTGACGTGGTGGCATTTCTTTACCGAGAAGAGGTTTACGACTCGGAAGCTCCGCCGGACCGTCGGGGAATGGCGGAGGTGATTATTTCAAAGCACCGAAATGGACCTGTAGGCACCGTGGAGCTGGCGTGGCTTGGTCAGTATGCGCGCTTCGACAATATGGGAAGGAATCTGTAATGCCTGAGTTTGATGAGACCTTTGATCTCAATCCACTTTTTTCACGTCCAGGAGAGATGGAAAAAAAGATGAAGTTCAGTCTTGAAAACGGCGCTATGTCGCCTGAGACCGCGTACCAGATTGTGCACGATGAAGCCATGCTTGATGGAAATGCGCGCCTGAACCTCGCCACTTTCGTCACGACGTGGATGGATCCCTTGGCCACCAAGCTTTACGCGGAGACGGTCGACAAGAACATGATCGACAAGGATGAGTACCCGGCAACCGCGGCGATTGAACAGCGATGTTGGACGATTCTGGCCGACCTCTGGAATGCTCCTAATCCTCAGCACACGATTGGAACGTCCACGATCGGCTCTTCTGAGGCCTGCATGCTTGGTGGACTTGCGCTAAAGCGTCGTTGGTCCAATGAACGTAAAGCCGCTGGGAAGTCCACTGAAGCTCCCAATATCGTGATGAGCTCTGCGGTCCAAGTCTGTTGGGAAAAGTTTGCCAACTATTTTGAAGTTGAAGCCCGCTATGTTCCCGTCACCGAAGAGCACCAAACCCTTGATAGCGAAAACATCAAGGATTATGTCGATGAAAACACCATCGGCGTGGTGGCCATCCTCGGCGTGACCTATACCGGTATGTATGAACCCGTCGCCGAGATCGCTGCCGCGTTGGACGAGATCGAACAAGAAAAAGGATTCAATGTTCCGATACACGTTGATGGGGCGTCGGGAGCGTTCATCGCTCCCTTTCTCCAGCCTGATTTAGTTTGGGACTTCCGGCTTGAGCGGGTGCACTCAATTAGCACCAGTGGACACAAATACGGCCTGGTCTATCCAGGAATTGGCTGGGTAGTTTGGCGCGAGGAAAAAGATCTTCCCGAAGACCTCATCTTTAAAGTGTCCTACTTGGGTGGCGAAATGCCAACCCTGGCGTTGAACTTTTCCCGGCCAGGAGCTCAGGTGCTTCTTCAGTACTACATGTTCCTTCGCTTGGGTCGCCAGGGTTACACCGAAGTACAACGTTCTTCTCAGGATGTTGCGAACTACCTTGCAGAAGAGATCGGGAAACTGGGCCCATTTGAACTTTGGAGTCCGACGACGGATATTCCTGTTTTCGCGTGGCGACTCAAAAAGGCTTACACCGAGAAGTGGGATCTTTATGACTTGAGCAACCAACTGCGCCAACATGGTTGGCTCGTTCCCGCATACCCGATGCCGGACAACTTGGCCGACATGACTGTTCAGCGGATTGTGGTGAAAAACGGATTGTCAATGAGCTTGGCGGGAATCCTTCTTGAAAAAATACGCGAAGCTGTCGCCTACTTAGATGGCCTCGAGGGACCACTGCCCAAGGAAGGTCGCGTCACTGCGTCCTATTCACACTGACGCTTCGGCACTCCTTCTTGAGAGAGCCAGTGACGGCTTAGTGGCTGATCATTTGGGTTGCATGCGGATGCCTGCGTCAATACGAATCGACTCGGCATTGATGTAGCTGTTCGCTAAGAGTTCAACGGCCAGGGTTGCAAACTCTTCGCTTCGGCCTAAACGCTTTGGGAACAACACGCCTGTTCCAAGACGAGCCTTGAACTCTTCGCTGGCTTCACCTTGACCGTAGATGGGGGTGTCGATAAGTCCCGGAAGAATACAGTTGGCGCGTACGCCAATCGCTGAAAGGTCTCGAGCTAACGGCAAGGTCAGACCGACGACGCCACCCTTTGATGATGCGTAGGCAACTTGGCCAGTCTGGCCGTCTTCGGCGGCGACCGAAGCGGTGTTCACAATTGCACCACGTGAGCCGTCCTCGTCTGGCGTGTTGTGGCTCATCGCTGTTGCGGCCAAGCGACAAACGTTGAACGTTCCCACCAAGTTGATTTCGATCACCTTGCGGTAGACATCAAGATCATGGGCACTTGCGTACTCGCCGTCTTTTCCGATAGCGCGTGACGCCCAACCGACACCAGCACAGTTCACAACGCTAAAGAGGGGTGCCGCAGCAGTGGCTGCGTTAATTGCCTCGATCACTTGTTCGGTGTTCGTCACGTCGGTGTGAACAAAGGTGCCCTTGATCTCTTTCGCTAGTGCATTTCCAGCATCATCATTGAGGTCAGCGATCACTGCATGGACGCCCCGATTCGCCAATACTCGTGCGGTTGCCTCACCGAGTCCTGATGCTCCACCGGTGATAATTGCTGATGTTCCTTTTAACTCCATGATGGTGTTCCTTCCTTGGGACTCTTCCACTTGTCGTGAGAAAGTCATATGAGACAGATTCCGAATTTGCGTCTCTTAACTTACCCTTGAATCAGGGGAGTGATTTGAGCCCTAGCGTGGGGCCATGGCTTCCCGCTATGACGCAGAGATCGATGACCTCTCTGGACTCCTCGGAGATCTCCCTGCCTATCGCTCTCGTCAGGTCTTTGAGGGTCTCCACAAGAATCTGGCGAGCCCCCAAGAGATGACGAATCTGCCACAAGATCTGCGGGATCTTTTGGAGACAGCGCTCCCGTCAGCGCTTCGAGAAGTCGAAAAAACCGTGACGGACGACGGCGAGACCACGAAGTGGGCGTTTGCCCTTGATGAGAAAAGCGCTATTGAAACTGTCCTGATGAACTATCGCCAGCGCGTGACCGTCTGTGTGTCAACCCAGGCGGGCTGTGCCATGGGGTGCACGTTTTGTGCGACCGGACAGGGTGGGTTCTTTCGCCACCTCACGGTGGGCGAAATCGTCGAGCAGTACATCGTGGCTGCTCGAGAAGCACAGCCTCGACGGGTGACCAACATTGTCTTTATGGGAATGGGCGAACCCATGGCGAACTACGACAACATGATGGCGGCAGTGAATCGCCTTCATCACGCCATCGGCATCTCGGCACGCAAGATCACCATCTCGACTGTTGGGATTGTGCCAGGAATTCGCCGGCTCACCCAAGAACCCTTGCAGTTGAACTTGGCGGTTTCGCTCCACAGCGCAAATGATGTGCGACGCAATGAGCTCGTTCCGATGAACAAGCGCTATCCCCTGTCAGCGTTAGGTGACGCGTGCATGGAGTACGTGGAAACGACGAATCGCCGCCTTTCGTTTGAGTGGGCCTTGATCGACGGGGTGAACGACACCGATCGTGACATCAAAGAGCTTGTGGCCTATGCCCGACCGTTGAAAGCACACGTCAATCTGATTCCCTTAAACCCCACCCCGGGATACTTGGTGAGAGGAACATCTAAAGAACGCGTCCAAGAGTTCTTTTCAGCGCTGAATGAACAGGGAATCATGACAACAGTGCGCAACACTCGAGGATCAGAGATTGCAGCGGCCTGTGGACAACTCGCCGTCCCGGTCTCATTTTCTCGTCCTCCCGTCTAGGAATCCCCTTTGTGGGTCTAGGGGGATCGGCTTAAGGATCTCCGCCACTGAAGTCCCAGAAAGCGCCTCGGAAATTCTCTAAGAAGTTGACTAGATTGATATTCTCTCCTGCGCAACTGCGGGCGAAGAATAAAGGGGGAATAAAATGACGTTTGCGATTCCTGGTTCCAAAGAGAGCCCTGTTCAGTACAAAGCGAAATATGACAACTTTATTGGGGGCAAGTGGATGCCGCCAAAAGCTGGAAGGTACTTTGACAATATTTCGCCAGTAACAGGCGAGCCCTATTGCCAAGTTGCGCAGTCAGATGCCTCGGATATTGAAGCAGCGTTAGATGCAGCACACGCAGCAAAAGACGCCTGGGGCCAGACGAGTGCAACGGAGCGGTCGAATATCTTATTAAAGATCGCCGACATTATGGAAACGAACCTTGAGTACTTGGCCATCGCCGAGTGCTGGGAGAACGGCAAAGCAGTTCGTGAAACAATCAACGCGGACCTTCCCTTGGCGGTCGATCACTTCCGCTATTTTGCCGGGGCGATACGCGCGCAAGAAGGCGGTATTAGCGAAATTGATCACGATACCGTTGCGTATCACTTCCACGAGCCACTGGGTGTTGTGGGACAGATCATTCCGTGGAACTTTCCCATCTTGATGGCAGTATGGAAACTCGCCCCTGCCTTAGCAGCAGGAAACTGCGTCATCCTGAAGCCAGCCGAACAGACACCTGTATCGATTTTGTTGTTGGTGGAGCTGATCCAAGACCTGCTTCCCGCAGGTGTCTTGAACGTGGTGAATGGATTTGGTGTCGAAGCGGGGAAACCCCTTGCATCAAGCCCCCGTATCGCCAAAATTGCCTTCACTGGTGAAACCACGACCGGCCGCTTGATCATGCAGTACGCGTCGGAAAACTTAATTCCGGTCACGTTGGAGCTTGGTGGAAAGAGCCCCAACGTCTTCATGGAAGACGTCATGGACGAAGATGATGCCTTCCTTGATAAGGCAATCGAAGGACTTGTTCTGTTCGCCTTGAACCAAGGTGAAGTCTGCACATGCCCTTCGCGTGCCCTGATCCAAGAATCGATTTACGAGAAGTTCATGGAGAAGTGCCTCGCTCGTGTAGCGGCCATCACAAGTGGTTCGCCGTTGGACCCCAATACGATGATGGGTGCGCAAGCTTCGAACGACCAGTTCGAGAAGATCATGAGCTACATCGAGATCGGCAAGGCGGAAGGTGCCGAGATCTTGATTGGTGGAGGAAAGCGAGTTGTTGAAGGCTTCGAGGGTGGTTACTACGTTGAACCAACGGTCTTCAAGGGCAGTAACTCGATGCGGATTTTCCAAGAGGAGATCTTCGGTCCTGTTTTGGCGGTGACGACCTTTAAAGATGAAGCCGAAGCGCTAGCGATTGCTAACGACACTCTTTATGGCCTTGGGGCTGGCGTGTGGACCCGCGACGGCAGCACGGCATACCGTTTGGGTCGTGGTATCCAAGCCGGACGTGTCTGGACGAACTGCTACCACGCGTACCCTGCACACGCAGCATTTGGTGGATATAAGAACTCTGGCATTGGTCGTGAGAACCACAAGATGATGCTCGATCACTACCAGCAGACCAAGAACCTCCTTGTGAGCTACAGCCCGAACAAGTTAGGGTTCTTTTAAAAACGACTACCGGTGTCGCGTTGCGGAGGAGATCTGGTCTCCTCCGCATGGCGCATGGCGAGAAGGAGCGGAGATCGTGACCGTAAAGCGAGTCGAGACGACAAAAACCGCCGATACCCTTTTGAATCAACTCGTTGAAAAGTATGGGGCGCTGATGTTCCATCAGTCCGGCGGTTGTTGTGATGGAAGTTCGCCAATGTGTTATCCAATCGGAGACTTTAAAGTCGGCCAACGCGACGTCTTCCTCGGCTATGTCGGTGATACCAATATTCCCTTCTACATCGGCGGTGATCAATTTGAATATTGGAAGCACACGGCATTGGTCATTGACGTCGTTCCCGGGCGCGGGAGCGGATTTTCAGTAGAAGCCCCTGAGGGGGTTCGCTTTCTTACTGTTTCGCGGGTGTTTAGCGACGATGAAGTTGCTGAACTAGAACACCAAGGACCAGTCCTCACCGGACCACAGCCAGGTCTTTAGGTCACCATCAACCTTCGTCAGTAGCCTCTTTGGTGATCTGCGGGCCGGGATTCGTCGCCGTTCTCCAAAATTCGGGAAGTATCTTGGCCAAGACGGCGGCCCCAATGAAACAAGCAAGCCCCCCAGAAACGACCGAGAATTCTGTACTGGTGACCGCAGCGACACCACCCGCTTCTAGGTCTCCAAGACGAGGGCCACCGGTGACGACGGCCATTTGAAACGACGAGAGTCGGCTTCGAAATGAGTCGGGTATTGATGTCTGAAGAATGGTGTTGCGCAAAACCGCTGAGATCACATCTGCCCATCCCGCTAGGGCTAAGAGCACGAGTGCGATCCACAAGGAAGTGGAAAAACCAAAGAGGGCAATCGCCACTCCCCAGGCCATGACGGCGATGACAACCGCACGTCCACGGTGGGTAATGTTTGCAACCCAACCCGTCGTTAACGCTCCGAGTAAACCGCCGACACCTACTGCTGAATAAAGCAGACCCAGGGTTCCCGTTCCTCCATGGAAGATCTCAAGCGCCATTGCCGGAAAGAGGGCTCGGGGCATGCCGAAGATCATGGCGTTGAGGTCAAGGAGATAGACACCCTGGATAATTTGTCGACCGCGAAGATAGCGGAAACCTTCAGCAATGGAGCCAAGACCAGCTTTTGTGGCTCCTGGCGTTGGTGGCAGCGGATCGAGAAAAAGCAACATGACGATGAAGAACACAAAACTGCTGCCATCGAGTGCGTAGGTCCACGCCAGTCCAGCCGTGCCAATCAGAATCCCGGCGATAGTAGGTCCGAGAATAATGGCGATTTGAAAACTCACTTGGTTAAACGAAAATGCCGCAACAAGATCCTTCGGCTTCACCAGCATAGGAATTGCCGCACTGCGCGCCGGGTTGGCAAACCCGGTGAGGCCAGCGGCGAGTGCACTGACAAGATAAAGAATCAACAGCGAGTACGAGCCGCTGAGGGCATTCCACGCCAATGCACCAGCAGCAAATGCTGAACAGAGTGATGCCCAAATCAACAACCATCGGCGATCAATAACATCTCCAACCGCGCCACCGATGAGCGAACCTGCAAGTAAGGGGATCAGTTGCGCCAAGCTAATAAGACCGACTTGGAGTGAAGAGTGGGTGCATGACCATCTGGAAGCGGTCGGCCTTCGGTCTGGCTCACGTCGAAGACGTGGACCACTCTGAAGCCACCGACGCGCCACTGCTCGCCCGTGATCGCGTCGCCATGCGCCTCTTCCGTCACCTTGTAGCGGCAGGGCGCCAGGATCTTGATCCCGGTCTCGCCTGCGGCCACCGAGCGTCCCAGAGAGCGCCAGCGGGAAAAGCTGGCGACCTGGGTTGCTTTGGGGTGCTGGGAGAGGATGAGGGCGATGTTGTTAGGGCTGTAGTGGTGGAAGCGGCGAGCCACGTCCAAGTAGGCCTGCCACTCCGCCGAGTTGGCGAAGCGCTCGACTTGCTCGACGAGACGCTGATGAGCCACTTCCAGGTTCTTCCTTGCTGCAGGGGCATTAGATGCCATGGGTGCTCCTCCTTTGTGAAGCCCTGGGATTCAGGGGCTGGAGGTCACCGTCGGCGCCAGGTTCGAGGTGACAACTCCCAAGCTCAAGAGTTCGCCTCCGTTCGCCGTCTGAAGTCGTTCGGCGTCGTGTGCACGCCCCCTCTATCGACGGACTGTCTCCCGGTGACGGCAACCACGCCGTCCGAGAGGAGAACAGACATGACTGAACCGACTGAGCCAACAGAGCGCGTGATCTGCGACACCTGCAACCGTCCCCTTGCCCTCTACCAGCGCCACGGCGAGGCCAAAGGCACCTGGCTGCATCACGATTGGGACGACGCGGGTCACCAGCCCGTGCCGAGGACCGAGCAGGCTTGCGACGCGGTCGCAGAACTCTGTGACTTCTGTGGGAGGAGCGAGGTCGAGTGGTCCTATCCCTGCAAGACCTTCGTCGTCGAGTTCGCTCCGTTCCCGGATCTCCAGGGGATGGTTGGTGGTTGGGCCGCGTGCAGGCGATGTTCCTCATTCATCGAGCAGGGCTCGATGAATGAGCTCGCGCTCCGCGCGGTGGGGCGGATGCCGCAAAGGGTTCGCCCCACCGTGCTTCCAAGGGTAAGGAAGCTGCACCGTCTCTTCGCGAGGAATCGGTGTGGTGACCCTGGCAGAAGGCATCCTCACGGAGCCACCTGGCAGCCCACTCCACGACGTCCCGCGGCTGCGGGGGTCGGCCCCGGTCGAGGCGCTGGACCTCCAGCGCCTCAGCCAGCCTCTGTCGGTCCTTGGGGCTCGACAGAGTCGCGGCCACGAGCTCCAACAGTCGGCCAAGGACCCGGGTGCGGGTGTTCGCCTTCCAGACGTTGTGCCAACGGCTTCCCACGTACTCCTCCAAGGCCCCGAGCACGGTGTGCTCGCAGGCCAGGGTGTCCGTGGGTCGGCCCTTGGCGTCGAAGCGCCAGTTCTCCTGGCGGTGGTGGGCCTTCCAGAGCTCCTTGATAAAGGCCTTGGCGCGGGCCTTCGTCGGGAAGCTGCTGTCCTTGCACTCCTTTGGCCGGCGGCCAGGGAGCGGCTCGAAGCGCCAGCGGACCTGCCACGTCGTGACCTTGGTCTCGCTACCGCTTCGGCGGTTCTTCTTGGTGGTGACGATCGGCTTGTCGTTGTTGCCGATCCAGGCATCTTGGAGCCTCATACGGTCACCTCCTGCATCCAGGCCTTGGTGGCCTTGCAGGTGACAGCGATGCGCCGGTTCTTCAGGCGCAGTCGCCGTGGGAAGGATGGGTATCCTTCGGCGGCCCACTTGTACAGGGTGTGGGCCGATACACCGAGGAGCTCGGTGAGGGTATCCAGGTCGAGGACCTGGTCGCATCCGCCGCAGCGGTCTGCTTCATGATTGGTAGCCATGTACCTGTCAGTCGGACAGGCCACCATTCGGCGCACACGCGACCGCGATTGGTGTCGCAGCGGTGTCGCCGCTATCTCACCTCCATCCGAAAGTGCCTCTGAACTGGGATTTTGTGCCTTGCACCGGGTTCCAAGCTGAGAACGCGGGTCCGATTCCCGTCACCCGCTCCAGATTGCTCTAGCAGCTTGAAATATCGCCAACGGTGGCCGAATCTGGGCTCGCCGGCGCGCCCTTCACCGCCGAAGACCAGGTCATCCCGACGGTGGTTGGCCAATACGCCAGTGCTGCGGTAACCGATGCTGTCCATGCGGTAGCCGAAGACTTGCATTCCGCTGTTGCACTCGACGATGCCGAGATGTTCTGACTGTAGGTCTCCATCGATGTGAGGTACCCCGTCACTTTGTCGATCTGCTCTTGCGTAACGGTGGCATCTCCGTTTTTGGCCCATTGCTCTTGGGCTGTCGATAACTGACACCCTGCGAATCCCCACTTGGTCCCATCTGAATTGTTCGAAAATGCTGCGCAAGGGTCTCCCGATGAAGTACTACTCCCAGAGCTACTTGGACTGCCTGACGATGATGTCGAGCTGCCAGACGAGCACGCGGCAAACAACAACGCTAGGGAAACCAGTGAAATGGACGCTAATTTCTTCATGAAAATTTACCCTTCCATCGGTTCGTGAAACTTCCAAAAAATACTCTGAGCCCAGCGCCTGTGTCAAGGATTCAGTCGAAGGCGTGATGACCCGTGACAACTCCCGTTGTTCTCCACACAGAGATTTCTTTCACGTTCAATGAGGGTCCACGTTCACGACAGCAGAAGCTCCTCAATGTTGAGCCAGGAGAGGCTTGATTGTGTCAATCTGCCGAGAAGGTAATATCAGTTCTCCTAGCAACAGAGATTTCAATTCCACCGGTACAGAGAGGTCATCATGAGCGACAATGAGGAATCAAGCGAACATTCAGGCGAAGGTAAGTTCGGTGATGGAATTAAAGAACCCCTCTATGAATTCAAAGCGTCGCGGCTAAAGGGTGGTCGTCTCCTGACGCCAAACGTGATTCGGATTTGGCCCGACCGTGTTGAAGAGTACGAACACCACGCAATTCGGAAGAAAGAAACGCAAGCGATCCGTTATGCGCAAGTTGCTCAAATCAAAATGTCCAAAGGAATGGTCTACGCAGAGATCACCGTTGAATCAACTGGCGGCCACGTGATCACGATGAAGGGCGTCCCGAAAAAGGATGGCGAGAAGGTGAAGACCATGCTCGATCAAAGAGCCGAGGAAGCACGACACGGCGCAGTCGCTGGTGCGCCGGCGCAAGCAGCGCCAGTTCAACAAGCACCAGCTGCGGCAAGCATGGCTGACGAACTGATCAAACTCGCCAAACTCCGTGATGATGGAATCCTCACGGAGGAGGAGTTTGCTCAGCAAAAAGCAAACTTGATGAAGTAGTCCGCTCAATCAGAACTGCTCGTTCACTCTTCTTGCTTGAACAATCGATGGTATTCTCAGATCCGTCGTCACCCTCCTTCTTGAGAACGAGAACCTGGGCGGAGACGGACCAATTCTCAACAACGAAGGAGTACCAGAATGAGTGAAGCCTGGATTATCGATGCGTGTCGAACCCCCCGTGGAATTGGAAAAGTAGGAAAGGGAGCACTCGCTGATCTTCACCCTCAACTTCTCGGTTCAACCGTTCTGAAGGCCATTGCTGAGCGAAACGACCTCAACACTGATGACGTCGACGATGTGATCTGGGGAACAAGCATGCAGGGTGGGACCCAAGGTGGCGACCTCGGCCGTATGGCGGCACTTGACGCTGGTTTTTCAATGAAATCAAGCGGCATGACCCTGGACCGTTTTTGTGGATCTGGCATCACGACAGCAAACTTGGCCACTGCGAACATCATGTCGGGACTCGAAGATGTGGTCATTGCCGGTGGCACCGAAATGATGTCCTGTTACGCGGCGAATCGAAATGCTGGCTACTTCATCGACAGTGGCAATGAGCACCTCCGAGCAATTTTTCCTCAGCCCAATCAGGGTGTTGCCGCCGACGCTATTGCGGCATTAGAAGGAATCTCGCGCCAATCGCTCGATGAACTCGGTGCCCTCTCTCAGGAGCGCGCAGCTGTTGCGATCGCTGAAGGACGATTTGAAAAAAGTTTGATTGCGGTCTCTGGGCCAGATGGAACGATGTTGTTGGACCACGAAGAGTACCCACGTCCAACGTCCACTTACGAAAAGCTCGCCACCCTTGAGCCTTCGTTTGGAGCTATCGCTGACATTGTTCTTGACGATAAAGGAACGACGTTTCGAAATATGGTCCACCAACGCTTCCCAGGTTTAGAGTTTGAACCAGTCCATCACGCAGGAAACTCTTCTGGTGTTGTTGACGGTGCTGCAGCAATTCTCATGACCAGTCCCGACTACGCAACTGCTCACGGGATGAAGCCACGGGCTCGAGTCGTGGCAGTGGCCAACATGGGAGACGACCCAACGTTGATGCTCAATGCCCCAGTACCCGCTGCGAAAAAAGTCCTTGCCAAAGCCGGAATGACCATCGACCAGATCGATCTCTTCGAAGTCAATGAAGCCTTTGCCGTCGTCACTGAGAAGTTCATTCGGGACCTTGCCATCGACAGAGAAAAGATCAACGTGAATGGCGGATCTATTGCTCTCGGTCACCCAATCGGCGCCACAGGAGCAATGTTGATAGGGACTGCACTTGACGAGTTAGAACGCCAAGACAAGCAGTTCGCGTTAATCACCATGTGTGCTGCTGGTGGAATGGCTCCTGCCATCATCATCGAACGAATCTAACCACGCAGAGCATTTCGCTCCGGACCACCGCCAACTCTGGAATTAGATCAGGCTTGTAATGGTGTCAATAGTTGGTTGAGATCGAACCACCATCGCACCTTCTGGCAACCCAGTGATCTCATCATCGCTGTAGACAATGGCGAGATGATCCCACCGTCGCTCGTCGCCGATAATGGTGCCTTCGACAGAGAACATCACCGCGTGTTCAAGAGGAGCCGGAGAAGGCGTCCCTGCTGGAAATCCAACGAACTGAACGGTGCCTGATCCATCTCCTTCACCGTTTCGAGGACCCAGCGGGAGTGAGCACATGATGACGGTGAACTCCATACCTGCATCTTTATGGACCTTCTTTTCCTTGAAGTCCTCACGGGTCTGCATGTCGATGAAGGCCTTTCGAGTGGGGTAGCGAACGATGGCCATTCGATCCCACGAGCCATCAGTGTCGAGAACGTCGCCGACAAATACCATGTCTGCTCCAATTTTGGCTAAGACGTCTGTTGGTGCATAGCGATTGTCAGCTTGCTTCCCTGAAATCTGCTCGCCGCCATCCGCATATGACGCCACTTTTTTGTAGCGCATGAAGTTGACCATCCAGATTGGTCCATCTTCTTCTTCAGGTCGAGTTGCTAAATGTCCCGCATAATCAAAATCAATTATTCCGTAGTCCATTTCCAAACTGTAGCCATCAACGACGACAGTTGCTCAACTACCCTTTAGCCATGACGAGAAGCGCACTTTGGGACAGCCCCTGGCCTGCTGAAGATGCTGGATCCCAACGGCGCAGTACTCCACACGATCAAGGAGGTCTCGAGAAGTCACTAGGACTTCATCTCACCGCGCCGTTGGTCGCTTCTTCAAGAGACATTCTCGTCTTGACGATGGCCATCCTTCGAGATCCAGGCGAACTTTTCGTCGTGGGCCACAGCGGGCCACCGGATGCGACGAGTTTTGTTGAACAACTCGACCCTTCGTCACTTGAGACAGTGCGCCGAAGTCAAGATCTCGCAGGCGGTCCGGTCTGGCCTGGAGGAATTGCTGCACACGCAAATGGTTCGCTCTATGTCGTCTTTGGAAATCACGCACATCGACTCTCTGCCTCACTCGAGACGCTCTGTTCCGTAGAGCTCCCACGTGACCGGCCCTATAACAGTTTTGTCATTCTAGAAACAGGTCATCTCGTCACGAAGGATTTTGCTGGGCCGTTTCACGGGCATGATCCTGACGATACGCGAACAAGCCAGCTTCTGGTTCTCGATCCCAATGATCTGTCAATAATCTCAACATTGGATCTTTCAGAGCCCTCTGTCGCTCGACTCTCGGCAATTGAGAATGAAATTGTTGTCGTAGGAACGACGTCGCTTCTCACTGTCGTTTTCGAAAATGATGCGCTCCGAGAAACCGGCTCGGTGCCCTACCGAAGCGAACCTGGCCAGGGCTGTGGTTGGGATGCTGTGCTTGATGGCGATCTGACGTACTTCCTCGATAACGGCGACGGAACGGATCGTTTTGATGGTTCATTCGAAGGTCGTGGAATTGGAACTGTGCCGTTGCGGCTTCATCGCATCAATCGAAACAATTCCGCATCATCGTCGGTAGAAGTTTCAGGCAGGCTCGGAGGCATTATTGCTAATCCTCCGGCACTCGACGCCACTCGCCGGATCGTTGTTGGTTTTGATTCAGGGAATGGTGTCATCGCTGCATTTCACGCCGATACCCTCGCTCCTCTTTGGAGCGCCGAGCTGAATCACGCGTCACATGTTCTTCATGACGACGCTAGCGGGCACATGATTCTGACGCACTATGACCGCACTCGAGGTGTGGAAGAAGTCGTGATTCTTGAAACTGAGACCGGTCGAGAAGTCAACCGCCTTGATACTGGAAGCCCGGTTCAATCAGTCGTTTTTCCATGCGCAGGTTTCCACAATGACTTCTACCTGGTGAGCTTCACCACGATCACTAAAATCTCAAACTCCTAGCGCCTCCCCACTACCCAGTGCTGACATGCGTCGGTGTGGATTTATTTGCAAGCAAGTTGTTGAAGCCATCGGGAATTGTAAGTACTCCAGGAGCTGTTGCAGCCACATCAGTCAGTCCAAACTGCCAAACAATGGAGTTCGTCTATGTGGCTACGACGTTGTCTTGAGGGGAAGTTGAAAACGTTGAAAAAACGTCCACATTGTCTGGGTTGCCTTGATCTGGAACGTCGTGAATCCCGTCACGCCGCTCACAGATTTACTAAACGCGCTTCCTGGCCACGAATGGCCTCCCCCGAGAACGATATAAAAAA
>Ga0118677_10006229_pt1 | contig 20326 bp, 22 predicted proteins | sample AliMusrvi5mmetaG_FD_86154 | JGI IMG/M metagenome (GOLD analysis project Ga0118677, IMG submission 86154)
GGCTGGCGCCGGTATAGACTTTCAGCTTTTTAAACATCGCCCGTCCCAGGCTGTTCTTAGGAAGCATGCCCTTCACGGCAAACTCAAGAATCTGCGTCGGCTTTTTTTTGAGCAGCTCTCCTGCGGTTATTTCGCGAAGCCCGCCCGGATAGCCGGTATAGCGATAGTATTTTTTGTCGGCAAGCTTGTTGCCTGTCAGCCGCACCTTGTCAGCATTGACTACGACGATAAAGTCGCCGGTATCCACATGAGGCGTGTATACGGGTTTGTGCTTGCCGCGGAGGCGGTAGGCGATTTCGGCAGCAAGGCGGCCAAGAACTTTGTCTTCAGCGTCAATTACATACCAGTCCTGCTGCACGGTTTCTTTTTTAGCTATAAAACTTTTCACAGGTAACTCCTCTTGTTAAATTAAGCACTAAAATCTAATATTTTAGTGCCTTCCTGTCAAGATATTTTTAAGTCAAAAACAAGTTTAGTTATTACAAAGTATTTTCAAGTAGATAGCGGTTGATTTCTTTCCATATTTTGTCTTTGCCTTCGCCGGTCAGAGCTGAAAACTGGAGAATTGTCTCAAGACCAAGAAATTTCTTCCAGGCAGAGCTTGATTTCTGCCGCCCGTTGCTGCTGATTTTGTCGATCTTCGTCAGTACCGCCAGCGAGGGGATTTCACGCTCCTTGAGCCAATCTATAAACTGCAGCTCATCATCCGTGGGGTCGCGCCGGGCATCAACTATCAGAATTACCAGGCGCAGGGTCGGGCTTTTTTCAAGATAAGTTTGGATGAGCCTGCTCCATTTCAGCCGCATGGCCTCCGGCACTTTGGCGTAGCCGTAGCCCGGAAGATCAACAAACTGAAAAGTATTGTTGACCTCAATGAAATTAACGGCCTGGGTTCTGCCCGGCGTTGAGCTTGTTTTGGCAAGCCCGCGGCGGTTGAGCAGGCAGTTGATGAGCGATGATTTTCCGACATTTGATCTGCCGGAAAATGCGATTTCCGGCTTTGACGAGCCAGCCAGCTGAGCTGCCGTATGGGCGCTTTTGATAAATTCCGCCGATAATATTTTCATGCCTTTTCATCCATAGGGTGCTGTTTGGGCACAAGCCCGAGGTCAAGTATTTCCCGGATATCGATTGCCGGATCTCGTCCTTGCGTGGTGAGATAGTTGCCGGTCATGGCGCCGCTTGCGCCGGCAAGATACATAAAGGGCTGCAGCGTGCGCATATTCTTCTCGCGGCCGCCGCATATGCGCAGCTCTGTATCAGGCAGCACAAATCTGAACAGGGCAATGGCTTTCAGTATGTCCAGCGGCGGTAGTGGCTGCTGCTTCTCAAGCGGTGTGCCGGACAGGGGATTGAGAAAATTCAGCGGTACCGAGTCAACACCAAGCTCCCGCAGGGTGAAGGCCAGTTCAATGCGCTGGGCCGGGGTTTCTCCCATCCCGAGTATTCCGCCGCAGCATACTTCAAGACCAGCGGCCCGAGCTGCCCGCACGGTTGCTGCGCGCTGGCTGAATGAATGCGTCGTGCAGATTTTCAGATAAAAGCTTTCAGCTGTTTCAAGATTATGATGATAGCGCTTCAGGCCGGCCTGTTTCAGCTGGGCCAGCTGCTCAGGGGTGAGTATGCCCAGTGAGGCGCAGGGAGACATGTTCGGCATAGCGGCAAGCTTTTCAACAATTTTGCAGATGCGTTTAAAATCAGCTCCGGAAACAACCCCTTTGCCGCTGGTAACAATGCTGAACCGGTGCGTGGTATTTAGCCGGCAGTTTTCAGCTTTCGCAATGATGTCAGAGCTCCTCATGAGAGGGTAGCTCGCCACAGCGGTTGTAAAATGCGCTGACTGGGCGCAAAATGCGCAGTTTTCAGAGCATCGGCCGGATTTTGCATTAACTATGGCGCACAGATCGATTTCCGGACCATGAAAGTGCTCGCGCACAATATTAGCCTGGGCCAGCAGCAGCATGATATCGGTCTGCCGGGTTATGCCAAGTATACGTTCCGCTGCAGCCTTCGATGCCGGACGGCCCTTCAGTGCATTGCCGGTCAGCTTTTCAAGGAAAAGATTGAAATTCAACATTTCAGTATTACCATCGCAGTGATAGATCCCCGCATATAATTTCCTGCACGGCGCCTGAGCTTTCAAGAAGAAGGTGGCCCGTGTCGCTTATTCCCCGCGCGGTTCCCTGCAGAATGTCCTGGCCGGTCATTATTTGTACTTTTCTTCCCATATGCATACACCGCTTCTGCCATTCTGCCTGGAGGCTCGCGTCCTGCATGCGGGAATACCGCGCATCAAGGTGCTGCAGAAGCTCAAGTAAAATTTTCTGCCGAGAGCACGTATGGCCGCAGATATCGACAACCGATGTGGCCTCGCGCTCCAGCTCCGTGCCTTTCAGAGACCAGTTGACATTCAGCCCGATGCCGACAACGGCAAACCGCACGCCGCCACCGGCGCAGTCAACCTCGGTCAGTATACCGCATATTTTTTTATCAGCGGCATAAATGTCGTTTGGCCATTTTATGCCGGCTGAAATGCCGGTCGCCGCATGCAGCGCGTCAACTACGGCAATGGAGGCGAGCATCGTTATTCTGAAAAGATACTCCGGCATTACGTCCGGGTACAATACAATCGAGCAGAGTATGCTCGACTGCGGCGGCGAAATCCACGAGCGGTTGAGCCTTCCTCTGCCGCTGCTCTGATGCTCGGCTATGATTACCGTGCCCTCGGCAGCGCCCTGTTCGGCATATTGACGTGCGACCAGGTTTGTTGAGTCGATGCTTTCAAAGCAGTGCAGGTCCCTACCGATCACAGCCGTATTCAGGTTTTGTAAAAGTTGCTGCTGATGGATTCTGTCTGCTGTCATCATGGCACGCCGGCCTGTCAGGCTGCTTCAGCCTGATATTTTTTCAAATAAATCATAAGAATTGATAGCGCAGCGGGCGTCATGCCCGAGATGCGCGATGCCTGGCCCAGCGATGCCGGCCGGACCCGTACCAGCTTTTCCCGGGCCTCGGCGGTAAGGCCCGGGATTTTTTCAAAGGCGACGCCTTCCGGTATCCGGGCCTCTTCCAGGCGTTTGAACTTTTCAATAAGCAGCACCTGCCGGGCGATATACCCTTCGTATTTAATGTCAGTTTCAACCTGCTCGATAATATCGGCGGGAATATCATCCGGGGCAAGCCCGACAGCCCGGCATTCATGGTACGTAATTTCGGGCCGTTTGAGCAGGTCCCGCAGCAGTATCGGTTCTTTCAGCGGGCTGGTGCCCAGCCCCTGCAGCCACTGCTGAATTTCCGGGACCGGTTGAACTTTAATGCTGCCGATGCGCTCCAGTTCCGCGGCTATGCGTATTTTTTTTATTTTTACCCGCTCGCGGCTCTCATTGCCAGCAAGGCCCAGCCGCCAGGCTTTTTCAGTAAGCCGCAGGTCGGCATTGTCTTCTCGCAGCATCAGGCGGTATTCTGCCCGCGACGTGAACATCCGGTAGGGCTCCTGCGTTCCCTTGGTCACCAGATCATCAATCAGGACCCCGATATAGGCCTCTGCGCGGTCAAGCACAAAAGGCTTTTCGCCCTTGACCTTGAGCGCGGCATTAATGCCTGCCATAATGCCCTGCGCGCCGGCTTCCTCATAGCCCGAGGTGCCGTTGATCTGGCCGGCAAGAAAAAGACCGGACACACGCTTGGTTTCAAGCGCGGACGAGAGCTGCACGGGATTGATGAAATCGTATTCAATAGCATAGCCGGGCCGCATGATTTCCGCCTTTTCGAGACCCCGGATGCTCTGTACCATGCGGATTTGAATGTCAAGGGGGAGGCTCGTGGGTATGCCGCTCGGGTATACCTCACAGGTCTCAAAGCCTTCAGGTTCGATAAAAATCTGATGCCGGTCTTTTTCCGGAAAGCGCTTTACTTTATCCTCAATCGACGGGCAATATCGCGCTCCGGTTCCCTGAATTATGCCCGTATAGAGGGGGGAGCGGTCAAATCCCTCACAGATTATTTCATGGGTGCGGGGATTGGTGTGGGCGATATAGCAGGGCACCGGTCGCCGTTCGATTCGCCCGGTTGAAAACGAGAAAGGCCGCGGCGGATCATCACCGTCCTGCCGTTCTAAAACTGAATAATTGATGGTGCGGCCGTCCAGACGCGGCGTTGTGCCTGTTTTAAGACGTCCGACTTCAAAGCCGAGCTCACGCAGGTTTTGTGCAAGACCGACCGAGGGAAGCTCGCCAAGCCGTCCGGCGGGAAAACGGGTCAGGCCGATATGCACCAGGCCGTTTAAAAACGTACCGGTGGCAATGATGACGGTTGATCCGAGGAACCGCTCGCCTATGGCGGTTTCAACGCCGGAAACACGGCCGCCGGCGATAATTAATTTTTCAACAACAGCCTGCTTGATGGTCAGGTTTTTTGACGATTCAAGGGCATGCTTTATCCAGAGCCGGTACAGCTGCCTGTCGGCCTGAGCGCGGGATGAGCGCACGGCAGAGCCTTTTTTTGTATTGAGCATGCGAAACTGCAGGGCGCTGGCATCGGTAGCCCGGCCCATGATGCCGCCGAGAGCGTCAATTTCTTTTACAAGCTGTCCCTTGGCAAGACCGCCGATGGCCGGATTGCAGGACATAAGCCCGATGGTATCCAGATTGATTGTCACCAGCAGGGTCGAGCAGCCCATGGCGGCTGCTGCAAGGCATGCCTCATAACCGGCATGTCCGCCGCCTATGACAATAACATCGTAGTTTTTTTCATGTGAAGACATATGCCATACGTTTGCTGAAGATAATAATTTTTTAATTAATTACAATATCACAAATAGATAGCACAGTAAAGCTACCGGGTTTTGGATTGACACCACAGGACTCTTACCATATACTCTTAGAACTTAAATTAATTTATTCTGGAGAGTTCATGGAACTGCTTTTACACGGCGTGGATATTCTGCTGCATCTTGATAAATATCTCGACATCATGATTAAAACCATGGGTTTGTGGTCATATGTCATTCTTTTTCTTATCATCTTTTGCGAAACCGGTCTTGTGGTGACGCCGGTGCTGCCGGGCGACTCGCTGCTGTTTGCCGTAGGGACGTTTGCGGCCATCGGTTCATTTGACATCACCCTGGCGCTGCTCTTGCTCACGACTGCAGCACTTGCGGGCAATACGACCAACTACTGCATAGGAAATTATCTCGGCCCAAAAGTTTTTCAGTATGAAGACTCGCGTTTTTTAAAAAAGAAGCATCTGGAGCGCACGCATCAGTTTTATGAAAAGTACGGCGGCAAGACCATTATCATAGCACGCTTCATACCCGTCGTCCGCACCTTTGCCCCGTTTGTTGCCGGTATCGGCAGAATGACCTACCGCAAATTTATATCCTATGATGTAATCGGCGGCACGTCGTGGATTTTTTCACTGACCCTGGCAGGCTATTTTTTCGGTAATATCCCGGTGGTGAGGAATAATTTCTCAGTTGTGGTAATGGCTATAATCGCTATATCAGTCATGCCGGGGGTAATCGAGTTTCTGCGGCACCGCTACAAAAAGGCTTAACAGGCTGTTGAAAAACGCCCATCTGCTGCGTTGCGCTCATCATGCTTCACTGCGGCGTACAAAAAGTACGCCTCATTTCGCATGATTTCGCACGCCTTGCAGCTGAGCATTTTTAATCAGCCTGTTAAAAAAGTTTTTCAGAGGGGATTGCGCCTTCGCGCACAATTTTAAACGGCCGGACGGAAACATCAAGAAGTGTTGAGGCGGGTCCGCCCGGCGTTGCTCCCGCATCGATCAGTACATCCACTTTCACAAGCAGTTCATCAGGCATATCCGCAATTCGTGACGCGCTTGCACCTCCTGCAAGGTTTGCGCTTGTCGAGGTAATTGGGCTGCCGACCAGCTGCACAATGCGCTGCGCCACGGCATCACTTGAAACTCTGCAGGCGACCTTGCCGTCATCACCGGTCAGGAACAGCGAAAGAGAGGGCAGGGCTTTAAACAGCATGGTCAGTGGCCCTGGCCACCACCTCTGGGCAAGCAGCAAAGCTTCCGGTGGAATTTCCGCAGCCAGGCAGTCCAGCTGGTGCAGGCTTTCAATCAAGAGCAGAACGGGCTTGGTTTCTTTTCTCCCCTTTGCGGCAAAAAGCCGTTCAAGGGCGCTTTCATTATCAAAAATTATCCCGAGACCATAGACGGTTTCGGTTGGGTAAACAGCGATCCCGCCATTTTTTATTATATGCGCAGCCTCGCGAAGTGCTGCTTCATTCGGCGATTGTTGGTTTATGGTAAGGTGGAGCATATAGGGAATTTTGCATTTCGGATTTTGGATTTTAAATCCCTGAACCCGGAACCCGCTACTGTTTTTTCGCTAGCTTTTCCTGCAGGGCCTGATCTTTTGCTTCGACCTCGGCAGCCATGTTCTGTTTATATGCAGTGAGTTTTTGATGGAGTTCAGGATATTTCAAGGCCAGAATCTGAGCGGCGAAAAGCGCCGCATTTTTTGCGCCTGCCTTGCCGATCGTCATGGTCGCAACCGGTATTCCTCCTGGCATTTGCACCATTGACAGCAGTGCGTCAAGCCCGTTGAGCGATGATGAATCAATCGGCACGCCGATAACGGGCAGAGTTGTTTCCGCGGCAATTACGCCGGCTAAATGGGCTGCCCATCCCGCGCCAGCAATAATAACTTCAAGGCCCCGGTCTCGTGCGGTTTTTGAAAATTGCGCCGTGCGCGCTGGCGTGCGGTGCGCCGATGATATATGAACCTCATAGCCGAGTCCGAAGGAATCAAGAATTTTGAGAGCCTCCTGCATGAGAGGCAGGTCTGAGTCGCTTCCCATAACAATGCCAACCAGTGGCTTATTCATATGCATTACTCCTTTCCAGCTACCAGGTCGAGTTTTGCCGAAAAATGTTCCTTAAGCCCCTTTTGCGCGGCACCAGTCCGCATGGCTGTTTTCAGGTATTTCTGAGCCTGATTATACCATCCGTTTTGCATGCAGCTTTCCGACATGAGTATATAGGCCTCATGCACGCCTGCCGGAAACATTTCCAGCAGCACTTCATGCAGCGTGCCATGGCCGAGCATGGTTTCGGTGATTTTTTTATTGTCGATCAAAAAGCGCAGCAGCAGTGCATTGTTCTTATAGGTGATGATCAGCAGGCGCAGATGCAGCAGGCCCTTTTTAAACAACTCGTCAATGCTGATGATTTCTTCCTTCAGGCTTATGTTGGCCCGATCGATAATTGCGTAGTACTCCTGCACGATCCGTGAAATATCATCGTGGGTGGAATCATCTTGCAGCGCCATTTCAAGCAGCGGCTTATAGGACTCGATCTGATAGGTGTCTTCCTTGAGTTTCATGGCTTCATGAAAAACAGAGCCGACAACCCAGTCAAACAGATTTTCATACAGGCTTATAGAAGCGCTGTTATTGCGGTACAGGCGATGGCTTTGCTCTTTAAGTTTCCACAGTGGCCCCTTATCTGTTTCCGTGCCGATCCACGATTCTAGCATGCTGTACGGCAGAACCGCCTTTTTCCTCAGGTGCGTCTTCATTCCGTCAAAATAGCTTTTGGCGCTAAAAAAATCCTGCACCATATTCCGGACGAAAATATCTTTTCGCTGTTCAATCCAATATTTTTTCATCTGCCGAATGCTTTCTGTGCAATGTCTTTTCTGAACTGAACGCCCTCCCAGGAAATGCGTGCGACAGCACTGTAGGCTGTTCGAACGGCATCCTGAATGGTCGCGCCCCGGGCGGTTACGCCCAGCACGCGGCCGCCGCTGGTGACAACAGCGCCATCCTTCACTGCGGTGCCGGCATGGAAAACGAACGAGTCACCAATTTTGGCTGCTTCATCAAGCCCGTGTATGGCATGCCCCTTTTCGTACGAGTCGGGATATCCGCCTGCGGCCATGACCACGCAAACCGTGGGTCGCGGATCGCATTGCAGGCTGATTTCCGTAAGCCTGCCGTCGATTGCCGCCTCCATAAGCTCGACAAGATCGCCCGCCAGCCGGAAAAGTATCGGCTGGGTCTCGGGATCGCCCATGCGCATATTGAATTCAAGCACGCGGGGAATGCCGTCTTTAATCATGAGGCCGGCGTATACTATGCCTTTAAAGGGAATCCCCTTTGCGGCAAAAGCAGCAACCAGGGGCTTCATAACCGTTTGTATGGTGCGCTCATGCACCTCGGGGGTCACAACCGGGGCCGGCGAGTATGCGCCCATGCCGCCGGTATTAGGGCCGTTATCCTGGTCGAAAATACGCTTGTGGTCCTGCGAGGAGGGCAGGGGCACTACGGTTGCGCCGTCGGTGAGACAGATGAAAGATGCCTCTTCGCCAGCAAGAAACTCCTCGATCACGATTTCAGCTCCCGCATCGCCGAATTCCTTTTGCGTAATGATGCGGTCAACAGCCTCCATTGCCTCGGCAGGAGTTGTGCAGGGAAAAACGCCTTTGCCTGCCGCAAGGCCGTCCGCTTTAACAACCAGGGGCTGATTTTTTTCAGCTATATATTTTTTTGCGGCATCTGCCTCGGTAAATACGGCAAAGTCAGCTGTCGGTATGCCTGCTTCACGCATGACCTCTTTAGCGAATTTTTTACTGCCTTCAAGGCGAGCGGCAGCGGCATGGGGCCCGAAAATTCGCAGCCCATCTTTTTCAAACTCATCTACGATGCCCAGGGTGAGCGGCAGTTCAGGCCCCACAACCGTAAGGCCGATGCCGTTATCGAGAGCGAATTTCCTGAGGCCATTTATATCCTCAGGTGGGATAGCAACGCAGGTGGCAAGACGCGCAATACCTGCATTGCCCGGCGCGCAGAAAATTTCAGTTACCTTCGGGCTTTGCGCAATTTTCCAAACAAGGGCATGCTCGCGTCCACCGCCGCCGATAACCAGAATTTTCATGTGCGTTGCTCCTGAAACAAGATAAAAGAGATATTTTGGATAGTTTTTCAGTTGGTTGAGAGATGTTTTTTTATCATTAAAATTATGCTATGTAAAGGGCTGAATGAGATGCGAGTTACGAGGCGCGGGGTGCAAGGTCAGAGGTCAGGACCCATAACCCCAAACCTATAACCCCGAACCCATAACCCATAACCTAAAAAACATGCGCCGTTTCTATCTTGAAAATCCGCCGATTTCCGATATCGTATTATTAAACGGCGTTGAAGCCCGGCATATAACGAGAGTGTTGCGCTTAAAGCGCGGTGATGAGATGGTTCTGTTTGATGGCGCTGGCACTGCCTACTGCGGCGTTCTGACCGAAAGCCATGCTGACGGGGTAACGGTACAGATACGTGATACCTTTAAGCCAAAAAGTTCCGCCAGTCAGACTGTTCTTATGCAGGCGGTGCTCAAATCTCAAAAAATGGATTTTATAGTACAAAAAAGCACGGAGCTTGGTTGCGCACGGATCATTCCTTTTTTTTCATCACGCTGCATCCCCCGCTGGGATGCTGACAAGGGAGCCCAAAAACAGCACCATTGGCAGCAGATTGCAATTGCCGCCGTTAAGCAATCCGGTGTGCGGCGTTTGCCAATTATCGATCAGCCCTGCAATTTTGAAACTGCCCTTGCCTCAGCTGGTGACATATATTTGAAAGTGTTGCTCTGGGAAGACGAGCAGTCCGCGAGCTTTGGCGCTCTTATGAGAGAAAAAAAACCGGATCAGGCAATTTTGCTTATTGTCGGACCGGAAGGCGGGTTTTCAGAAGCCGAAGTGGAGCTCGCTCGGCGGTATGGCTTTTGTTCGGCCGGGCTTGGCAAAACAATACTGCGCGCCGAAACCGTGCCGCTGACCGTGCTGTCAATAATCGGCTATGAAACAGGCTTTATCGGATAAATGGAGTAGAGATGATCTGCATGCGCTGTGGCTGTTATTATACTGAAAATGTTGCTTTATGCCCGATGTGCGGCGCATCATTTAACCCACAGGCTGAGGACGAGTCTGCTGGGAAAAGCAGCGCCACGATTGAAATTTCGAATTCGGAAAGCCAGGAGTGCGAGCCGGAAAGCCCTGCGCCGCCTGTGTTCTACGGGGGCTTCTGGATAAGGTTCTGGGCACTAATGCTTGATGGCGTGGTGCTTGGATTGATTTCCCTGCTTATATACGGCTTAGGCATGGTCATGATCCGCATTCTATCTCCCGAGATTGGTGACCCCGCCAGGGCGCTGCTTCTTCCCCAGCTTGTGGCAAATACCCTGATTAAGGCCTTTTATTTTATTTATTTTCATGCCGTGACGGGCCAGACCGTCGGGAAAAAGGCGCTCGGACTCAAGGTTGTTCGGGAAAACGGCGAGTGTGTCGGCTGGGCACGCTCCATCGGCCGCTATTTCGGCTCATTTGTCAGCATGCTGGTGTTCGGCCTCGGCTATCTCTGTGTCGCCTTTGACAGCCGCAAGCAGGGCTGGCATGACAAGATTGCTGGAAGCTTTGTCGTGCGGGTTTGATAACAATTTACACCATTGTACGAGCACGTTTTTTTTTCACAGACCGACGGTTCGCAAAAGACATTATTGACAAATTACCTGAAATGACCGAATAATTTAAATTTTACATGGCTGTCGCTTCCGCTGCATGCAGCCTCATTTATAAACATTTTTCAGGAGATAAGAGATATGAGTTATTTTGTGCGGTTCTTGGGGTGGTTTATTCTCTATTCGCTTCTTTATTTTTTCTATCTCGATATACTGGGTCTAACGCCGGGCAAGGATAACCCGATCCTGGGCTCAATTTTTTTATTCATATCGATACCGCTGTGGTGGAAATCGTGGAAACAGTTCGACAGCGCTTTCGGGCCCCATGCGCCGCAGGCTGCAAACGGCGCAACAGCATACTCATTTGCGCTGCACAATACGGGCTTCATGTACTATCTCATGGTGCTGAAGCTTTTTCTTCTTGCCATGGGCGCAAACGGAGTCATTACTCTTTCGCAACATACGGGCTGGCAGCATACTTTTTATATCTGGAATTTCATCGTACTGTATATTTACGCGCTTCCTTTTTTCTTCATCAAATTCATCTCGCTGCGCAAGGGGCTCGGCGCACGCATTGTGGTTGACGGCAGCAAAATATCACTTCAGACCGGCGGCGCTACCGCGGCCGAAATTTTTTTTAACAAGATTGATTCAATTACCGTTGAGGAAGCAACCGGTGGCATGCTGATCGAATCGGGAGAGGCGAAGCTTTTTATCGCCGGCCCCAAAACCAAGGGCTCGCCGTTTTATACCGCCGGAAGCGAGGATATTCTTGCTACGCTGAAAAAAGCCGCAGCGGATAAAATTAAGACGGTCGTGTCATTAAAAGAAGAGATGAAACTGAAAAAATTCAATCCGGTGGTGTAGGCGGCTGTTTTTTTTCAGGCGGCAGCCTACCGGAGTAAAAAAAACCGCTGTTGTGGTTACGAAAATGTGGAACACAGGGCATGCTTCTCCGTGCTCTGTGTTCCACCCAATCTTGTGTTGAGTTTGACTGTCGCCGCTGGACCATCTGATACCGAACATGGAGACCTAACCATGAAATCGATATTTAATCGAAGAAGCATCCGCAAATACACTTCCCAGCACGTAACAAATGATCATATACAGCTACTTGTAAGGGCCGCGATGGCTGCTCCCTCGGCCGGGAACGAACAACCCTGGGAATTTGTCGTTATAAGAGACCGCAAGCTTCTCAGTGCGATTCCAAAGTTTCACCCGTATTCACTGATGCTGTACGAGGCATCAGTCGCGATTCTCATCTGCGGGGATCCGAGCAAAGAAAAATACGCCGGCTTCTGGGTTCAGGATTGTTCCGCGGCGACTGAAAACATGCTCCTTGAAGCAATTGAGCTGGGGCTTGGCGCAGTGTGGCTGGGGGTGTACCCGAACCAAGAACGGATAGCTGGAATGCGGAAGCTCTTGAACATTCCGGAATCACTCGTGCCTTTTTCCCTGGTATCACTGGGATATCCCGCTGAGCAAAAAGAACCGACTGATAGATTTGACGCGGGACGAATTCATTACGATACATGGTAGGGATGACGGGGCATTGTGAGGACACCAGGGCTGATAAATTCTGGATTCCAGATTTTGTATTGCTGAAGCATACGCGCGTTTACAAATCCAAAATTCGCATGCTAAAATCCAAAATACAATGCCGCACAGCACAGGATGCGCCGTGAGCACTTTATGAATTCAGAGCATCCAGAACAGCCTGTGGGTTGTGGGTTGCTACTTTTAACAGGGCTTTTGCCGCGCCATCGGGCGCACTCTTACCCTGTTCCCAACTCTGCAGCATGGCGAGGCTGACGCCGATCATCACGGCAAATTCTTTTTGCGCAAGATGCAGCTTAGCGCGCACGGCCTTGATTGCGGGCGGGTTGATTTCACAAATTCTATCCGGTTTCTCGGCCACGGACTTTATCTGTCCGGCTTCTTTAAAGCATGCCACTACTTCAGAAAAATCTTTATCATTCATACCCTGTACTCCTTTAAAATTTTTCTAGGCGCAGCAACCTGCGCACATATTAAATTAAATTTTATGATCGTCAAGTCGCTGGGGCGCCGACAACTGGTAGTTATTAATACGCCGTGCCTGTCCTTCACGGGGATTCGCCCGCATTCATTAAGCCAGCATTTTTCCGAGCATGCTTACAGATGAAATGCGCAGCAGCACATCGTGCTTTGGCCGTTTTCGAATCAAACAGGTGGAAATGGAGGGTTCATTATTAACCGCACGGTAACTATGCGCCTATGCGGTACAGGTGTCAATGTATAATGATAGAAATCCTGAAGCTGCAAGTCCTCTCTTTTAACCAATTGCTGCTTGACATAGCGTCGCTTATTCCTTAAACTTCAAAACTTACATGAAAACGACACATATTTTATTTTCAATACGTGCGGAGTTATGGTGGAAACAGCCTCCAGTAAAGCGATTGGCGTTTTTGATTCCGGAGTCGGCGGTCTGACGGTCGTCAAAGAGATATGCAAAAAGCTTCCTCATGAACATATAATTTATCTTGGTGATACCGCCCGGGTGCCCTATGGAACCCGTTCGGCGCAAACTGTCCAGCGGTATTCAATTTCAAATACGGATTTTCTTCTTACGAAGGACATAAAGCTTCTGGTCATTGCCTGCAATACGGCATCGGCGGTTGCTACCGGAACGCTTCAGGGCAAATACGAAATCCCCATTATAGACGTGGTCAGGCCAGGGGCCCGTGCTGCAGTTGCTGCAAGCCGCACGAGGCGCATCGGCATTATCGGAACCGACGGCACCATATCGAGCGGCGCTTATCAGACTGAGATTGAGCGGCTTGATCCCGGAAGCGTAATTTTCGTGCAGCCCTGCCCCCTGTTTGTTCCGCTTGCTGAAAACGGCTGGTGCAGCCGTGATGATGAGGTGGTGCTGCTTACGGCCCGGCGCTATCTCTCAGGACTTATAGCGGCACATATTGATACGCTGGTGCTCGGGTGTACGCACTATCCGCTTTTAAAAGACGCCATTCAGACCGTCATGGGGCCCACGGTCAAGCTTATTGACTCGGCAGAGGAAACCGCCGGTGATGTGCTCCGAATGCTTAAAATGCGCGGAATCATGAATCCCGAATCCAGGGCTGGCGCCAGTACGTTTTTCGTGACCGATATCCCCCACCGGTTTGCCGAAACCGGCAGCAGATTTCTTGGCCGGGAGCTTGAAAATGTTTCAGTTGTGGACATCTTACAGCTATGAGCACGCGCAAGCGAAAAACTCGAAAATACAAAAAGAAGGGCAATACGCTCAGGTACCTGACGTTTGCTATTGTCATACTGGCAATTGCCGGTCTCGGGATATTTTTTTATACGCATAATTTTAAAAGCACGCTGCTGCCGGTGCTTGATAAGATGAGAGCCGAGGCTCCATCTGCGTCATGGACAGCAACACTTTGCTTCGGCGATGAGACGGGGAGAAATCTTATTAAAGAGCACCGCATAATTACCAGCGGTCAGAGTCCGGAGAAAAAGGCTGAGACGCTTTTGCAGGAACTTCTCAAGGGGCCGATATCACGCGGAACCCGCACTCTGCCGCAGCAGACGCACGAGCTCGGCGTAACATTTGATAAGGCTGTGCTGACCGTTGACTTTTCCCCTGAGCTCAAGAAAAATCATCCCGGAGGCAGCGCCGCGGAAATACTGACGGTGTATTCGATTGTAAACACCCTGACGATGAATATTCCCGAAGTCAGAAAGGTGCAGTTTCTGATTGAAGGGGAAAAAATTGACAATATCGCCGGCCATATCGACTGCAGGCAGCCGATTGCGCCCCGGCCCGATATCATTCGCTAGCGGAAAACCATGCCACGAAAAACATCACTGACAAAGATACGCAATATCGGTATCATGGCGCATATAGATGCCGGGAAGACTACCGCAACCGAACGTCTTCTCTATTATTCCGGCAAATCCTATAAAATGGGCGAAGTCCATGATGGACAGGCTGTCATGGACTGGATGGAGCAGGAGCAGGAGCGCGGCATTACCATCACCTCTGCCGTGACTGATTTTGTCTGGAGGGGATTTGAGTTTCACCTGATCGATACACCCGGCCATGTTGATTTTACCATAGAAGTTGAACGGTCGCTGCGGGTTCTTGACGGCTGCATTGCGATTTTTTGCGCTGTGGGCGGCGTCGAGCCGCAGTCGGAAACCGTCTGGCATCAGGCGGATAAATATCATGTACCGCGCATCGCTTTCATTAATAAGATGGACCGGACAGGCGCTGATTTTTTCGGAGCGGTTCAGATGATGCGGGATAAGTTGGCCACAAATCCCCTGCTCATACAGCTTCCGATGGGCGCCGAAGATAAATTTGCCGGAGTCATTGATCTCATCGGCTTGAGGGCCATTGTGTGGGATGAGGAAACACTTGGCCGCGAATATAAGTATATTGACATTCCGTCTGAGTATGCCGATCAGGTCCGGGAGTACCGCGAGAGGCTGATTGAATTTGTCGCCGAGCGCGATGACGGCCTCATGGAGCGCTATCTTTCCGGTGAAGAATTGACGGAGAAAGAGATTAAGGCAGGGCTGCGCAAGGCAGTCCTTGCCCGGGAGGCAGTGCCGGTCATGTGCGGCACTGCGCTGCGCAATAAGGGGGTGCAGCCGATTTTAGATGCGGTTATTGATTTTTTCCCCTCGCCCCATGAAGTGCCGCCGGTTGTCGGCAAAGATATAAAAGGTGAAACGGAATTGCAGCGCGTCTGCGATGACAATGAGCCGTTTTCGGCCCTTGCGTTTAAAGTCATAATGGAGGAGGGCCGCAAGCTCACCTATATTCGTATTTATTCAGGCAGGCTTCTGGTAGGGGAAGATGTCTTCAATCCTGTTAAAAACGTGAAAGAAAAAATATCCCGCATTTTCAGAATGCATGCCAATAAAAAAGAACGGGTCGAAGAGGCGTACGCCGGCGAGTTAGTGGCCATCATGGGCCTGAAGACCAGCACAACCGGTGACACGCTCTGCGACCCCGCAGCTCCCATCGTTCTTGAATCAATGGATTTCTACAAGCCCGTAATTTCGGTTGCCGTCGAGCCCCGAACCGTCGGAGATCAGGACAAGCTGACCGCAACCCTGGAAAAAATCGCTGAAGAAGACCCGACCTTTAAATATTATATAGACAATGACTCCGGACAGACTATCATATCAGGCATGGGCGAGTTGCATCTTGAGATCGTCGCCGAACGGATTTTGCGGGACTACAAGCTGCCCATCAGAACAGGCAAGCCGCAGGTCGTGTACAGGGAAACCATCGCGGCCGCTTGCGATTCAGAGGCCGTGTTTGACCGCGAGATCAATGACGGCAGGCAGTACGGCCATGTTGTGCTGCACCTTGAGCCCCTTTCCCGCGGTCTGGGCATTCAGTTTGTAAATTCATCAGCGCCGGAGATGGTCCCCGAGCAGTATATCCCGGCCATTGAAAAGGCGGTCAATGACGCAACGCTCACGGGCGTAATGTCGGGGTATCCTATTGTTGACATGCGGGTTACCCTTGTCGGGGGCTCATTACGCGAGGGTGCATCCTCCGAGCTCGGATATATCATGGCGACTAGCACCGCAATACGGGAGGGCGTCCACAAGGCCGGGGCCGTGCTGCTTGAGCCGATCATGGAGGTCGAAATCGTAACGCCGCAGGAGTTTATGGGTGAAATTATCGCAGACATAAACACCCGCAAGGGCAAGGTTGAAAATATCGAAAACAAAAATATCATTCGCATCATTACTGCTCACGTATCGCTGAAAAACATGTTTGGCTATTCAACGGCCCTGCGCTCTTCAAGCCAGGGCCGGGCAACATTTACCATGAAGTTCCAGAAATTTGAAGTTCCGGGTTAATTTAAACAATGAGGAGATATGGGCATGAAAGAAAAAGTTGAAGCAGTGCTTGCAAAAATCAGACCCCGCCTTGAAGCAGATGGCGGCGGCATTGAGCTTGTCGACATTGAAGACGGCATTGTAAAAGTGCGGTTGCAGGGCGCCTGCCAGGGCTGCATGGGCGCGCGCATGACCCTGAAGATGGGCGTTGAGCGCATCTTGAAGGAAGAAATACCCGAGGTCAAATCCGTCGAAGCCGTGTGAGCGGCATGGATTATTTTCTGTGCGTTGTGGGGCTGGTGCTGATTATTGAAGGGCTGCCGTATTTCGTCTTTCCTGAAAAGATGAAGGAGGTTCTCTCAAAAATTCCGCTCGTCCCGGCATCCAGCCTCAGGGTATTCGGCATAGCGGCAATTTTAGTCGGTATATTTTTTGTTTTTATAGCAAAGCGGGTGCTGGAGTAAAATGTTTTTTTGCCGAATTTCCATTCATCAGTTAAAGTTTGACCACCGAGCCGGGCAACCCGCAGCAAGTGTTTGATTTTTTGATTCTGTTGAGTTGTCGACTTTTTGCGAGATCATCAATTTTTAAGTGTTTGAAGGGAATCCGCCGCGGCGGATTCCCTTCTTTTTTGGGAAATTTTTTCCGCATATTTATTATTTGCAACTTTCAGACCTGTACATTGTTACAAAATCTGTTAAGTACAAATCATGTACCTGTGTTTTTCAACAATGAAAGGAGTGTTGTATGAAGAAAATTGTTGTATGCGCCATGATTTTGAGTTTTTCACTATTTGCCTATTCGACATCTTTTGCCCAGACGGATTCAACGGCAGCAACGAGCGCTATGATGGGCAAGCCTTGCGTAACACACTGGGATATGTTTAAATTCATGAGAGATTTAAAGATTACCGATGCTCAGAAAACCGCTTTCAAAGATCTTAAAACTGCAACGGAAACTACCGCAGCACCTGTTTTAACGCAAATTAAAGATCAGCAGGACACCTTTAATGCTGCATTTCTTGCCGCCGAAATTGATACCGCAGCGGCAGAAACACAGATAGCAGCTATGCTGGTCCTTCAGAATCAATATGCGGATATTCTGCTGCATGCACAGCTGCAGGCTGCACAAATACTGACTGCCGACCAGCGGGCTCTGATACTTGCCATGGTAAACAAGCTCAAGGCATGCGAGATTGCGCGGCCGGGATGGATGGGTATGAAAAAGGCATCTTATTTTTCTTTAATTATGCCGGATAGCACCTTTTTAAATTAACATTTCAAGTACAGGCAAAACAGGGATGACCGACCGGGCATCCCTGTTTTTTTTCGCCCGGAGTATTCACCAGCTATAAGCAGGTAAATACTTTCTTATAACGTTTAATACACTTGCGATGATGGCTGGCATGCATGTTTGCCAGATAACTGCGGCAGAGTAATTGCCGTCTTTTGGGTAAAGGGCGATGTTGTCCTCTATAGTTCAAATTTAAAATCGTATTGAATTTAAAGCAAAAATATATTAAATTGTATTTATAAATCACGAGTATTTCACATGGATGCTTTTTTAAAGTTCAGAGTTTGTTTACTGCTTTTTTTTGGCTTATGCCTTTGCTTTCCATGGTGAGGTTGCCGGCGTTGCGGATGGCGATACCATAACTGTGATGATTAACAGTTGAGGCAAAACAATCGGTTCTATGGCGTTTATACCCCAGCGAAAAACAAAATTTCCGGCTACGCATGCAGTGTCATGAAAAGAAACATTTTATCGCCAGATTAAATTTCAATAGCTATGATACCTTTTTTTAAGAAGCACACCAAACCGGACAAGTTCAAAGAGTCTCTGGACAAGCTTTTATACGTATTGTCCCGGAATCCCGATGACCTTCGAATACGGGTAAAAATTGCCGAATTGTATCTTGAGTACGGCAAAAAAAGGGAGGCCATCGCGGAATTTCTCACTGCGGCAAGGGCATATCAGGGAAAGCGGCTATCCCGGATAGCTCATTCCATTTTTAATCGTGCCATCTCTATTGATCCCGATCAAGTTGACCTTTACACCGAGCTTGCCAATTTCCATTTGGAAAACGGCTTTATCGGTGATGCTGTGTCAGTGCTAGAAAAACTAGCCAATCATTTAAATGAAAAGAAATTGAATTATGAGGCTGTTCAGGTCCTTCATAAAATTCACGAAATAGATCCAGATAATGAGTTTTTCAAGATAAAGATTGCAAAATTCTATGAGGGTAAAGACTGGCAGCTTGCCGACCAGATGGACACAGCCGAGGCTCGCATATCTGTATCGCAGGGAGGCTTTGATCTGCATCAGGTCCTTGACAGTGATGCGGATGTGCAGGTTGTTCCGCCGCGGAATGCGTCCGATGCCAGCGACAGCCAGGGCCCCTTGCCCGATGATGTTTTCAATCAGCTGAAGACTATAATTGCCAATACCGAGCAAATGGACAGCCCGCACTTTCATTACAATTTCGGTCTGGTCTATATGCGGTTCAAGGAATTTAATGAAGCGATCAGCGAATTTTCCGCAGCCCTTGCCGGGCTTGATAATAAAGCCGAATGCTATATAAAACTTTCAGAGTGCCAGTTGGCCCTGGGCCGATTTGACCTTGCCAGTAACCTGATTGAGAAAGCCCTGAAGCTCATGAATCTCTCGAAACAAGACAGGCTCAGCCTGATCTATCAGTCGGCATTGGTCTATAAGGAAAAAGGTGATTTAAAGAAAGCCCTGAAGGCTTTCCAGATGGTATATGACGCAGATCGCAATTTCAGATCGGTTGATGCGGAAATTAAAAATCTTCAATTAAGATCATGAGGAACCCATGGCCATCTTTAATGAAGCAAAACGCGAGATTGATTTAAAGATAGTATATTATGGGCCGGCGCTGTGCGGCAAGACTACAAATGTGCAGTGCATTCATAAGATGATGTCTCCTGGGCAACGCGGAGAACTGGTGTCTTTGGCCACGAATGATGACCTGACGCTATTTTTTGATTTCCTCCCCCTTGATCTTGGTTCTATCAGGGGTTTTAAGACCCGCTTTCATATATATACCGTGCCGGGGCAGGTGCATTATGCTCTCACACGGCGCGCAGTGCTTACCGGCGTTGACGGAGTCGTATTTGTCGTAGATTCGCAAACCAGCCAGATTAAGGACAATGTTGATAGTTTGAAGGATCTTGCGGAAAATTTGCGTTATTACAGAAAGGACCTAACCGGGCTCCCCTTCGTGTTTCAGTATAATAAACGCGACCTGACAACCATCATACCTGCCGATGAGCTTAATACCAGGCTTAATACCTTGAATGTTCCGTCTTTTGAATCATGTGCGGTAAACGGTATGGGGGTGTCGGAGACACTGGCCGCAATTTGTAAAATGGTGTTGAAGAATAAAGATAGCGGTGCGATTAAGAAAAAATGATACTCCGCTTGCGAAACCCATTGAAAAAGCAATTGGTCCGGCAGAAAGCTACTGAAGCAAAATACAAGCACTGCAGTGGTTGTATATATCAATAAAATATCACCCAATCGGTTTTGTAATCTGATACATGAAGTTGTGATTGCCATATCTCCAGTGTATTCTCATCAAAACAAAAAAAATAACGCAGTTTAAAGACGCAGCAATTTTCTGGATGACTGAGTCCAGGGTATACGAATTCATTCAACAATGAATGTAAATTTCCCATGGAAAACCCTGTTGAAAACACCTTTACCTGCCGTAAATAAAGCTTCCTCGCTCGAATTGCTCAAATATCGACCACCATGTTTTGCGGCCTGAACAACATGCTATTCAGATGGTTCTTGTTTCCCGTTTTAATGTTTCCAGATCCTCAACTGTGAAATCATCGCTCCGGCTGTCAACGGTCTTTTCAAACTGAGCCATTTTCGGTCGTGAAAAGTGAGCCACCCAGTCCTCATGACGGGCTCATTTCCACACCCTCCTTTCCGACTTTTCCACGAAGCCTGTAGCTGTTGC
>Ga0118677_10006230_pt1 | contig 20322 bp, 45 predicted proteins | sample AliMusrvi5mmetaG_FD_86154 | JGI IMG/M metagenome (GOLD analysis project Ga0118677, IMG submission 86154)
ATAAGTGCTTTTAGACACTCTTCTTTTGTGGATTTAGTTAAAGATATACTGTTAATTAAAAAATTAGTTAGTTCCTCTTCTGTTAATTTTGAAACATCCATAACTTTTTATTTATTTAATTCTGCCAAGATTAAACCAACAATTTTATTAGCTTTCTTTTTCTCGATTCCTCTTGATCCTCCGATTGGAATTGTAAATAAAACGCGAGTTGAATAATTATCGCGTTTTCTAATTGTAACATCCCCCTCTAAAATTTCATTACTAAAATGATTTGTCGGTTGATAATCCGCAAACCAGCAATCAGAGGGAAATTCATCTAATTCTGTATAAGTTTTAATATTCATTTTATTTAACTATTTTACTTGCAAGATACACAATCACCCCATCACCCCGACGATAGCACAAATCCAGAAAATTAGGATTAGAATTAATTATTAGGAACTCTGCCCCATTAGGCCAAGGACGATAAGATTTTTCGCGGAAACCTAAAGAAAAGGGATTCATAACAGAGACTTTATCTAATTTACCCAAGGTTTCAAGCGTTTTTCTTGAAATTCTTTTAATTTAACCGGATTATTCAACAAATCATTTAGATAATCTATCATATCACCAGCTATTACATAACGTATTCCTAATGAAGTGCATCCACCATCCTTATTGATTACCTGATATAATCCATATCTAGGCTTTTGTCCATCTATCCCCAAATTGCAGCGCAAATGAAGATAGCCGATTTCGGGATAAACTAATTTTGAATTGAGTTTTTGCCTCAACGCGGCTACCAAACTGTCAATTTTATTTACAATGCTCATTTATCGGTATCCCAAAGTTATAAACGATTTATATTCAATTCCTTTGTATTTAAAAGTAACTAAATCGCGGCCACTCATATCCTCTTCGATATTGAGAAATTCACAATCATCAAGGGGAATAGATTCTCCTTCGACTGTTACCATACTAATCCGCCTATCTCGTTGCATTCCCATGTTAAATATCCCCGTGAAATGTTACTTGACCATCCACCAGCATTTTAAACCCGTGAGAGTAGTATCCATTGTGTGAGTTGAAAATTGTCAGATAGATTACCTCGTCCCCATTAACCAATTTGAATGTTTCCATTTCATTGCCATGCTCAATAAAGGTAGGATCAAAATTAAATGAATCCAGATTTGCTGGTTGCCCATCCCCATCATTGGTATTTCGCGGGATGTTTTGCGGGATTTCAGTTGAAAAGAAATATCCAAATCTTTCACAACAACTTGAGTATGAATCAAATCCAACTAGAACATTGTTTTGATCCACAAAGTTATATTTACCGTCCTTATCGAAGATTTTCATATTAGTTTTTGGCCTGATCAATCAGTTTAAGGTTATCGCCAGTGGGTTCAATTTTATTTATTTCCATTGCTTTAATAAACATATCCACATTGGCGTCATGGCCCCGCACTTTATCATTTTTGCGGAGATAGCGAAGTGTTCTGGCAAAGGTGGTTCTGAAAGCTTTGTTGATCATAAACACAGGATTTTCATTTCTTTTAATTAAATTGTATGGCAATACAAATACCAAATAACAAAAATGAGATAAGAACGATTTACAACCGTTCCAATAATTCCCCCTACCAACGTGGGCAAACTAATTCGATTATTGATAAGGCTATCTATTTGCCGCCAAATAGAAGAGACAAACATATTGAATAACATAACCGTGGCAATGATAGTAAGAGCAAGCATAATTAGAGAATAGAGAAAATTCGCGGGATGTCAATATTTATTCCTCAAATCTAAAATCAAGCACAGTTGTTTTAATTGTAACTGGATCAATCGTCGCTATTGATTTACCCCGATTAACTTTATCTAAATTACGTTGAATCATACCCTCAATAGCTTTACTTAAATCGCCAACTGCTTCGGATTCTGTTGCATAGATTTTACGCAACACCGTGCATTGTTCCTCTGTAAACTCTTTAAATCTATATTTAACTTGGATACCGTAAAAGAATTTCATTTGGTGTATTTCTTCCGCGATTTAATTCCGGCAAGTAATTCGCTCAATCTATTTAAATAAACTTGATTATTTCGGGTATATTCTTCTCTCGCCATTGCGTTAATTGTATCAGTTAAAGGCATTAACATAGCCATATAAGACGGGTATTCTGGCAAACTCTTGCAAATACATATCTCGCCATTCCCATGTTTTGCGGGACATTTTTTATCTCGAATTATATTCCACCGATTATGTAATGCGCGATGTTGTTTTTGTAATGCGGCGTATTCTTCCGCCCATCCAAGGGGAATAATCGGAGGATTAGCTTTAGCGTAAGCTTTCGCTTGCTTCTCTGCTTTTTTAACTGAAATAATCTTCATACTAAAATAAGTGTTCAGAAAATAAAGTGCCATCAGGACATCCTATTTTATTCCTTATTTGCCCCTTTTCTTTTGCCAATTTCCAAGCATCTTCACGGTTATAGAATCTGCCAAATTGATCCACAAATCCCTGTTGCTTAACCCTTAGATGATAAGGCTTGCGAATCCACCAATTAAACAATTTAATTCCTTTTCCGTAAATTTTAGTTAGTGTCGCCCTCATTTCGGGGCTATAATGGCGAATGCCGACGATTATAGAACCGTCATTCATTAGCATTGCCGCACAAACAATTAGTGATTTGGAATAATCCATTTAGATAAACTTTCGGAATACCTCCCCCCGCAATCCTAAATCATAACTTTTTTGGTAGGTTGAATATAAATCATAAAATCCCATAGATTTAATCTTGCCCCTCAACCGGAAAATTTCAGTCTGATAGAATTGGTTAGAATGAATCATCCAATGTGCAAATTCACGTTGGCTAATTTGTAATCTTTCACGAATCTTAATTGCTTCATCACAAATCTGATTCCAAATTGTTATGGTATTCATTGTTTTAATTGATTCTTAATAAATTGTTCTTCGTGGAAATTTCCATTTACAATCCCGATTGTATTTTGATTATCGTCTCCCTCATGTTCCGTAATCATATCCCAAATAGGAACACCGTTGCCATTAGTGAATTGACCATTTTGGAAAGTAACCAAATAGATTTGCCCACTCCCCATTGAATCAGTGAAATCTAAATAATCATTCTCATATATGGACTGCCCCCTACCATCTTTCAATCCCGTAAATGGCTCAACATCAAAGTCTTTCAGATTCATAAAGTATCCGACTTCTTGCCAACCCGCTTGCCCCATATATTCATCCTCATACAAAAAGGATAAACCAGTAGCGTGAACGGGTAAATATGCAGTTAGCCGATAACTCCAAACGCGAAATCTGAATTTAAATTCTTTCATACTAAATATCTCATTACCCTCATCATTAAATCTTGTGGAATTTTTGTGCGATGGCATCCCTCAATCGTCCATTCAGTAATCGCACGGTCAACTAACTCTTTTGCTAACCCCATGTGACGCATAGCAAATCTATCCCAAGACAACCGTGTAAAATAAATAGAATCAGGTATATCTTTCATGGGATTAATATAGGAAAATTACTATTTTAGTCAAGAGAAAAATAATTTTCCGTAATATCTGAACACATTTCAATTAGACGTTGCCGCGCCCTTTGTTCAGATTCACTTAAATCTTCCACGTTATCATTCAAATGTTCCTCACAATCCGCCAAATCGCGGAGAGTATTTTCAAATCTGCAATAAGACATGTTAGCCATAATTATTTAATAAAATCCCTTACTTTCACTTCTTTCCCATCACTTACGATGATAAAAATACTTGTTTCAAAAAGACAACCAGTGTCTCCATCAAGATGATCAAGCAGAATAGATTTCAATTCGTCAAAATCTTTGGCGACTTTCAAAAACCAATCCGCCCTCATATCGCCATAAACAATATAATGAGATAGCGTTGAAATATACTCCGCACCAACCCATTTCATTTTTCCAAACCAAATCTTGCGTTCTCTGACAAGATATTCATTTAATTTTTCGGGAATGTTCATTAGATTACTTCCAATTCAATTTTCTTTCCCCGTTTGCGGCAATATATTCCCTTTTTGGGTTTCATCACCTTAGTAGGGGGAGCAATAACCCCGCGCCGTTTGGGTTTTGCAACTTTGATTGTGAAGGTTTCTTTGTTCATATTGATTATCGGTCTGCTCTTTGGGATAAGGGATGGCACAAAAATGGAACCATTCTTTTGCTTCCCTTTCGTGCTGGTTTTAATTTAATTTCGTAATCGGTAATATAGTCTTTTGTTCCAACTGTTACCACATTGGCATAACTGGAAATTTCTACGCAAACGTCATGCTCTTTAAATTGTTCACTGGTTTCGATAGCGATAGAAGCGTTACTCATAAGATGATAATAGTAAATTTTCGTTACTTGTCAAGAATGTTTAACCAATGCGCCCGATAAAACAGATAGTTTTTAAGATATATCCACTTGAGCATCAAAGATTTATCATCGGTATTCCGGCGAATTTCCAAATAATCCTTGCGCGATTGTCTTTTACTTTCAATGTAATTAGACAATTCCTTTAAATTGGAATAACAATTATGGCAGAATTTAACTAAAATTTCTTCTTCTTTAGTCATTGGAAAAGTCCTTGCAGCAAGTGAATGACTGAATCTCTTGCAGCATACGGTAAAAGTCCTCCCGATTTTGCCCGTTATAAATAATCCGATAGAGCAAAGGAAAAGCCAGAACATCGCCAGTTCTCAAAATATTGGTTTGAAATATATTCATCCCGTCCCTTACTACGTTGGAACCATGAATCTTCGTTAGATTATAGGTATGCATTTTAAATTAAGATTTGTATTCTTTTGGATTCTCCATCCAATGCCGCACTTCATCACCTTTGAATCCGAAATTAGTGGCAAATCCAGCAAAATCTGCATTACTACCAGCATAGCAAGCGAAAACATGTCCTAATTGTTTAAGGGATAAAAAGCAAAGAGTAAGAGGTTGTGGGATTTCCTTCAACGGTGGCGCGTATTCAAAAATATCATCATTGAATGGATCAATATTACTCCATCCCCTTTCACCATATTTGAGTTGTTTTTTAAGTTCTTGGAAATCCCATGCACCCCACATTAAACGGTTGGTTACTTTAACCTTTCCGCCTTTTTCGCGGAGCAATGGCAATATTTGTTCAAGTCTCATAGTAAAAGAATAAGATTATTTAATTGAAAGTCAACTTATTTATGATTCCTAATCGCTTTTGCCAGATTTTCCATCAAAAATACTTTGGGTGCTTTATTAATTTTTAGCAAGGTATAAGCATTTTGGGGAATACCAATAGCGGCAATAATTCCGATCATAATTGAAAGAACTAAACTGGCACACCAAACCACACCCTTCCATGTAACGGGACCGCCAAAATAATCAAAATCAGTTTTAGCGATTTTAGTTTGAGTAATAAGAAATGTAATAAAAGGAATCAGAAATAGGATTGCGAATAGAACAATATAGAAAATACATTCAAAAGCACACCATGTCAGATATTGATTGATAAAATCGGGAATCTGATCCTTCAAGAATGATTCCGTGGAGTTGACGTATTCAAGTGCTTTTTGCATTAGTTCATTCATAGTAAAGACAATGTTAGAATTTTTTACAGATTAGTCAAGCGAAAATATAGCATCCCAAATTAAATCGTGGCAGATTTTTTGTTCTTTAGTCTCATGCCCGATTTCTTTAGTTAATGATCCAAATGGGATTTGGTAATGTTCTCTAGTAATGGTTGAAATAAGAGGAGTTTCAAACGTGTGGATTTGAGTATAGGTCAATTTAGTTTTCCTATATGGGATGTCGGAATAAAAACTAAACTTATAATTAATGCGTCCCTCTTTAGTATTACGGCCACAATTAAATTCTAGGGTTGCTTTTAATTTCTTTTTTTTGCCCCCTTCACGGTAAATCCTACAACTTAGAGATTTGGCGCAAATTGTTAGAGATAGATTAAACATTTACCAAAGCTTTGAAACGAAATGCCAGATGACACAAATTGCGGCGACTCCTACAGAAAGAGATACAATCGCACCAATCACCCATCCGACCAAAATTACTTTTATAAACTCATGTGGATTAATGTTTTTCATAATTTATTTAAAAAATAGCTGGTGGATTCCATATCCCGCCAATCCCCAAAACGCGAGACAGATTACCAAAGCAATCAGAATAGAATATCGCGTAATGACTTTCAAGAACGTGTTAAGGAATGAGTCCATAATAAAATACTAGCCAATTTTAGAGGAATGTCAATTAATTACTTCATCGAATCCGATAAGAATTTTAGTCCCCTTCGGGAATTCTTTACAAGATTCAGTTAAAATAACTATCATTCCATTTGAAACTGTTCCGGCAAAAAGTCCCTCGCCATACCAGTTACCATCAAGTCTAAATTTAACCAGCGTATTAATTTTCATTGAATTTCAATAGTTTGCGAAGATGTCATAATTAGATAATAGGCAATTTTTCTCCCTCGTCAAGAAATTTCAAACGCCATAATTCTTGAAATGCCTTTTCTTGTTCCTCTTCCATTTCATTTATTCTTTTCTCGTTCCCATGACGATAGGCTTGATCTAAAAGGATTTGAGTGCATTCATAATCTTGCTCTGCTTTAGCAATTTGTTCTTGAATATTCATTATGGGTATTCCTCCACCGTAACAAAATCCGGCAAGTTATTCCAATCAAAAGAATCCATTTGAGATTTCATAGCCGCAATTTTATCAGGAGCCACGGAATGAATTGACCCGAAAAATGAATTTAGTTTTATAATGACTACTTTATAATTATATTTTTCTGCTAAATTAATATATGTGTTTACGTCCCTACGGCGCAAATTGGTGTTCGCCTGTATGAAATTTCTTTCTCCAAGCATCGCCAATTCAACTAAATCGTGGCACATTTTATGACAATATCCTAATTTTTGAGGATCAAAACAATAGTCTCCTTTTTCGTTTGTCATCCAAGTATCCGCTTCGGCATATCCTTCCGCTTTTCCCTCTGCCACCATTTTCTTGGCCAGTGTGGTCTTGCCGGAACCCGCACAACCCTGTAATATAAATAAAGTTTTATTCATTAGCGAAAAATACACCAAATAAAAATACACCAAGGCACGGACCAAACTGCCGCGATAGCAACATCCGGCCAAGTAACAACAGCAAGTAATAAATTGATCATAGAATTATAATAGCAAATTTTTGTTACTTGTCAAATACAGATAGCGGGAATCTCCAAACAGTATCGGGAGTATCATGCTCGTAATAACAAGTTGAATAATCTAATACTTTTTCAATTTTATTCCAATGTTTACGGGGAATTCCGGCATTCTCGACACATTCAATAATGTCAAGCAATTTCGGTTCGCACATTCCAATACAGAGTTGTCCGACTTCTGCCCTCCCCCGTGGAGTAACCTTGCGCCAATAATTATTCTCTTTCATTTATCGAATACGGTTAAAGGAAACTCCCACCGCATAGAAGGTGTATCACCCTCATAATAGCAACCGCTATAATCTAATTCGGCAGTAATTAGATGCCAATGTTTTTCGGGAATCTCTGCTAGTCGCGCTTTTTCAATAACAGTTGCAAGATTATCATATAGTCCAACGCTATATAAAACCCCCGTCCTACCATTTGCGTAATAATGATTTAGATTTCCCATTTAATAGATAGTATAGTTTTTTAGCTAGTTGTCAAGAAAATCGGATGGAATAAAAAACATGATAAAGTTGAGTTGGATAAAAAATGTTTGGATCAAAATAACAATTAAGCCCAAAATTAAAAATCCCCAACACATTGCCCCGCTTTTCTCTGGATAGGAAAATAGATAGGAAATGATAAGGCAAAGGAGAGCAATAATTTGAAGGAGAAAACTCATATTTTAATAAAGCGATTATAAACTAAATCATGCTCTTTTTTGTCCCGTGGAGTTACTTTAAAATTAGTCCCGTGAAATTGGTTAGAATAAACATTTGTCTTACTGAACGATGCACGGATTGAGCATAAAAATATCTCAGCACTACGTTCTGGCGTATGACCATAAATTGTAAAGCTAATTTCTTTGGTTCTTTTCATTTTGTTTCTTTTTTAAACTTTCGCGGCTCAGGTCGCTAACATTCAAAATGATGTTCTATTAGCCCGAAGGGAATAGAGTGTATCCTTTTGTTACGTCCGAAATCGTTGCCCCCTCAGTGACCGCAAAATCATAAATTAATTAAATAACCCCGCGAGTTGCGCGTTCTGGATCAATTTCTTTAGTATAAATTTGTCCGGTTCTTGTGAGACGAGCCACATAGTCATTTTCATTAGTCACATAGAATAACATCCGGCCAAAACCAGTGAGACGAGTAGGAAACAACAGAGAGAATAGTTTAGTCATAAATAGATAATAGTAAATTTTAATCGTTAGTCAAGAAATATTCGTTGATTTGTTTCGCGGAACGAATTTCGGTAATCTTTCGGTGAGAATGTCCCCACTCTATAATATCGTCAAGAAGCAACAAACAATCGGGTTTATAATACTGCCCAAAATTACTCTTGGGATGCCCCGCATACCGCCGAATGAAATCAACGTCATAGCCGGAAGCAACCATCGGAGTAACCCCCATAAGACGGTCTTCAATTTTTCTTTTTAAATCAGAAAGTAAAATAAAAATTGGAACCCTCCTAATATTGGAAAGATTATGTTTAAACCAATCCGTATCAGATTCTTTGAATCCAAAGAAATAACCACCCCGCGCATTTTCTATACTCAGAAACGCGATATTTTTAGGTTCAAATTTTTCAATCGTTTTTGTCATATTGATCCGTTATGTTGTTGAGTGTTCTGTTTATTTCAATCCACTCCAAAATAAAATCCTCTTGAGTCTCGATTAGATAAGCCAAGGCGAATTCTTTGCTAACTGTTTCATCCCGCATTCTTTTAGAAACCGTTTGAATAAGCGGGGGCAATTCGTCAATCGGTGGAACAGTCAAAATGAAAATTGCTGCCCCTCTAATCATGCAAGCTTGGGAAATCATATTAATGAACCATTGAAAGATAACCGTAAATTGGCACAAATACTAATCCGCCGACCACCAATAGGCCAGCAAGCCAATTAATTATGCCTTGCATGGCGGGATGATTTGGTTGAATTTCCACCGATTTTAATTGAATCCAATTCATTAATAACATTCGGATAATGAAAAGCGACATGATAACGCCTTTCAGACTTTACCTCTGTAGGCAATTTATTTGTCACACAGCTTGTAATCATTACCATTCCGGCCAATATCCCGATAAGTTCAAGAGCAATTCCATAAACGGGGATACGATTTGTGATAGCGGTTTCCATAGTTTAGATTTCTCCCTCCAACTTTAACGCTTTTTTCATAGTTGTCCAGTAATCTTTATTGAAAATGTTGCCATATCGAATAGGAACCTTCTTTTTCCAATCTTTAAATTTCATTCCTTTTTTCATGGCGTTGTAAGGCGTAATTATTTTTCGTTTCATTTAACTGGTATCCGTTCAACTTTCCAAATAAAATCTTGAAGCTTGACGGTTTCCTGCCCCGAAATACGCCCCGTCATAATCCATTCTTCGGGTAGGAAATAAGCCGTAATCTCAAATTTATGACCCCGTGAATCTTTGCGGGTTAGATTACAAAGAATAACTTTATTGGAGTTCATTTAATTAGATTTAATTTTACTCTCCGGTTTTTGAAGGATCACCGGAAACCTAACCCCTTGCCTAAGCTTACTCCGCAACGGGATTGGCTTGGCCGCGCCGACCACCGTAGCGATGCGCGGATTTGCGCTTATTCGCCGGATTCTTGTCTTTGTCCTTGAAATCCGTGAGACAGGGGCGACCCTTGAAAATCTCAAATGAATTAATCGAAGTGAGTTCCGCGCCCGTATTCTTTGTGGAGAGTCCGAGTTTGCGATAAGCTTTAGTTTGTTTATTTGCCATATTAGTATTTAGTTGTTAATTGTTGCTGACATTATTGATATTAGGGAATCTTCGTAAATTGTCAAGCGTTTAATGAAGAAGAATCCGACTTTCCAGAAATGTTTTCAAATTCCGGTATTTCTTTACGTTCTTTTTAATTGTGTCAAATAGCATAAGTTCCGCCCGATTGATATTATTCAAATCCACGATTGAGCAAGCGCGGGTCAATTCCTTAACCGCTTCGCAATATTCAATAGCAACTAGCAAATCTTCATATTTATCAGTAGATTTAAAAATTCGCACTTCCATACAATAATTTTTAACATAAACGGGTTCATATTTATCCGTAGAATTAACAGTATATTTATTCACGGTTTTATTTGCGTGATATTTACCGTTATAGATAGTTTCCCTACGGGCGATTAATTTTCCCAAACTTTCCAGCTTATTCATCGCAACAATAAATTTAGCACGGTGTAATTCCCCACTAAAAAGACCATGAGAAATATTAACGTGCAATCCATATCCCGCCGAGGGAACGGATGCGTCATTTAAATTTAACATATCCATAGCGGCAGACCAAGAATTATTTATATAGAATGCTTTAAATGGAATTGGCGGGGCGATAATTTCTATCCCATGAACATCGCAAATACTTCCATCCTTTTCCCCTAAAAATCCCTCTGGAAGCTTATCATGGACGGTTTCGGGACAATCTACCCAAATTTCCAATTCTAATCCATATCCCGCCGCGCGGCTCCATGAACGGGGACGGTCCGAATCGTGATAATCGGGGATATTAGAGCATTCTTCATCGCAAGATTCTTCTTCCCAATGGTAGCGGTCATCACTATCCCAATAGAAAAGATCATCTTCATAATATTCAAAACAAAGATACTCCCCTTCAATATTCCGGCAATCGAATATATTGCTATCAAAAAACAATCCAGAACGATCACAAGTAAAATAATCCGTATCTTCATTTTGATGAACATAACGGGATTTACGACTACCATAGCTTATACTTTCAATTACCGTAATAAATTCACGATCAGAAGCGTAATACTCTTCGGATGCTTGGCAATAAAATGCGTCTTCTTTCAAAACAAAACATTCATCGTCTTGCGTCCAAACATATTCATCTGAAAATTTCTCTTCAATGATTGTTCCGGCAAGTTCCGCATCAATAAGGCCAGAACTAATAGCGTGATTAATACTATCAATAGACGAGGTATCAATCAGTTCCGAAATAGAGTCAACGTCCAAAACAGGGTTTTCCATAACAGAACTCATACTAAGAATTTTTCTTAAACGGTCAAGTCAAAAAATAAAAAAGTTAAATTCCTTTTACTTCAAGTATATTTTCGACGGGAATGTTGCGATAGCCTTTATCCCGCATAGAAAATACAGTGATAAGGTTATGATCCGCCTGCTTGAAAGGTTGCGCCCCGCCATGAAGGTAGCTTGTAACCCCGCTACGGCAAGTCATTTTACGGATTTCTCCAGTGGTGCGCTTCACAAATTTGACAGAGAAAATGCGCCCTTTATTGGCGTTGATTCGGGAAAGTAGATCGGAACGGTTCATAATAGTTTAAGTTTGATTTTTGAATTATTGAGTTTAAATTTGAAATAGGCAATGAAAAAGTAACTTACGATGTTTTTTGGGCGACTTTTAAATTTAATCTGCCGAATGAATTTCTCGAACGGGGTTCTTTCTACATCTTTAGAGGATTTTACCATAACTTTTATATCTTAGGTAAACGGATTGAACGTTTAACCTTTATATTTTTATTGAGATTTTTTTTGGGCCACTCTCGATTAACCCTCAAAATCTCTCTGCTTTCGGTTTAACCTATCAGAGTCTTACAACTAATCTATAAAAAGGATTGACCCTTTTTAATACCGGCATTGCTTGACATCTATTCAACCGTAGGAACGAGAAGATTCTATATATTTGATTCTAATTCTATAATAAGGTAGAAATTGCTGTCTTTCTATTCTTCTATCTTAGCAGAATTTACTGCGCTGTCAATTTCTTTTTGGCGTTTATCTCTCAAAATTTTCTTTGTCTTCAATGTCACGCTAAGACAATTAAAAACTGCCGTTTGAATGGCGCGACTATTCATTGTGCCATTGAAAATACGGAATTCATAATGCCATTTGTCGCAACGCCTTACAGGACAATAACGATCAGAACGACCTTCCGCTTTACAATAATTTTCGCGTGGAGAATGAACACGGTATTTCCGAAATTCATCCTGCAAAATTGAAAGGAATTCAGTTTTTTGAGATTCGACTGACATCCCGCGCCCCGAAATATGAACGTGCAATCCCGAAACGTGATTAATAATGGGTTTAGCGTGTTCTTTGAACAGCATAATGCCCTTCATAATGTGATCGGGGATGGGAAAACGATCCGGTTTGACAATAAACGGCGGAGTTTTCAATTCAAAATCATTCAATCCGCCAGCCTTGCGATGCCTACCAAACGGTTCAATGGAACCATCGTAGCCAAAGGTGAAGAAATTTTGTCCAACATCTGCATTGAAATCATTCAATTCAATTCGATTTGAGCGAAAAGCATTATGGATAGAATCATAGCGACTTTGGTGATAGAGTCCTTCAATCTCAATCCCCGCTACAAATGGCGCATCTTTTATGTTCATGTGATCAGATTAGCGATTTTTCCTATTCTGTCAATCTTGGAATGTCGGAATACTCAACATTTGATAAACCGCTTTCCGCTTTTTATATAAAAATGCATTAAGAAGAGGATAATCACGCCGATTAGCATTAATAAATTGAAGGAAACTCAATAAAGGGGCACTAGAAACCGGAAGATTATTGTTCCGTTCACAGATTGCCCATTTCATAAGTGCATCAATAAATTCAATTCCTTTCAGGCAAGTATCATAGTTCTTTGGCGATTTAAATATTCTGAATTCGATTGTATTTTGGCGCAAATTTAATGCCCCTGTATGCTCCCCCGTGCGATGTCTGCCATATTGGCACCAATGGCTTGCCCTACGACCCCCGCACAATTCAAAAAACTGTCGGTTGGTTCGCATGAAATCCGCAACAAGATAATATAATTCCCTTTCGTTGCTTTCTCCCTTATCTACCAAATGAGATTGAGCGTAATCCCGCGCAAAATGAATATGTAAACCTGTTCCAGCCGAAACAGAAGGATTAATTGATTTCGATTTAATTTTATCGAATAGCGGTTTCCATGCAACCCTGTGCGCTTTCAAATGCATCGGGCGGGAACAAATTTCAATTCCCCCATGCGCTAAACTCCCATCGTATTTGATAATGGCAATTTTTCGTGTGAAAGGCGAAACGTCATCCCGTAAATAATCTCTACGGCGAGGATCATTAAATTCAATTTCAATTCCAAAAATAGGATGGACCTTCTTGCGTTTCTGAACCCTATTTTTAATCAAATCAAAATGAGGGACAAAAAATTCGGACGCCCTATAAAAATGCATCGGACGATTAGCGGTATAATCTAGTAGCATATTTTTAATTATAATTTAGTTACATGAATCCCAAATTCCACCCGTGAATTCATTAATGGTCGCGTAGTCATCAAGTTGCGATTCAATCCATTCATCAAATGATTGCTTCTTACTTTCGGAACTATTGGGAGCAACTTTAACCCCCTTATAATATTCCACGATTGCGCTATTGTTAGCATTTGGCGATTGGCTAGTAGGATAATGCCCGTATTCCGCATAATGGCTAGGGATTCCCGTAGAAACATAAGACACATAAGAACGATTGCTAAACCAAATTTGGTCATCGTCATCCCAATGTCCCGCATCTTCGTTAATAATAATAAGTTCACCCTCCTTATTGATAAAGGCAAGTTTATTAAAACCACCAATAAATTCTTCCAGCATCTTTTGAAAAGCTAGTTCTTTTAAAAGAGCATACCGTCTTGCCAAAATTGGTTTCAAGAAATCTTCATTCAAATAAAACGTATCCGAATAATCGGAGCAAGTTCGCATATCGGACATAACCCCGTTATGGATAAATGCAATGTTAGCCGAAACGCGGAACGGATGACAGTTAGTAGCGTCTTCTTTTCCGGCAGTTGCCAAACGAAAATGGAGCAAATGCGGAAGGCTATCGGGGATTTGATTATAAGCTTCAATCAATTCATTTGCCGTGAAAAATCCTTTTTCGATTACGATTTCATGATCCTTAACATAGGCGAAACCCGCACCGTCATGGTTATGAGCAAATGCGTTGCGAATTTCTTCTTCTGTTACTTTCTTTCCTTTTGATGCAATGGCGAGACACATAGTTTATAGTTTAAAGAGTAAAGGTTTTATGCGGGTTGTCAATAGTTTTTTTGAGCAAAATAATAAAATAAACACTTGAGGATGAAAACATTACGATCATGGGATTTTTAGTAAAAATTACAACAAAGAAAATGACAAAACTGAAATGCAGAAATTTGGCAGAAGAATATTTTGGGCAATATGTATATAAAACAGAACCAAAAAATTTAAATAGTGCCGGTAAAATTTCTATTCTGTTCGAAAATTCTGAACACGCGCGGCAATTTGTAAAAACAGTAGAAGAGATTGAGTTAAATTAAAGGCCCGCATCGTTCATGTAGGCTTCTTCAAATTCGGTAAATCGTTGTTGCATGTCGCTATCCATGTCTTCAATAGCGTCTTTGACTTCCCGTTGAGAAGTTAGATTATCCACATACTTTTTCCAATCCTCTTCATCCATTTTATCTAAATCTATACTATTGTCATATCCAGAAGTATTCCCGTCATAGATTCCGCTATTCCCGTCATAGATTCCGCTATAAGCGGGTTCTTTCCCCCTATATTTTACAGGCGAACTACTGTAATAGCAATATGAGTAGTTTGAAAACCAAATTTTGCTTGCGCTTCCCTCGCTCCAATGCCCTTCCCCTTCGTCCTCATTAACGATAACGAGTTTTGAATTTTTAGTTAGAAAAGCTAGTTTATTCAATTTCCCTACCGCTTGCCCGACAAACCAAGGAAACCAATTTGCCTCTACAATAGTCGCCCCGTTGTTCCGTAAAATATCCGTCATAACTCCATTTGAAAAATAGAACGTATCTGAAAAATGGGAATCCGATTTGATTAAAGAAATCTTTCCGTTATGCGCAAAAGCGACTTCGGGATGCGGTTGGAACGGATGGCAGTTGATAGCGTTTACCAACCCGCCCGTAGAATTTCTGAAATGGATGATGTGCGGCCCGATATTATCCCCCAATTCCATGTAAGCTTTTGTGAAATCGCCAATATCGAAGAATCCTTTTTCAACTACAATTTTACCATCACGGACATAGGCGAATCCCGCCCCATCGCTATGATTGACAAAAGCGTATTGAATCGAATCATCGTCCAATTTACCTGATTTTACAGCGGCGACTAAGCACATAAGAATAGAATAGTAGAATTAAGAAAAAGCGCAAGACAAATCAAAAATCAATCGGAGTATTTGAAACATGTGGAATTGCTACTTGCCTTGGATAATTTGTTGGTTGCGGTGTTTCATTTACCGATTGTGTGCCAATCCTATCTTCCCCTTCTGCCAAAAATTGAGATAAACTAAGATTAGTAAAATCAGCCGGAAAAGGCTCTTGCAATTCCTGTTCTGCGAATGGATCTAAACTTAATGTATCTGCAAATCTCCGTGTCACTGGTCTTGTCCTCCTAACCGGAACAATTCTTTCTTGTTCCTGTTTAACGACTTCCGGTTTGATTTGAGTCTCCAAAAACCGATTGATAATGTCCACCCACCATTTGACCAAATGAAAACTCTTTTCCATTTGAATATGCGCGGAGAATACCCGCACTTCGACAGTCCGATGGACATTCCAACAAAAATTGATCATGGCATATCGGTAAGGGTGATACTTTTCTTCCGCCCGTTTTTGACGCTCGGGATTCCATTCGTCTTTACAAAACCGGTTCTTTCCGGCAATCCGGCGTTTGGTAATTGCGCCCAATTTCAATTTCTGTTCAATTCGCGAGAGTTCGCCTTTGAACAGAGTATAGAAATCGTTATGCATCAAAGCGTTGTAAAACAATTCTGATTTAAATGAAGCGTGGACATGAAATCCGCAACTTGCATTCGTTTGATCCGGCCAATAAAGATTGAGAAATTGCCCGATTTCATTGAAAGTAGAATAAGCGGGAGAATTAATCTCGCCAGCAACGAAAGTATCATCTAACGCCACTTCTTCCATGTTCCTTGCGCGGCGACGAAAACGCACCGACCTATCAAAGACAATCGCTTGACCATTCGCGGCCAAATTTCCCCCGCGATAACCGTCTTGGCAAATCCATCCCCCTTCCACTTCAAGACCAATCTTGTCGATATAAGGGCCGAATTTACCGTTAATTTTATAGGTATTTGGAAATACAGGATGCGGCATATTATTAGTTTTTAGTTAAAATGATTCTGGGAAAGATGGAAGTGCAAGTTGTTTATTCGATTTAATCACAGGGTTAGGAACTGGCGTAATAGTTGCTTTAAACTTCTTTTTGTCAAGTGCTTTTTTATAATCGCCGTTACTATACCAAATTCCGGTTGTTTCATCCGTTTCCCCTAGATACTTGTTAATAATAGTCAATTTTCCCGTATTGTCAATAAAAACAAGCTTTGAATATCCGATAGATTGCCCGATCATCCATTTCCAAGAAGTATTTTCAAGAAAATTGTAATCTTTCAATCGAAGTTGTTTTAAAATCAATTCCCCAAAAATACGGGTATCGCTCCAATTCGCGTGATTGACCTTATCGGTAGAAGTGATTGAAATTGTTCCATTGTGGGCAAACACCAAATTTTGATCTACAATAAAGGGGTGGCAATTTTCGGCGTTGATCGCGCCCACGTTGGCATATCTAAAGTGACAGACATTTGGATACTCTGAAAAGTCCCGATAAGTCCTCCAAAAATCCTTAAATCGCGTAAATCCTTTACGGACAACGATTTTTCCATCTTTGACAAACGCGAATCCCGCCCCATGCGGGTTTTCACGCCAACCGTTTTTAAGATGTTCTTTGGGGCAAGAAACCCCTGCTGGTGAACTAATGAGTAAGCACATAATTTTTTTATTCTTCCATAATACTAGCGATTTTTCGAGAAACGTCAAGAAAATTAGTTGGCTCGCTCTACTAATTCTTTGTTAATAATCGCCCCCCAACCCTCTTCATCAAGAAAGTAAATTTGTCCCGCACCCTTTTCATCAAGCCTTGCGTGATTGATTTCCCCGCGATTAAAAGTAAACAGTTTAGAATCTCCCGTGAAAACATTCGTCATCGGGATTTTGCAGTTTTGAACAAACACCACTTTAGGATATTGCGACATATAATAAAATTGAATCGAATTAATATGGGGTAATCATTCCATGCCCGATACTATCTTTCTCTCTGTTATATTTCTTCACGGATGAATTGCAATCCACTTCGATTATCTTATTGACAATCCAATCTAAAATCCGGCGGCACTCTTCTTGATTTTTAATCGTTTGAAAAGTCGAAATCCAACTATAGCCCCCGTTTTGGTTGTAAGGGGGGTGATTTAGAAAATCTGTATTCATCCCCATCCATTCTAAAACAAATTTGAAATCAGAAACATATCGGAATGTCTTATCTAAGATAAGCTCAATCCGCTTGCCATATTCGGCTTCCATTATTTCGTTTCCGGTGAGGCAATGCCGGATAATATCGGGAATCAGTTTTGCCAATTCCTCTTTAAAATCTTCACAGATTGATACGGATGTTTTAATGTTGAGCATATATTTTTTGATGGTGTCAGTATTGTATTGGAAATTAGAAAAGATGCAATAAAAATTTGGCCTGATGTTATTCTTTAATGTGAAACTGATTCTCGCTCTATTAAGGTCTATCAACCCCTCATTTAAGCGGTATTTGTTTCGAGTTTTACAGATTCTTGCGAACCCTTGCAACCCGAATAATCGGGGAACTCCTTACAAATGGTGGGGGAATTCCTGATAGTAGGATTTCCAGCGTCCACCTAGAATGTATTTTTATTGCATCTTTTAAGTTATTTAAGTTGTTGTTGTTTCGTCTTTCGACTCTTTAGTAATGATATTATCGGGTTTTATCGCTTTGTCAACCAAAAAATCAGGATAAGCGGCAACAAACGGTTGAACCCATGTCGGAACGTCATTATTGCGAGTCTTTGCCCTTGTGACAATTCGCGCCATTCTGTTTATGATATAGCTGTAAAGATTTGGATATTGTTTGAAATGAAATCTCACAAACTCATAGAACGACAACCACTTAGAGCATTCGCCGTAAGAGAAATTGCAACCTTTTGTGAAATGGATTAAAGCGTCAACAAATTCAAGATTCTTATAAATTGTTTTTGCATTTAAACTCCCGCGAAACAAACGGAATTCAAGCGTGTTCTTATTCTCCAAATTAACGGCTGTATATCGCGCATAATTGCCCCGCGATGACTCTTTTACACGTTTTGCTTGCCGATACTCGGAACTGGAAAAATCGGCATACCTTTCGCTATGGCGTTGAGCCATAGACGCGACAAACTGAAAATTGGCGGGATTATAAATAAAAGAAATGATTTTGGCAATTTGAAATTGGGAAAGACTATTTTTATTTACATGGATATGCAACCCGCACCGTTCGCCCCCCCATGAAGAAAACCCTAAATCGGTGCAAAAATCAATCAGATTATCCATTCGCCCGATATATCGGCTCAAAACATAAGGGGCAGTTACCAATTCAAATCCATAATCAAGAGAACCATCCCATTTAGCGACCGCATCAAAGGGGCATTTATATGTAATCAAATCTGCCAGCCGATCTAATTCCTCCTTTTTACTGGTGAAAAAGCTACCATCTTGAACCCCTTGATTTTCCATTTCAATTTCCAAACCGTAAAAATGGGTATGACGGGGAGTGTTCGGATTAAAAATCTCAGTCAGATCAGCGTCATAGTTAAGAATCATAAAAATATAGGTTAGTGGAATTTAGGGAAGGGTCAAGAAAAAAAAGTCATGTAAACAGAAAATATATGAAAAAAATAGTCTCAGAACATTATTTATTCTGTAATTTTATGTCGTGAAGGTCTTTAAATACAGAGTTTATCCAAGCAAACGGCAAAATACCGTTTTGAAGAGATATTTGTCTGTATGTCAAAAAACATATAATAAGTGCTTAGAATATAAAATCCGAAAATATCAAGAAGAAAAAATATCTGTTTCGGAATTTGATTTAAATAAAAAAATATGTGAATGGCGCAACTCTTCGGAAGATTGGATGAACGGATGCGGAATTGCTATTTTACATGATGTTTCGCGTCGGATAGATAAAGCATTTAAATCATTTTTCAAACGAATTAAAGATAAAAGTGGTAAATCAGGATTTCCTAGATTTAAAAGTAATCACAGATATAATAGTTTTACTATGCCTAGATTTACTTGTAAATTTAAAGATAATAAAATGAGGCTTACGAATGATTTAGGGTGGGTAAAAATTAAACAGCACCGTAAAATCGAAGGGAAAATTTGCGGATATACTATCTCCCGTAATAGTTGTGGGGACTGGTTCATACAAATTACTTCGGATGTTCCGACTAAGCATTTTAATGGAATTAACCATAGTAATAATATCGGAATAGATTTCGGCTGTAAGGATGTTTTAACGCTATCGGATGGATCGTCTTTTAAAAATCTCAAATTCTACAAAAAATATGAAAAGGAATTAGCTAAAGCACAAAGAAAAAAGCGCAAAGACGTAGTAGCAAAAATTCATAAAAAAATAACTAATAAACGTGACAACTATTGTCATCAAATAGCTAATGAAATTGTAAAAAAATACGATATAATTTTTACAGAGAATATAAATCACAGAAGTTTAAACAGTCAAACCTTTAAAACTGTTAGAAAAAGTATGAGCGATGGCGCATGGAATAAATTATCTTTATTCTTGTCTTATAAAGCGGAAGATGCTGGTAAGATTTATGGTAAAGTTAATCCGGCATATACATCTAAAAAATGCTCAAATTGCGGAAAAATACACGAAAATCAATCTCTTTCAGATAGAAAAATGAGTTGTGATTGTGGTTATTCTGCAAGCCGTGACGTTAATGCGGCGCGTAATATTTTAGCCTTGGGATTACAAGGCTTGGAGAAATCCTAAAAGCTTTAGAATTTATTCTAAGGAGTAGTCACGTCGGTTACTATTAATGGTGGTCAACTAACTTTTTTAAGTGTAATATGTAGACATGATTATAAGTGATTTAGATATTTTTGAAGTTGAGTCTTTAGAAAACGGAGATTCCTTTATATCCGAATCCGGCGATTTCTCTATTGTCCATTACGGTAACAGTATTTCGTTAGTAATTAATAC
>Ga0118677_10006232_pt1 | contig 20316 bp, 13 predicted proteins | sample AliMusrvi5mmetaG_FD_86154 | JGI IMG/M metagenome (GOLD analysis project Ga0118677, IMG submission 86154)
TCTGGAAGATTTTCGGCATGTATTCCCTGTTTTTTTATACCGATGTGCTCGGAATAACAGCCGCCGCTGCCGGAACCATGTTCCTGGTTGCCCGTCTTTGGGATTCGTTCTTCGATGTTTTTGTAGGAATCATCAGCGACCGCACCAAAAGCCGGTATGGGAAATATCGCCCTTATCTTTTGTGGTTTGCCATTCCGTTTGCAGTGATGGGTGCCATTACCTTCTTTGCCCCGAATTTCGGTCAGACCGGGAAATTGGTTTATGCCTACATTACCTACTCCCTGATGATGATCGTCTATTCGATGATCAACGTACCCTATGCTTCACTTTTGGGCGCCATTTCATCCGATCCGACCGAACGGAATTCACTCTCCTCCTACCGCATGTCGTTTGCTTTCATCGGCAGTTTTGTGACCTTTATGCTGCTTCAACCACTGATTGACTTTTTCTCCAAGACGTTTGGTAGCCAAACTGCAACGCAGGCTGCAAAAGCGGCTGAATCTTCAATAAGTACCTCTCCGGCCGGATGGGTAATGGGTGTCGGCGCAATAGGGATGATCTGCGTGATCCTGTTTTTGTTGTGTTTTTGCTGGACAAAGGAAAGAGTCGTACAGATTGAGAGCGAAGAAAATGCTTCCATCAAGCAGGATCTTAAGAACCTGTTTCACAATGCTCCGTGGTGGATCTTAGTGGCAACCGGTCTGGCTGCCCTCCTTTTCAATGCCGTCCGCGACAGTGTGGCCATTTATTTTTTCAGGGATTACGTGAAGGTGAACTATCGGATGACCGGAACAGGCTGGGATATGACCACGATCTACTTCCTGGTGGGCCAGGCTGCCAACCTGATCGGGGTAATGGCGGCACCTGCCATTTCCAGAAAATATGGAAAGAAAAGAACTTACATGATTGCCATGTTGATTGCAGGGGTATTGAGCACAGGCTTCTATTTTATCCCCAACAGCATTACCTGGATTTTGATTTTCCAGTTCATGATTTCCATTTTCGCCGGATATGTTCTGCCATTGTTGTGGTCGATGTTTGCTGACATCGTAGACCATCAGGAACTGCTGACCGGACGACGTGCGACAGGTCTGATCTTCTCCTCCTCCTCCATGTCGCAGAAGCTGGGTTGGGCTTTTGGCTCGGCCATGAGTGGCTGGGTCCTTGCCCTGTTCCATTACATGCCGGATGCCCTGCAACAAAGTTCTGAAACAATTTTTGGAGAGCACATCATGATCAGTTTAATGCCTGCTGTGTGCTGTGTACTGGCTTTCGCAGGCATGTTGTTCTATCCGCTTTCCGACAAAAAGGTGAGGGAAAATTCGGAACAACTCTCCATAAAAAGGGGGAAAGTATAACACAAAAAAAATCCTATCTCTAAATGAAGGGCCATCTTTTGGAATTAAAACAACAGGTCAAAGAAGAGCTGGTGCAAAACATCCTGCCATTCTGGTTGTCAAAAATGGTTGACAATCAGAATGGAGGATATTACGGCCGGATGAATGGGAACGACCGGCTTATTCTGCATGCCGACAAGGGGGGAATATTGAATGCACGCATTCTTTGGAGCTTTTCATCAGCATTCCTGCTGGTCAATGATCCGGTTTATCTGGAAATGGCTAACCGGGCCAAGGACTACCTACTTGCTCATTTTTTTGATCCAGAATTTGGTGGAACCTACTGGACAGTTTCATGGGATGGGAAAGCGGTGGACACCAAGAAACAGATCTATTCACAGGCATTTTTTATTTATGCCTTCTCCGAGCACTACCGTGCAACAGGTGATGCATCGAGCCTGGAGAGGGCGATCGAACTGTTTCACCTCATTGAAAAGCAGAGTTTCGATAGTGAGTTAAACGGCTATTTCGAGGCTTATAGTCGCGATTGGGTTTTGCTCGAGGATCTTCGATTGAGTGCCAAAGATGAGAATGAGAAGAAGACCATGAATACCCATTTGCACATCCTCGAAGCTTACACCAACCTGTTTAGGGTTTGGAAAGATGACGCATTAAAGCAGCAGTTAAAAAATCTGATCCTAATTTTTACCGAAAAAATTGTCAATCCTACGACTTATCACCTGGATCTGTTTTTTAATGAACACTGGGAAACAAAATCTACGGTAGTCTCCTACGGCCATGATATCGAAGCTTCGTGGCTGATTGATGAAGCGGCACGGGTGCTCGACGATCAGGAGTTGCTTCAAAAGGTGCAGAAAATTGGTATCAAAATCGCGGAAGCATCCTGCGAAGGATTGCAGCATGATGGCAGCATGATCTACGAGTTCGACAAAACTAAAAACCACCTCGATCTTGATCGTCACTGGTGGGTGCAAGCCGAAGCAGTGGTTGGTTTTCTGAATGCCTATGAGTTGACGGGAAACTATGAATGGTATGAACGCGCTTTAAGGTGTTGGGGATACATCAATGATAACCTGGTTGACCGGACAAGTGGGGAGTGGTTCTGGAGCGTGAAGGCTGATGGTACCATCAACCGCGACGACGACAAGGCCGGTTTCTGGAAATGTCCCTACCACAACAGCCGCATGTGTCTGGAGGTAATGATTCGTTAGAACATAATTGATGCTAATTGTGAAAACCTATAATGCAAAAATCAGCTTTCAAACGAATTGATGAAAATGCCAGAGTACATGTTTGATTGTTTTCAAAACGGATTGCCGTAACTATCTCAACTTTGCTTGGGTTAAAGTTAACAACAGAACATTCATTCGGAGAATCTATCAAAAAAATCTACACAAAACAAAAGTTGAAGAACGAAACTCTCCTCCTGGTTGATGTCCCATTTGCATAAGTGGCCTCCTCCTTGCAGAGTATCATTCCTTGTGCATATTGGATCCTGTCGATTACCTGCCGGGGAGAATCGGTTTTACGGATTCCATTCAGAATCCATTCATTGGTATATTTGAACTTTTGAACATTATCAAAATCGCTATCCACGTTTTTGCTTTTGATGAGTCCCGGACTGGCATTCCCATGGTCGGTGATAATCACCACCAAGGTATCCTGATGTTTTTCTGCAAATTCTATGGCAACACCAATGGCATCATCGAAGGCAATCTGATCGTAGATTAAAGCCCCCAGGTCGTTGGCATGTGCTCCCCAATCTACTTTTCCTCCCTCAACCTGCAGGAGTAGCATGCGTGATTGGAACCGTGGTTACACAAACAACTGCTTTCCCACCGTCTTTAAATTTCTGAAGAATAGGTTTGTAGGAGGTTCCATCCAGCCCAACGTTCAACGCTCCATTGTTGACACGGACGCCTCCACCCCACGAGGAGCTTCCAGCAGCCGAGTCGGTCACCAAAGAGTCGGCAGAGGCCGTATCCATGTAGGCACGTTTGGCCTTTTGTTCGCCGTAGAGCTTGAGCCATTTGTCAATAGTGGAGTTGATAAGGTGCCACCTACTGTAGCCAAAACCCCGAAATTCAAAAAATCCCTTCTTTTCATTTTCTATCTTCTTTTTTGTAGTAGTGTTTGTTTATTGGATTCAAATTATGTTGTAGGTAAAATAAATACAAGGTTTCAAATATTTGGTCATAAGGATTAAAAAAACGCTTCATACAACCGGATTCTTGGTAGAAACAAGATAAGGATCTGGCATCTGATTTTATCGCCTTTACAAAGCGGAACAGTACTTGTCGCACCTTGGATGATTTATGTTACGTTATCTCTTTTTAACTCAAATAGATTGGTTGAAGCTGCAAATGGAATGTTGGAATTGAATCTTTTTGCCCTGGATGAATTGAGGAATAAAAGGCTGGACAAACAATATCCACTTTCAAAAAAATACTTAAACGAATGATTTTCACGTGTTTTTTATACCAGCAAGGAGCAACGATTTGCATACAATTTTTCAATTGCGTTCTCCTGAATAATAGTGGGTGTCAGCTCATCCTGGTACGATTTTCGAAAAGGAGAATAAACTCTTTGCTGGTTTGCCTAAAATTTTATCTCACGAGGTAACCTGGGTCTGCCTGCTTCAATCCATGCCGTCCTAATCAGCTCTGCCAGAGATTTTGAGGAATTCTGAATCATCATGACCGTAAATCCTTTTGTTTGAGCCCAAAGCGTCGGATAATAATCATAGGAATAGCTTTTCTTTGCCTTATCATAAGCAAATTTGTCTGCAATGAGAAGTGAATCGATGTATTGGTAATTGTAGTACATGTAGTCGAAGACGTACCGGCTTACATTCTTTATCTTGTGCAGGTGTGATCGTTTGACCATTATCGTGTCTATGTACAGGTTGATCATTTTAGACTCATACCGGCTGTGTATGCCTTTTTGTCCGGTAAGCTGGCCATCGAAATTGGTGGTTAGATGCAGCGGCATATGGCCATCCCCAACATAATGCCCAAGGTCTGCTGCTGTCAGCACAGCTTTCTTCCAATCCCTGGCTTTGAATTGCTTCACCAATACCCGGTAGGTTGAGTCGGTAACCCAGGGTAGTGTACCATTTTTCTTGATGAATTCTTCTCCGTATTTTTTGAATGCCTCCTCTTTCCCTTCAACGATCATGTGGGATTGAACAAAATCATTGTAGGCATCGATATCGATATAATGCCTGATTCCTTCCGTGGGATCGGTTCTTCTCCGGTTGTCAGGGTCAGAACCATGTTCTGCAAGTACTGCTGACCATCCTTTGTACCTGTTCAACCTGCAATGGAAAAATTTGGGTGCCGATCCGTTGATTTTTTGATGTCCCTTTTCTCCCCAACTGCACAGGAGGATAATTAGTGCAGGCCAAATAACATATTGTTTAAACTTCATGCCGAGAAAAAATTATTGATTGAATGAACGAATTTCTGGGTATTTAAACAAGACACTTTGCAGAATGCTCGCCTCCAATGCATCGAAGCTTTGCATCAACTCGTTTAGTTTTTCACCGATGCGGTCCCGTTTGGGGAGGAGGTTGTCTGCAGATAACTGGAGAAGCGGAGCACAACCCGCTCGGCATAACTCTTTGAGACCGGAATATCAGGGATGTACTCTTTGTCTGATCCGAGTACGATGCCTTCCTTCTCCTTTCTCAACATCTTGACATGGTCAAAATTTACAATGGTGGAACGGTTGCACCGGACCATGGAGGTGTTTGCCAGGCACTCTTCGATCACTTTCAAGGTATTCCTGACCATAAAAGCCGCAACTTTCCCCTTGGTGAGGTAGTGGATCTTGATGTAGTTGTCGGCTGCCTCAATCCACAAAACCTGATCAGACAAAACGGATAACCTGAGTTCCTTCTTCTCATCCAAAAAATTCAGGATTCCTTTGGCTGGCTGCTCCTGAAGTTCCAGTTCATGGCTCAGTCTTTCCAGTTTCTTGTTCTTGTCCTTCCAAGAGAAATAGAGCCAAATGGTGGAATAAGGCAACAACAAGACCAGACTGGTGTTGATGGCAGATTGGTTCATCATTTCCCTGAAAGACCGGGTATCGTCAAATGCAAAGATTTCCAGCATGGTGTAAAACAGCGACATGGCCGAAATCTCCAGCAATACCCACAAGGCATACTGCCAAACGAACAAATCGTGGTTCTTGGTATAGTAGAACATGATGATCCTGCTGATCACCACAACCAAAACTCCGGTCAGGATGATCAGGCTGGAAAAGAGGAAATACTTCACCTCGGAGATGGGAAACCAGTTTTTGGAACCAAAAGGCTGGTAAATATTGATAAATACAAGGGCAAAGGCGGCCGTATAGATGACCAAAGAGACAATATTCCCCTTTTCATTCAGATAGTCAGGGATTTTTTGATTCATTGGTAAATATTTTATTTTTTAACAGCCAAATTTCCCAAGTAAAAATAGGATATTCTCATGTGCTACACACCGTCAGTTGAGACAATTTTAAAAAATTCATCCCGTATAGTCAAATTTTATCCCTTTATAGCTGCTTCCATCCCACAAAGGGTTGAAGAATCCCTTCCATTTGTGAATCAGGAATACCTGGTGTTACTTCGATCTATCATTCCCATATTCAACGACAATTAGCAGGTAGAAAGCATGTACATCATCAAGCTATTGCAAAGGCAAAAAGAGTTACTTCAACATTTCAGGATTGGAAAGAACGTTCAACCGGAAGATAGCCGCATCGGAATTCATACCTTTGAATTCGAATCCGGGACTGTCTCTCCTTTTTACACCGAAGCAGATACCAATTTCCTGATGGATCAGGATATTCCGGAAAACAAGCAGTTTAACTATTATGTTTTTGTGCCCAGGGGACAACCCAAATCAGATGCCTATATTCTTCTCCTGCATGGATTGAACGAAAGAAGTTGGGACAAGTACCTGATTTGGGCCGAATACCTGGCTATCCGGACCGGGAAGCCGGTTGTCCTGTTTCCCATTGCATTTCATATCAACAGGTCCCCTTCTTTCTGGGGGGATCCAAGAAGCATGAAGATGGTCATGGACAAAAGAAAGAGCCAGACCGGAGATTTTCGTTCCCTCACTTTTGCCAATGCAGCACTTAGTGAGCGGCTGAGTGAGGAACCTGCCCGCTTTTACTGTGCAGGCCGCCAAACGATCAACGACATTGCCCGGCTTTCCGGCCTAATCATGGATGGGGAACATCCTATGTTTAACAAGGGTGCCAAGGCAGATATTTTTGGCTATTCCATCGGATCCTTTTTATCAGAGATACTCTTGATGGCCAATCCGAAAGGGCTCTTTACCAATTCGAAATTGTTCGTTTTTTGCGGGGGATCCATTTTTAGCCACATGTTTGGCGAATCACGCATCATCATGGACAAGACGGCCTACGAAAAGCTGTTTCATTTTTATTGCCACGAATGGTATGCCATTTTGAAAAGAGCCCAAGAATCAGGGAAGATGCTTCAGGATGGCATTCTTTCAGCCTTCAACGCAATGATCAATCCATCGATGTACAGGGAGATCAGGGAATCTTTCTTCACTTCCATCCAACACAGGATCTCCGGCATCTCACTTCAAAAAGACAAGGTAATGCCCTGGTCAGGAGTCGAAGCCTGCATGGGAAGCAAACTTGCCGGGCAATGTTTTGAATTGCTGGATTTTCCATATGAATACACCCATGAATTCCCATTTCCCTCCAATGGTCGTATAGACGATCTATCCCTTAACGACTCGTTTTTCAAAGTTTTTCAAAAAGCCGCCGCCTTTCTGACTTAAGTTTTGGATTTATGGAAGTCTCCTTTCCTGCTCTGGTCTGGGTTTCATGTATGGCTTACCGGGTATTTTAACCTGCCGCATGGCTGCATTGTATACAAATGAAGCAGTAATGACGGCATTTTGCTTCAGATCATCTATGACCAATCGCTCATAGGTATCCATGGTGGTATGGTAACCGCGGTTGTATTCAAGGGCATCCTGGATAAACTGAAAACCGGGCAGGCCTGCCGCGTCAAATGCCTGGTGATCGGTTCCGCCGGTATTTCGGATGGTAACGGTAGAGGCTCCCATGTCGGCAAAAGGTTTGAGCCACTCTTCGAAGATGGGCCTCACCAGTTCATTTTCCTGCAGATAGATACCGCGGTATTTTCCACTGCCGTTGTCCATGTTGAAATATCCTGCAAACTTGTCGTAATCCGGCTTGTGTTCTTTGGTTTTGGGATCTACCAGGTACTTCTCCACATACCCTCGCGAGCCATTCAATCCCTGTTCCTCACCTCCCCACAAGGCAATCCGGATGGTTCTGCGCGGTGCTACATCCAGGCTCTTCAGAATCCGGATGGCCTCCAGCATCACGATACATCCTGAGGCATTGTCTGCAGCACCGGTCCCACCATGCCATGAATCGATGTGTGCACCAAGCATCACTACCTCTGCCTTCAAGGTTTTATCCGTCCCCGGAATCTCCCCGATGACATTGTTGACGACCGGACTATCAAAAAATTTGTTCTGTATGTCGAATTCCATTTCAACCGGAACATTGTGACGGATCAACCGTTCCATCCGGCCATAGTCCTCATTCGGAAGGTTCAGTTCCGTGATTGGCTGGGGAGTTCCGGCGGTATAATTCGCACCATTGGATCTTGGTATGTTGTAGGTGCCTGAATTGTTCAGTATGACCAATGCTTTCTCGGAAGTTAACAATTCATTGATCTTTGTGCGCAAAGCCCTTTGTGCCTGGAAGGCAGCAAAATCAAAATTGGGTCTGCCTGAAGGGGTTGATGAAGTAGCCATGGCCAGATCTTTCAGCTGGTCGCTGGTTAAACGGGTTGCCAAAGGATCAAAACTCAGGGCGTTGGTGGTTGTGGATGGCATCAATATTATTTTGCCAGCCAGTTTCCCCTTGTATTTTTCAAGGTCGGCTTCTGTCTTCGCTTCGAGTAAAAGGACTTCCCCCTTGACCAATCCGTTTGTACTCCCTGTCCATGCTACGGGATTACAGGCAAAACTGGCATAATAGGGTGCGGTCATGGCCACGTAATTTTTCTGGTTGTCCCACCCACCTTGCTTGAAGTCCCTGGCAGATTCGATCCGGACATTCTGCAATCCCAGTTCTTCCATTTTTTTCTTCGCCCACTCATTTCCCCGGCTATTCCCGGTTGAACCGGTTAGTCTTGGACCGACAAAATCGGTAAGCCAGAATGCCATATCTTCAATACCGGAATTTTTGAGACCTTCCTGCTTAATTTTATAGACCATACTGAGGTCTACATTTTCATTTTGGGATTGAGATAATAAAGGCAATACGATGAAAATCGTGACTGAAAGGAGTTTAAAAATATTCATTGGAGGATTGTTGATGATTAGTACCATTCAAAAGTAAAGAAAAATCACAATTTTGAAAACTCCTTTCCTATTTTTTAGAGTTTCCAAACCTAACCTCTTCCAAGAGCCAATAAAAAACACCTGCTCATTTCCTGAGCAGGTGACCTGTACTTTGGGTATTTTTTATGGAATTCCTGAGTTCTCCTAATGTTTTCTATTTTCTTCTTTAGCCTTGGGTGTTTTCGTATCCTTTGGAGCCTTCATATCCTTGGTGACCTTAACCGGTTGCCCCACATTTCGGCCCTTGTATTCCACGGGTGCCGTACGGTTTGCTTTATCAGCAGAACCCTCTCTTCTGCCATTCACGGATTCATGTTTAATAGGATACTCATTCCTGATATGGGATGGTTCCTGAACTGCCGGAGCATAAGCTCCCGATTTGACCTGTGAATTTCTGGTATTCCCGTTGAAACCACTATTTCCATTGTTGCCATTGTTGTTTGCAGGCTCATTTATCCTCGGGCTATTCCTCGTGCCGTTGGAATTAGTATTATTATTGTAAGAACCGTTCCTGGGTGTTGCATTATTGCTCCCAACATTAGTGCGGGAATTGTAAATAACAGCTTTACTGTTCTCATTGTATCCCCTTGATCCCTGGTTGTAACCATAGGACTGATAGTAATACCTTGGATAATGGGATGCATATTCTTCGTGATGTCTCCATGGCTCATGGACATAGGAGTTCAAGACCACCACATAGGCATTGTTGATGTTAAAATTGGCATAGTAACCCGGAAGAAAAGCCGAAAAATGCCAATAGCCGTCTTCCATGTAAACAAACTCTTGCCTGTAAACATCGTAATAGGCCTGGATATCGGGAATATAGTAGTAATGAACATCATTTACATTGTCATACATGGGCGCCCAATCCGGTAGTTGCACCGTTTCGGGTCCACTGGATACATACATTGGAACGGCACAGCTCACAAGCAAAAGAGGTGTGAAGGCGGTGAACAGGCAGAACCCGGCAATTTTTAGCGTGTTTGAAATTTTGCTTTGTCGTCTTTTAGTAGTTTCCATTTTATGAAGTTTTTATTGGTTTGACTCTGTTTGGTGAAAATAAGAATATGTAAAATAAAAGCAATAAGCATGCCAATATTTGTCAAGTATCTGTTAAGATTTGTTAAGTTGAACCAGACATAGCCGAAATTTGATTTAAGCAATGAAAAAAAATTAATACATCATTATTCAGATATTTGACACCTCTAAATCAGTTCGAGGGAGATTTTAGATTGGTGTTCTGGTCTATATCAGTGCGACACTCCACATTAGAGAGGTTGAAGAGGGTTAAAACGCGCAAAACTTTGGATACTAAAACCTTATTTTCCCGGACAATCTTAGCAGGAATTGGATTCTTAACAGGCATCTCAATCTTATTATCTTATTGAAAAACAAGATAAACAATAAAATAAGGTAATAAGATTTTGGGGTCATAGATTTTGCTTTTTCTATTAAGATTACCTTAAAAAATAAGGTTTTAGATGATCAAAATTTTATGCTTTATTATTAGCTGCAATGCGAAATGCTTAATTTTCGTGGTATTTTTGTCGTTAAATTTATCGCATATTTTAAGTTGAATCAACTACTTTTTAAGTTCGCTCATTCATAATTCCAGGTCATTGTCAAGTGCTTGCCCTGAGCTTTGCCGAAGGTTCCATTATCCATTATCCAATGTCAACAACTTACTTTACCTTTACTCCCCAAATAGATCACCATGCCAGTTATAGAATTAGGCCGTTGCACCAAATGCCTGAGATGCGTCAAGGATTGTCCTGCCAATGCGATAACGATTGAAACAGGAGTCATTTCAAACAATTGCATCCATTGTGGTCATTGTATCGCCATTTGTCCGGAGATGACAGTTTCCCCGGATCATGGCGAAATTGTTCCCTTGCGTCCAAATCCGGTTACTGCAGATGATTTCAACTCATTGGCAGCAGGATTGCGCAGTTGCAGAAGCTACCAGTCGAAGGAGCTCCCGGAAGATGTGCTGCATCAATTGGTCGACATCCTGAGACATGCACCTTCAGCCAGCAATGCCAGGCCATTGCAGGTAGCCATAGTTCATACTCCTGAAAAAGTTCAGTTGCTGAATGACCTGACGACAGAATCATTGATCAGGATTTTCTCCCTGGTTACTTCGCCGTTCATCTCTCCACTGATCCGGCTTTTCAATCCCGGCATGGATATTCAAAAGCTAAAGCGGTACAAAAGATCATTTGTAAAGAAACAAAGGGAAAACAAATCCATGATTTGCCACCATGCTCCTGCAGTCCTGCTTTTTCACGGACCGGTTGCCAAGACCGGAATGCTGGAAGCGGATGCCAATATCTGGGCAACCTATACCTCGCTGCATGCCCATACCATGGGATTGGGCAGCTGCTTTATCGGGTTTATCGTCAAGGCATTTGGCAAGAACGGCAAGCAAAACCACCATTTTGGTATACCGGAATCCAACCGGATTTATGCCGCATTGGTCGTTGGTTATCCAAAAGTCAAATACAGACAGGAGTGTTCAAGGGAAAGCCCTAAAATTACATTATCATAATCAACTATATCATGAAAAAATCTACCAATCTCAGCATTTTTATTGCCGGACGACTGTTCGTCCTGGCCATTTTGTTTTGTACTGTAGTGGTGACCAGAGGCCAGTATTCCACAGTAAAAAAGGTATCCGTCCTGGAAGGGCGTTGGGACATGACCCTTTTGATGGATGGGAAAGAATGTCCCTCCTGGCTTGAAGTGGAACATTCCGGATTTCATACCCTGGTCGGCAGGTACGTTTATGCCAACGGAAGCGCGCGCCCCATTTCGAAAGTGAATTTTGACGGCGAAAAATTCACTTTCAAGATTCCTCCACAATGGGAAACTGAGACAAGAGACCTTGAATTCGAAGGAACCTTCTCCGACAAGGGACTTACCGGCACGCTCGTTTACACAGACGGTAAAAAATACAACTGGACTGCTGTTCATGCACCTTCGCTCAAAAGGGAGGGAGAGCCGGTATGGGGAGAACCAATCACCCTGTTCAACGGCGTCGATTTAAAAGGATGGCATGCAACCGGCGAGAACCAGTGGGTCGTCGAGGATGGCATCATGCGAAGCAAAAAATCCGGTTCCAACCTGATGACCGACCAGACCTTTACCGATTTCAAATTACACATCGAATTTCGGTACCAGAAAGAGAGCAACAGTGGCGTTTACCTGAGGGGGCGGTATGAGGTCCAGATTGACGACAGCAAGGGGATGGATCCCTGGGTAGGGCACCTGGGTGCCATTTATGGATTCCTGACCCCCAGCGAGATGGTTGCCAAGGATCCGGGAGTCTGGCAATCGTACGACATTACCCTGAGAGGCAGGATGGTCACCATCATCGCCAACAATAAACTGGTGATCTCCAACCAGGAGATACCCGGAATTACCGGCGGTGCCATCGACAGCAAAGAGGGAGAGCCAGGACCCATCCTGTTACAGGGAGACCACGGTCCGATTGATTACCGCAACATCATCCTGACGCCAATTAAATAGCGGAATCACCTACCCGGAAGGCTCAACCCAAAGCGGTCCAATTTGAACTAGGACTTCGCAAGAATCCTGCCTGAAGCAAAAACACAAACAGGTAGAAAAATGTTGTTAGTTTGATCATGTTCCTGTAGGTTAATCTTTTTGTTTTGCCTTGCCAATCTGCATGATAGCATTAGCATCAACTTGTTGGAAAGGTAATTGATGACAAGTATAACCAATTTTATTAATTGGCAGAATTCATTCTGACTTGTCTGGTTACCATATGCAACCGATACGCTTACTCAGTCATTTTGCACGCCGATTCCGAAGATCTGGTAAACCCACAAATCTTCCAAGAAAATGTTTAAATTTTATAATCTGATTTTTCAGTTGGCAATCTTTATAAAATTCTTTGTGAAACCTTTGTGTTTTTAGTGTCTGTGTGGCCTCGTTTTCATGCCCCTAAGCCACAATGTCACCAAGGTTTCACAAAGGAAACTCCAAATAGTCTGGAAAAATCTAATTTTAAACAGTTACTAAGTTTTACAATAAATTTGACCGGCCGTCAGTGTATGAATCCCATCAAACGATCTGAACAAAAATTAAATTTTATCTTTAAGGAGATTCAATTCTGACAGCAAAAAAGAGGAAATCTGCTTTGGCAATGGTTTATTAGGCTAAGTTTGTGATTCCGTTTTATTTGTAAGCATATTGGTTTTAAGATGGCTATAAAATACAAACTTACTTTTCTGATCCTCATTTGTCTCGTATTTCCCGGGAATGGCTCTCCGGCAAAGTTCTACAGCATCAACTCCCTGTTTGGGATTTCGATGCGGGAGACCAATTCCGTGTGTACAGATGACAATGGTTTTGTTTGGGCATCTTCAAAAACAGGAGTCTTGAGACTGTCAAAAGACAATTACCACATTTACAGGCTCCCCTACGCTTCCGCAGACGTATTCAGAGTTCGGTTAACCTACAAGAAGGCGAAACTTTATGCCTATACCAACAATGGGCAACTCTTTTTGTATAACCCTGTATCCGATAAATTTGAACTGATATTTAACTTTAATCTTATTCTGTTTGATGTACTGATTGATGATGATGGTATTTGCTGGTTAGCTACCTCTTTGGGATTATACAAATACGAAGCAGGAAAATTCTCCACTGTTTTTGGATTTGCCTCGAGCAGATATGCCATCAACTGGTATGATTCACACAACATAATTGTAGCTAAGCAGGATGGAATCTGGCTCTTTGACATCCTCGCCTTAACCGAAAAGCAGATCTATGCTAACAGGGACCTGAACTCTTTTGATTTTTACTCCCTTTATTTGGACAAGGCTCAGGGTAAGTTGTGGCTTGGAACCGTATCAGCAGGATTGTTTATCTACAATTTCAGCAATGGCACTTGCAGCAATGAACTGAAATCCATCCTCCCCAGGCAACCCATACTGACCATGGCAGAGAATACGGATTCTACCTGTCTGATAGGATTTGATGGTCAGGGCATCTGGGAACTGGACAGGAGAAACCAGAAAGTGCTGAATATTTACAAAGAAAGCCTGGACATCCCCTATTCGCTGAAGGGAAATGGTGTTTACGATCTGTTTCGTGATAAAAACAAAAGGGTCTGGGTGTGCACTTACAGCGGCGGACTCTCCTTCCTCGATCAGACTTCCCCTTTGGTCAATCAGATCGTTCATCTTCCCAATAATGCAAATTCTTTGATAAACAATGATGTGAACAGCATTGTTGAAGATCGTTGGGGAAAACTATGGTTTGCCACCAACAATGGGATCAGCTGCTGGAATCTGGCCACAAACAAATGGAGTTGCTTCTACAATGACAAGGAGACGCAAGCCCAGGTTTTTCTCTCCCTTTGTGAAGACAACCAGGGAAGAATATGGGCAGGAACCTACTCATCCGGAGTATATTTACTCGATGATATTAATGGTAAGGAACTGGCGCATTATACCAAAGACGGGACGGGCTCCCCTTTTCTCAATGACTTTATTTTTAATATTTACAAAGATACCAGTGGTGATATCTGGCTGGGAGGAGGTAGTGGAACGAATGTTTGTTATTTGTCTGCAGAGAATAAATTCAGAACCTATTCGAATCAGTTCGTTGGGTGCTATGCAGAATTGGAGACCAACCAGATTCTTTTGGGATGCAGTGATGGATTGTTCCAATTGAACAAAGAGACCGGAGCCATTAAAAGGTTAGTCGCCGGACTGTTGGTTCGTGATGTTTTGGTAATGGGAGACGATGTGTGGATTGGCACATCGGGAGCCGGATTGGTCCGATACAATCGCAAGACGGGGGCAACTGAGAAGTTAACGGTAGAACAGGGATTACCCTCTAATTTTATCAATGGGATCACCAGTGCAAACGGTGATTTGTGGATAGGAACAGAAAATGGACTTTGCAGATTTAATCCCAGGAACAACAATGCATTGACCTATTCATCCACCTATGCACTTTCAATGGCTTCGTTCAACGATTGTTCGCATTCCAAATTAAAGAATGGCCAATTGGCGATGGGGACCAACAACGGCGTTGTCATTTTTTCTCCCAACCTCGTCGATGCATCCACTGCCAAAGGGAAAATTTTCTTTCAGGATTTAACTGTGGCAGGCCGATCCATCCGGGAAATATCCTCTTTTAATTTGAAGACACCGATTGACAGTTTACAGGAGATAGATCTCAGGTACTTTCAAAATACGATTAGTCTGGAATTACTTTCTCTTGGACAGACTCCCGGTTCTAAATTTTCCTGGAAACTGGAGAGTTTTGACCAGCAATGGAGTCAACCCACCGGCAACAATGTGATTAATTATACCAATATTCCAAGCGGGCACTTCACACTAAGGATAAGACTTCTGGACAACTCCATGAGTAACATTATGGCCGAGCGGTCAATCGTCATCAATTCAATTCCTCCGTTCTGGAGAACGGCCTGGTTTTGGATACTCATTGTAATGGTACTGTCCGGAATTATCTTCCTCTATTTTCTGTATTACATCAACCGGCTGAAGCAGGAGCATACGGAAGAAAAAATACGTTTTTTCACCAATACGGCACACGAGATCCGCACTTCAATGACCTTGATCAAGGCGCCTGTAGAGGAGTTAAACAAGGAAAAAAATTTAACGGAATCCGGAAAGTATTACTTAAGCCTGGCCATTGAGCAGGCCAGACAGCTAACTTCGGTAGTTACACAGTTGATGGATTTCCAGAAGGTGGATGTTGGCAAGGAGCACCTGTTCCTTTCAATGGTTGACATTGTTAAACAAATCTCCGACCGCAGGGTCATGCTGGCTTCCTACGCACACAGCAAAAACATCGAACTGGTTTTTATCCCCGACCGAGAGACCTACTTTACTGCTGTGGATGAATCGAAAATGGAGAAAATCATCGATAACCTGATATCCAATGCGATTAAATACTCACACAACGATAGTCTGATTCAAATCTCGCTCAGAAGCGATGACAAAAAATGGATGCTTCTGGTCAAGGACGGTGGAATCGGAATTACCAAAAAGGCACAACGGCAATTGTTTAAAGAGTTTTACAGGGGTGAAAATGCGATTAATTCAAAGATTGTAGGTTCAGGGATCGGACTATTGCTGGTTAAGAATTATGTTGCCTTGCATGGCGGAAGCATCAGTTGCACCAGCCAGGAAAATGTCGGATCGACCTTCCAGGTGATCATTCCGTATCAATTGATAGAGAAAAAGTCAACACTCGTCAAAGCAAAACCAGCGCTTTCAATCAACTTGGGTCAGGTGCTGGAAGTTCCTGCGCAATCCGAACCAGAAAGTGAGATCCAGTCCACAAAAGAGATGAAAGTGTTGATCGTAGAAGACAATGACGATCTTTTGAATTTCATGAAGGCTACGCTCAGCCAGGATTTTAAAGTTCTTACCGCCTCTGATGGAGAAAAGGCGTGGGCATTCATTACGAAACAGGTTCCTGATTTGGTCGTATCCGATGTCATGATGCCCAATATGGATGGGTTTGAATTGTGCAAGGTCATGAAATCTACCTATGAGACTTCGCACATCCCCATTGTTTTGCTGACGGCACTTTCCGAAAAGACGGATCAGCTTCATGGTTTGGGATTGGGTGCGGATGACTATCTGACCAAACCATTTGACATGAATCTTTTGATTCAACGGATTAAATCGATCATCCGCAACAGGGAGATCGTCAGGGAAAAGGCTCTGACCCTGATCCATGGTGATTCAAACGAACACATCGTCACCAATGAACTGAATGACAAATTCCTAAAGAAATTGCTGGATGTTGCCAGGGCCAACATGGGCAAAACAGAGTTCGACAAGGATGAATTCGCTTCGGCGATGAATGTCAGTTCATCTTTGCTTTACAAGAAGATAAAGTCACTTACCGACCAGTCTCCAACCGACTTTATCAAAACAGTCAGACTCAGTCATGCAGTGGAATTGTTGCATTCCGGAAAATACACCGTTACTGAGGTGAGCGAACTTTGTGGTTTCTCCAGCGTCGGATATTTCAGCACAGTCTTCAGGAAACACTATGGGAAATCACCCTCAGAAATTTGAATAGCAGGCCAATCGCACCTACACTGATAATTCCCTCATCGATCTGACGGCATTCTGCCATTTTCAGACAAAGACCGGCTTGTATGGGATCACAGCCAGCTCCAACTGGTTCTTCCTTCAATATTTTTTACAGCAGGCAGCATAATTCCCCATCTTGCAGCTACTGCAGCATTGTGTCCATGACTTTGGCCATCTTTTTATGGATCTGGGCGCGAATATATCCAAAATCAACAATCAAATATCTATTATTGAAAGTCTGCATTTGAGGCTCCCCCTACCTTTACCTCACCAAATAACGCAGTACCCTGAACTTTCACACCAATGGCATCTCCATGTCTGTTGGACCAGGTAAAATGGGTCATTAAAAAATGTAATCTTTCATCAATATGATTAAAAAAAACGAAGTCATTAGTAGGTCTTGTTAATCAGAGACAGAAGGTTATCTGCCAGTCAGGCTGATGATAACTCAACTTATTTTCTTAATTAATTAAAACTAAATCAATGAAAAAAAGCAGATTATTACGGATTGCATTCATTATGCTTCCTATGTTGCTATTGTCGTTCTGGACCTATGCCCAATCCGTTCGGGTAAAGGGGACAGTAATTGACGAGGGCGGAGCCCCTATGGTAGGTGTCAATGTGGTCATCAAAGGAACAACAACCGGCATCATCACAGATGCCAACGGAAAGTATCAGATTGATACCGATTCCAAATCAACGTTATCATTCTCATTTATCGGGTACAATGTTCAGGACATTCCCGTAGCCAGCCGCAAAGAGATCGATGTCAAACTCCTTCCTGACAATAGGCAGGTGGATGAAGTAGTGGTGGTTGGATATGGCACACAAAGGAAAGAAGCTGTCACAGGTTCGGTTGCATCCATGAAAGGTGATGTGTTACGCGAAATGCCAGCGGCGAATATCACGCAGTCGATGCAAGGCCGTGTTGCAGGGGTAGATATGCAGCAAACTGATTCCAAGCCGGGTTCCACATTGCAGATACGTATTCGTGGTACACGTTCACTGACAGCCAGCAACGATCCGCTGGTGGTGCTCGACGGTATCCCTTTTGCCGGCTCTATCAGCGACCTTAGCTCAGATGATATCAAGAGCATTGACATCCTGAAGGATGCTTCGGCGACAGCCATTTACGGTTCTCGTGGTGCCAATGGTGTTATCCTGATAACATCCAACAGAGGGACAAAAGGCGATAATGCACATTTTAGTTACAATTCGTATTATGGTGTAAAAAATGCCATTGATTACCCAATGATGAACGGGACCGATTTTATTGCGCTTCGTAAAGCTGCCAATATTTATACTACAAATGGAACAGATGAAGACAATTCGGTAAATACCGATTGGCAGTCACTGTTTTACAGAACCGGAATTCAGACAAACCACGATTTAAATGTTACCGGCGGTACCCAAAAGGGTAGCTACAAGTTCGGAGTAGGATATTATTCAGATCAGGCGGTAATTCCTGGTTCAGACTACATCCGATATTCTATCCGCGCTTCTGTTGACCAGGAAATAGGAAAATATTTACACATCGGCGCCACTACGAACAATATCTATAGCATTACCAATGGTGCCAGTTTAGGAATGTATGGTGTGTTAAGTATGTCGCCAATTGCCAATCCATATAATACGGATGGCTCCTTGAAAACAACTGTTCAGATGCCGTTAGATAAGCAATGGGTTTATACAAAAAGTGTTATAGAAGGTTTGGGAGATAAATGGAAAGACCAATCCAAGGCATTTGCATCCTATAACTCGTTTTTCGGTGAATTAAAAATTCCAGGTGTTGAGGGCTTAAAGTATCGTATCAACGTTGGTTTGGACTTCCGTATGACTAATGGTGGCAATTACACTGGCGTAGGAGTCTTCAGTTCTACACCTGATAACCCTTCAACAGCCAGTATCAGCAATTCAATTGGAACACACTGGACTGTTGAAAACTTATTGAGCTACGACCGTACATTTGCCCATAAACATAAGGTGAACGCAGTAGCAATGTACTCTGCCGAGCAAACCTCTTCTAATAATTCATATGTTGCGGCAAAAAATATCCCTGCCGACGCTTTCCAGTACTATAATCTGGGACAATCAGCAGCAGCTGATATTACTGTTAATCCAAATTACCAGGGATATTCACAAAGTGGTTTGATGTCATGGATGGGACGTGTTATGTATTCTTACGACGACCGCTACATGATTAGTGCGACCATCCGCTCCGACGCCTCCTCAGTGCTTGCACCCGGACACCAGTGGCATACCTATCCTGCAGTTTCTGTCGGTTGGAATATCATGAAAGAATCGTTTATGAAAAGTATCACAGTGATCAATGATTTGAAATTACGTGCTGGTTACGGACAAACTTCGAATCAGTCAGTTTCCCCCTACTCTACGCTCGGATCTTTAAAGACCTCTCCATACAATTATGGCACTACTTATGCCACAGGTTACTATGTATCCACGCTTCCAAATCCTGGTTTAGGATGGGAATACTCTATAAACAAGAATGTTGGATTAGACTTTTCTCTTTTGAAGAATCGCCTGAGCGGTTCTGCAGAATACTATATCACAGATACCAAAGATCTTCTGATGAGTGTTAATCTTCCCTCTACTTCGGGTGTTAGTAGCTACACCGCCAATGTAGGTTCTACCCAAAACAAAGGTTTTGAAATTTCATTGAACGGCACGATTTTGAACAACTACAACGGTTGGACATGGGAAGCTGGTATCAATGTGTATTCCAATAAAAACAAGGTGGTAGCCCTTACTTCCGGACAAACCCAAGACGTGGGCAACTCATGGTTTGTAGGCTATTCGCTCAATAATGTTTACGATTATAAAAAGATTGGACTCTGGAATACAACGGATGCAGACTATCAATATCTGCAAACATTGGAGCCAGGTGGAAAAGCAGGTATGATTAAGGTTCAATATACAGGCACTTATGATGCTTCTGGTAAGCCAACAAGGGCAATTTCTGCCGCCGACCGGCAAGTGATGAATCTTGATCCTGATTTCCAGGGTGGGTTCAACACACGTGTAGCATATAAAGGATTTGACCTGAACATTGTAGGTGGCTTCCAATCCGGTGGCGTCCTTATCAGTACCCTTTACGGTTCAGCTGGCTACCTCAATTTGCTGACCGGACGCAGGGGAAATATACAGGTTGATTACTGGACACCTACAAATACAGGTGCCAGTTATCCAAATCCAGCCGGTCCTTTGAGCGGTGATAATCCAAAGTATGGTCAGGATCTGAGTTATTTCAATGGAACTTTCGCTAAAATACGCACCATTACACTTGGGTATGAAATCAAACAAAACTGGATTAAAAAAGCAGGTCTCTCTAAATTGCGGATTTATGGCACCGTAACGAACCCACTGACATTGTTCTCAGCTTACCACAATCAATCAGGTCTGGATCCGGAAACC
>Ga0118677_10006234_pt1 | contig 20311 bp, 17 predicted proteins | sample AliMusrvi5mmetaG_FD_86154 | JGI IMG/M metagenome (GOLD analysis project Ga0118677, IMG submission 86154)
TAATCTTAATTTTGAATATCATACACATAATAAAAAATGGCGATAAAAAATTCTGTAAAGGATTATTCAGATAAAGAGATCATTAAACTAATTAAACAAGAGCACAATACCAACCTCTTCGCAGTACTTTATAACCGTTACTCCGATAAGGTTTACGACAAGTGTTATTCATTGCTCAAAGATAAAACACTTGCCCAGGAATTTGTGCAGGATATATTTTGTAAGGTTTTTGAGCGATTGGCCGATTTCAGAGGCGAATCAAATTTCTCGACCTGGCTTTATGCGATCACCTATAACAATTGTATTGAGTACCTGCGGACGAAAAAGAAAATGAATTACCCTGACTGGAACAGTCAGCACGAACTGCCTGATGTTATCGACGAATTAAATGAAAAGGAGATCAATAGCGAACGACTAATGAAAATCCTTGAATTTATCCACCCTGAAGAAAAAGCTTTGCTTACAATGCACTATATTGATAACGTACCCATTGCCTATATTCAGACCGCACTAAAAATAAGTGAAAGTGCCACTAAAATGAGACTTAAACGCGCCCGGGACAGGGTTGCCTTCCTATATAAACAACATTATAATCAAGATTAATACTTACATTGAATGTGACTTTTAGAGAAAAAACCGTCTCAAATAGAAAACCATTCGATGAAAGATTTTATCCTTAAATATGTATTCAGGATCAATCCTAATACTCCAGGGTTACCCCTCCTGAAATCTTTTAATCAGCGATTTCCTGAAGCCACGAATATTGAGTGGTCAAAGGAGAAAGATGATCACTTTGAAGTCATATTCCGTGTTAACGGGATTGAGCAAATTGCCTGGTTCGAAAAATCAGGAAAATGGTTAAAAACTGAAACAAATTACAAAATTGATATGCTCAACCATTCCATTCGCGAAAAACTTGAAGCGTTTGGACAAATTATGAGTTCAATCTATATTGAAAAAGCCGACACTGTTGACAGTTATGAATTTATTATCCGGGACTCCTTTCAGGTAAGGCATATCTTTATTACCGATTCGGAAGGTAATGTAAAAGAAAGACGTAATTTTGACGAAGGGGAGTTACTCTGACATCATCCCTCCAAGTTGATGATATCTGTGACAATTAATAATATGATCATTAACCATGCCGGTGGCTTGCATGTGTGCATAAACAATTGTAGGTCCGACAAAAGAAAATCCCCGTTTTTTCATATCCTTTGAGATAATTCGTGAAATCCCCGTTTCTGCAGGTATTTCTTTCAGCGTTTTAAATCTATTCTGAATTGTCTGCCCATCCACAAAATCCCAGATGTAATGGTCAAAACTCCCAAATTTTTCCTGAACAGTCAAAAACGCTCTTGCATTTTTAATTGTTGCCTCAATTTTCAGCCTGTTTCGTATAATTCCTTTATTATCAATTAATACAGATATTTTTTTCTGATCATATCTGGCAATCTTTTGCGGATCAAAACCGTCAAATAAAGCACGGTAACTCTCCCGCTTTCTTAAAACGGTTATCCAACTCAATCCGGCCTGCGCTCCTTCCAGAGTCAGAAATTCAAAAAGTTTCTGTTCATCATGCACTGGTACACCCCATTCATGATCGTGATAATGAAGATAAAGATCATCCGCCAAACACCATTCGCACCGATTTAACATGCTTTATGCTTTATTATTATAAAAATAAAATCATTCGTCAGTCTAAACACACTATTTTGCTATTTTTGCCTACTTATAAATTCTATTATCGTGCTGATGAAGAAAATTTTTTCCATACTTCTATTAACGGTCATTTCATTATCTGCATTTTCGCAACTTAATATTGATCAGTATTTTTACATAGGACGAAGCCGGATCTATTTCGGTAATTATGTAAGCGCCATAGAAAATTTAAATATAGTAATAAAACTTCGGCCAAACCTTCCTGAACCCTATTATTTCAGAGGAATGGCCAAACATTATATTGATGATTTCCGGGGGGCTAAAAATGATTATGATAAAGCTTTGGATATCAAACCATTCTATCCTGAGGCCTATATGTATCGGGGTATGGCAAATTATGAGCTTAAAAATTATAAAGAGGCATTAAACGATTACTCCAAGGCTTTGGAGTATAAAAGTGATGATCAGGCGATTTACAATAACCGGGGAATCACTAAGGCCGCAATGGAAGATCTTGATGGTGCAATCACCGACTATACAAAAGCGATTGAAATCGATCCGACGATTGCTAATACTTATCTTAACAGAAGTTCGGCCAAGCAGATGAAAAATGATCTGACAGGCGCAATTAAAGATTGTGATGAGGCCATTAAGATCAGACCACATTTCGCGGGAGCTTACCTGATGAGGGGAATTGCTAAATTTGAGAAACAGGATTATGCCGGTGCATTAAGAGATTATGATATTTGTATCAGACTCGACTCAAAAAGTGCCCAGGCGTTTGTCAACCGGGGCATTGTAAAACACAAGCTAGATGATGCTCAGGGTGCAATACAGGATTACGATATGTCAATTAAATTAGATCCTGAAATTGCTGTAGCGTGGCTAAACAGGGGAATTGCAAAGGAAACGCTGAAAATCCCAGGATCTGAACAAGATTTTGCCATTGCAGAACAACTTGATCCGAAATTTGCAAAATTCAGAAAGCGGATGGATGCTGAACAGGAGCGTGAGAAACAACGGCGGATGTATGGTTTCGTACTTCCTACTCCAAATCAAAATCAGAAAACTACGAATTCAACCGGCCAAAATAAGCAGGGAAGCCAAACTGCGAATCAGCAAAATACCCAGGGAAAGCAAAATACGGCTAATGGAGGATCAGGTTCGGGCCAGACAACAGCCTTAGCTCAAAATATCGCAGCATCAGGGGCTACTCCAGATTCAGCCTCAGTTGAACGTGAAAATAACAAAGGCCCGATAACCCAGAAAAGAGCTCGTCGAAATATTGTGGTAAATGAGGGAGGAGAAGTTACCGAAACCGAAATTGCCAGAGGGATGGTCCAGAATCGAAATGTGAAAATTGAATTGCAACCTGACTTTGTCATATCCATTTTTCATAAAGACTCTGTTGATTATGAACGACTTCAATATTATAGTATGGAGATAGATGCACTTAATCGCAAAAATAACAATCACCCTTTTCTGCTGATTACCAATAAACCTATGAAAAGCGATACCTGGAGAGCCGATGAATATAATGATCGTATTCAGTTTTGGGACAAGGCAATTCAAAACAGCAAGAAAAATCCTGATGCCTATTTTAACAGGGCTATCTATTATGAATTATTGAAAAATTACAACCAGAGTATCGAAGATTATAACAGAGCAATCAAAATCGATGGACGTAATATTCTGGCCTATTTCAGCAGAGCCAACACAATGGCGAAAAGAGTCGAATATATCAGAATGCCGGGACTCTTGCCAGAACCTACTACTTTAAACATCAATGGAACTAAGGCTGCTGCAGACGCTCCGAAAGAAGAAAAGGTGCTTGATTTCGAAGATATCATAAAAGACTATGAATCTATTTTATATATGAATCCGAGATTCATCTTTGCCTGGTTTAACATGGGAAATACAAAGGTGAAAAAGAAAGAATATCTGGGAGCAATCAACTATTTTTCGAAAGAAATTGATCTGGAACCAGATTTTGCCGAAGCTTATTTCAACCGTGGGCTGACCCGCATCTATCTTGATGATATGGAAGGTGGCTCACTCGATTTAAGTAAAGCCGGTGAGTTGGGTCTCACCGAAGCCTACAATGTCATCAAAAGATACTGTAATCAATAATTATTGATTTTGTTGAGTTAAATGAATAAGATTACAACGGACCATGTCAAATCAACCGCTGGCAGAGAGGTTAAGACCGAAAAGTCTTGACGAGTTCATAGGTCAGAAACATCTGGTTGGAGAAGGTGCTGTACTTAGGAAAATGATTGCTTCAGGTAATCTCTCCTCCATAATTCTTTGGGGACCACCCGGGGTTGGGAAAACGACCCTGGCTAAGATCATCGCAAATTCGCTGAATCGACCATTTTACATTTTAAGTGCCATTAATTCAGGGGTTAAAGACGTAAGGGAGGTAATTGAAAAAGCAAAAAACAATCGTTTTTTTACCGCTCCAAATCCAATACTTTTCATTGACGAGATTCATCGCTTCAGCAAAGCCCAACAAGACTCCCTTCTGGGCGCAGTGGAACAGGGGTTGGTAACGCTTATTGGTGCTACGACGGAAAATCCATCTTTCGAAGTGATTTCACCTCTCCTCTCCCGCTGTCAGGTGTATATCCTTAAATCATTGGAGAAAGATGATCTGTTGACATTGCTGAATCACGCGCTCACCAAGGATTACGAACTGAGTCATCGTAAAATTATTGTGGAGGAATACGAAGCAATCCTTCGTTTCTCTGGAGGAGATGCTCGAAAATTGCTCAATGTGCTGGAACTTGTCCTCAATGCGGATACCAACGAGGAGATCGTGATTACAAATGATCTGGTAACCTCCAGGTTGCAGGCAAACCTCGCATTGTACGACAAAAACGGGGAGATGCATTACGATATCATCTCAGCTTTTATCAAGAGTATCCGGGGCGGGGACCCCGATGGAGCTGTTTATTACCTGGCACGAATGATTGAAGGGGGTGAAGATGTTAAGTTCATTGCCAGGCGGTTACTCATCCTCTCTTCTGAAGATGTGGGACTTGCAAACCCTAATGCATTTTTGATTGCACAAAATACTTTTGATGCCGTTCATAAGATTGGAATGCCCGAATCGAGAATAATATTATCGGAATGTACTATCTACCTGGCGACCTCTCCCAAAAGCAATTCAGCTTATGAGGCTATTGACGCTGCACTTGCCGAAGTTCGCGAATCGGGGCATCTTCCCATTCCGCTTCATCTTCGAAACGCCCCCACCAAACTGATGAAAGATCTTGGATATGGTAAGGAATATAAGTATGCCCACGCCTTCGAAGGTAATTTTGTCGACCAGCAGTTTCTCCCCGAAAAGATCATGAATAAACGGTTCTACACGCCACAGAACAATCAATCGGAGCTGAAAATCCTCGAAAGGCTCAGGATGTGGTGGAAGAGCAGATATTAGCAGGAATCATAACGTATTAAATTTCTTCAAAACAAAAAGTTATTGTTACGCGTTAGCAATACATAAGTATTAATAGATAAAGGGCCTGTATTTAAATTCCGGATAGAGGTTACCCAATAATCCTGCAAAAATAACAATATGGCCATTCTTATCGCGATAAAACATAGCACAACCTACAAGTACGATCATCCGGTAAACATGGGGCCTCATGTTATCCGACTCAAACCTGCCCCGCACAGCAGGACAAAAATTCACTCCTACTCACTGAATATAGCGCCAAAAGAGCACTTTATCAACTGGCAACAGGACTCGTTTGGCAATTACCTTGCACGAATTGTAATGCATGAGAAAGTAAAGGAATTTAAGGTTGACGTTGAAGTCGTTGCAGAGATGACTGTTATTAATCCTTTTGATTTCTTTGTTGAAGAGTACGCAGAGCGATTCCCGTTTCAATATATTGACCAGGATATCAAAGAATTGGCTCCATACTTTGAAATCATTGAAAATGGTCGCCTTTTAAACGAGTGGTTGAAAAAGATTGCTGGTTTTAAGGATATGGTAATTGTCGATTTTCTAGTTGCGGTGAACCAGTCACTTAATCAGGAGATTGGATATACTGTAAGAATGGAATCCGGAGTATATACGTGTGAAGAGACGTTACAAAAAAAACTGGGTTCCTGCAGGGATTCGGCCTGGTTACTGGTGCAAACAATGCGTCACCTGGGACTTGCTGCACGGTTTGTTTCGGGTTACCTCGTGCAGTTAAAGGCTGACCAGAAAGCATTGGATGGCCCCTCAGGTGCATTGGAGGATTTTACCGATTTACATGCCTGGTGTGAGGTTTACATTCCGGGAGCAGGATGGATTGGTCTTGATCCTACCTCAGGATTATTAGCCGGCGAGGGTCACATTCCACTGTGCTGTACTCCAGCATCATCAAGTGCTGCTCCAATAACGGGTGCTATAGATCCGTGTGAAGTGGAATTTTATCATTCCAATGAGGTGATCCGTATCCATGAAGACCCACGCGTTACCAAACCCTATAGCGATCAACAATGGGCAGAAATTATGGGACTTGGCGACATGGTCGAACAGAAATTGGATTCCGGGGATGTTCGCCTTACGATGGGAGGAGAACCCACCTTCGTATCTGTGGATGACATGGAATCGGAGCAATGGAATACAGCTGCCGATGGAAAAGAGAAACAAACATTATCCAATTCGCTGATTCATAAACTTAGCGAGAAATTCGGACCCGGAGGTTTGTTTCATTACGGGCAGGGGAAATGGTATCCTGGTGAACCCACCCCCCGCTGGCAAATGGCGCTATACTGGAGAAAAGACGGGCAGCCGATCTGGAAAAATAAAAACTGGCTGGCTGATTTCATTAAAAAAGAGAACTTTACAGTCGATGATGCACAAAAATTTATGGTTCACCTTACCAAAATGCTTGGTGTATCCGAACAAAACATCGTTGCCGGATATGAGGATACATTTTATTACCTCTGGACAGAGCGCAATCTTCCCATAAATATCGATCCCTCACAGATCAATTTAAAAGATTCGCTCGAACGCAAAACGTTGATGGAACAACTGGACCGGGGATTGAATCAACCTGCTGGTTACGTACTTCCACTTCAATGGGCCTGGAAAAAAGATGGTTGGATCAGTTGCAAATGGGAATTCCGCAGTGGCAGCATGTTTCTGATTCCGGGAAATTCGCAGATGGGGCATCGCTTACCCCTCGATTCACTTCCCCATATGGCAGAATCAAAAAAAGCTAAACAAATCGAACGAAGTCCGTTCGAAGAGACCAGAGAGCTCGGTGATTTTCATGAGTCAGTGGCTAAAAGATCAGGAATAAAACCAGATTATTCAATCCCTGAAGAACTACTCTATCCAAAAGATTACAATTTAAATGAATCAGAAGATGAGAAAAAGGATAAACTGAAACACCTCCCTTTTCAGGAACGAAAAGGGCAAAAAGAGGAATTTAAAACTTTATTTGATTCATTTACAATACGAACAGCCCTGGTTTCAGAAATAAGGGATGGTAAGATCCACCTCTTTCTGCCCCCAGCTGAAACCATAGAACATTATCTCGACCTTATTGCTGCAATTGAATTAACGGCGGAGGCACTTCAGACACCGGTGGTGGTCGAAGGGTATGCACCACCAAAAGACAAAAGAATTGAAAAACTGATGGTTACTCCAGATCCCGGAGTAATTGAGGTGAATATTCATCCGGCAAAAACCTGGGAGGAGGTGGTCAACAACTACGATATCCTTTTTGAATCGGCACTCGAAAGCAGGCTTGGCTCTGAGAAGTTTATGCTGGATGGGAAGCACACCGGAACCGGAGGGGGAAATCATATCACATTGGGTGGCGTTACCCCCTCCGATTCGCCGCTTTTGCGCCGTCCCGACCTGTTGCGAAGCATGTTGACCTTCTGGCAACACCATCCGGGTTTGTCTTATCTGTTTTCAACGGCATTTATTGGCCCGACAAGCCAGGCCCCACGCGTAGATGAAGGTAGACAGGAGATGCTCTATGAACTGGAAATTGCATTTGACCAGATTCCTGATCCGGGTGAAGGCAAGGTGCCCAATTGGCTGGTCGACAGATTATTCCGAAATTTACTTATTGACCTGACGGGAAATACCCACCGTGCTGAATTCTGCATCGACAAGTTGTATTCCCCGGACTCTTCAACAGGAAGATTGGGCATTTTGGAATTACGTGGATTTGATATGCCGCCAAACAAACAAATGTGCCTCGTGCAGCTCTTATTGATCAGAACATTGGTTGTCTGGTTTTGGGAAAATCCATATAAGGGAAAATTAGTGCGCTGGGGAACCGAATTGCACGATAAATTTCTGACTCACCATTTTGTAAAGGATGATCTTAAAGATGTTGTTGCCCAATTGAATGATGCCGGTTATCCGTTTGATATTAACTGGCTCGAGCCATTTTTTGAATTCCGCTTTCCTCACATCGGTCGGGTAAAATTTAAAGATGTTGAACTCGGATTACGCTCAGCTATAGAGCCATGGAATGTATTGGGAGAGGAAATGTCCAGCTCAGGAACCGCACGATTTGTCGATTCCTCTGTTGAAAGAATCGAAATAAAAGCTACCGGCTTAACCGGTGAGCGTTATGCTGTACTTTGTAATGGAATGCGTATTCCAATGGCATCAACAGGAACGAAAGGTGAATCAGTGACATCCGTACGGTACAGGGCGTGGCAACCCCCATCGGCACTCCACCCAAACCTTGGCGTTGACACCCCTTTGGTTTTTGATATTTTCGATTTATGGATTGGCAAATCGGTAGCAGGTTGTACCTATCACGTTTTCCACCCCGGCGGAAGGGCGTATGACTCGTTCCCTGTGAACAGCTTTGAGGCTGAAGGGAGGCGTGTTTCCCGCTTTTATAATGAAAATCATACCCAGGGAGTTTATACGCCTCGTGAAATCAGTACGGAGATCAAACGGTATATTCTTGAAAAAGAGCTGGAAACAAATCAGAAAATCACATTTACCCCAACGATCATAGAACCTGATCCGGAGTATCCTCACACGTTTGATTTAAGGAAGATAAAGTTGAAAAAATAATCCGTCCGGGAAAGTTAGCGGGTGACTATTCAGGAAAAGTGATCGGGTGACTGTTCAGGACATGAAAAGTCACCCGGTCACTAACGAAAGGTCAATCATCAAAATGGAGGAACTTTGGTAGTTCATTGGCCGCATTAACCAACATCTCATTCCACTGTTTAGCAGTACCTTTTAACTCATCCTCTGTTTTTCGAAACTCCTGAATATCCCAGCTTCCATTTTTATAGAGTGCAAAATCGAGCGGAAAGTCGACATCACTCGCATTTTTAAAGGTTGCGTCAAAAGATAGAAATGCTACTTTGATCGCCAGATCAAAGTTAATCTCTTCATGTAAAAGACGGCGTAAAATCGATTTTCCAAAGGCGGTATTCCCGATTACTGTATATGGAGACTCATCGGAAACCTCTACCCAGTTCCCCTCGGGAAAAACCAGAAAGAGTGTTGAACGTTTATCCTTCTGGCATTGACCACCAATGATGAAGTGTGCATCAAAGAAAAACTTGCTTTTCAATAAATCTTCAAGATCCTGTTCTCGGACCCTCTTAATCATATTCCCAAGTAGGTTGGCAACTTTATAAAGTTTATCGGATGGATGGTCTGGCAAATCATCTTCAAACATATGAACTACTTTATCACGGATAGACCTCAGACCTGACGACATAATAAAAAATGAGTTCCCCCCAATCTGATAGGTCTGAATTTTTTTGGAGGTGGTAACTCCCAAACCACTGCTTATGCGCGTGTCGGACAATGCGACTACACCGGTTTTACTTTTTATGGCAAGACAAAATGTCATATTTATTGATTCGTTACAGTTACTGAATGAATACTTCGTTGCACCCCGGTTGATTCGAGCATTCCGATGATAGGGCTGCAATCACGGTAATCAGTTCCATGGGCAATTTTAAAATAATGATGGTCAGCCAGCAAATTATTGGTAGAATCAAATCCCACCCAACCCAATCCCGGAACCAGAGCCTCAACCCAGGCATGTAATTGACTGGTCCCGACTAAGTCGGTGCCCTGATTCAGATAACCACTAACGTATCTGGCAGGTATTTTGTTTTTGCGGCATACCGAAATAAACAGGTGGGCATAATCCTGACAGACCCCCTTTTTTAGTTGCAACACCTCCTCGATCCGGGTATTAATATCTGTACTTTCAGGGGTATAGGTTAACAGGTTAAAAATACAGGAATTTAACTCCATTAAAAAATCAAAAACCTGAACCTCTTTCGAATACCCGGTAAATAAAAAATCAGATCCTAAAGGTAAACTGGTCAGGTCGGTGGCACAAAGGAAAAGTGCATTGTCGATAAAAAAGTCGAGAGATTGAATCTCTTCATATTCTGCAATTGCAGTCCATGGACTTATGGCATATGGGTTCAATTCGGCCTTTTCAATTTTTGCCGACAGCTTAAACCAAAATTCAGAGAAGGGTCTGTCAATATAATAGTTAATAGTCTTAAATCCAAAAATATTCTTCGAGAAGTGGATTTCATGCGCACCGGAGGTCGCAAATTTTATATCAGAAACTTTCTGTCCACTGCTGTATTCAGGAATTACCAGCAACTGAAAATTGGCCTTTCGTACCTGATTTTCATACTTATTCTCAATTCGATATTGTATCTCAAATTCATCCATCAAAAGGAGAGGTATTTTTTTTCGAGTTCCGATCCGATTTCCATCACCAAATCCTGCGTGCTGTTTAATAATCCGTAAATATCATCCCTATATTCTTCAAAAGAGAGGTATTTGTATTGTGCACAAAGTTTTCCGATTTTAAACATAATCAACTGAGCATCAATACTTTGGTCATTACTTATCTTTAACAGATACTTCTGGATTCCATTTACAGAGTGTGCAATCGATCTGGGGCATTGTGGATTAAGCATAATAAATTCCAGAACCTGCTCTTTATTTGGGACAGTGCGATAAAATTTCCGATTCATATCAAATGATTCTGTGCACCGTAACATCGTTGTCCATTCAAAGCTCATCTCCGTCACCGGATGTCCTGCCATTTCAATTTTATAAATATCATGCAATTTTGAGTTAATAATTTTGATTACCTGGATCACCCTTTCGATATACATGCCAACAAGAATGATCGCCCACTCTTCGTCATGAAGCAGGGTACCCGAAATTTTACTTTGCACGATAGAGGTTTGTTCCAGAATAATCTGGGTGAGATCATAAAAACCAGTGGAGATATAAGTTTCAACAGAATAATTGTTAACCAGATGATAATATTTATTAATCGCCTCCCACAGGTCGGTAGAGATTGCATTGCGTGCTCCACGTGCATTTTCGCGGGCTACAGTAATGATACTAATGATTGAATTTGGATTTTGGGAATCGAGCCCAATCTTAAACAAGACATCTTTCTCATCATCTGCCTCCATATCAAAAATACCGGTCATATAAAGCATCGACTCCAGCACAAACTTCCGGTCGTAAGTCTTCATAATCGGGGCGTCAAGCGAAGAGAAATAGATCTCTTTACTGTACCTTGCAAAATGTTCGGCTCTTTCTATATAGCGTCCCATCCAGTATAGGTTATTTGCTACTCTCGATAACATAATACTTTCTTTTTACATTAAATGTTCTAATCCAGCACCCAGGTATCCTTGGAACCGCCTCCCTGAGAGGAATTTACAATGAGGTTTCCCTTCTTCAATGCGACCCTGGTCAACCCCCCTTTAAGTACAAATTCTTCGTTTTTTCCCATCAGGCAGAAAGTCCTTAGATCAATATGCCTGGGTTCAAACTCCTTTGATTCTTCAATGAAGGTGGCATGAACCGAGAGGCTCATGATAGGTTGGGCAATGTATTTCCTGAGATTCGATTTAATCCGCACTTTCACCTCCTCGATTTCTGCCTTTGTCAGTCGGTTTCCAATTGTAATCCCATATCCACCCGATTCATCCACAGGCTTTACAACCAGTTTGTCAATATTATCGAGCACATATTTCCCTTCCGATTCGTTCTCACAATGGAATGTTTCGACATTATTGAGAATTGGAGCTTCATTCAGATAATATTTGATGATGTCGGGCACGTAGTGATAAACCGCCTTATCATCAGCAACACCGGTTCCGGGAGCATTGGCAAGGGTAACATTCCCAGCCCGGTAAGCACTCATAAGACCAGCTACCCCAAGCATCGAATCTTTTCGAAAACACAATGGATCAATAAATTCATCATCTACCCTGCGGTAAATGACATCCACTCTGATGGGTCCATAGATGGTTTTCATATACACGAAGTCTTTCTCAACAAACAGGTCGCGCCCCTCAACAAGCTGGACCCCCATCTTCTGAGCAAGAAATGAGTGTTCAAAATAAGCGGAGTTGTACATTCCCGGAGTAACAACAACAATGGTCGGGTTATCGACATTTTTAGGTTTTACTGATTTTAACATCTCAAGCAGATGTTCCGGATAATGGTAGATAGCCTTGGTTTTCAACTTATCAAACAGATCAAACAACGACTTTTTGAGCGCTACCCGGTTCGACAAAACATAGCTTACGCCGGAGGGGCATCGTAGATTATCTTCCAGGATATAATACTCCCCATTCGTATGTTTAATAAGGTCGGTTCCCGAAATATGGGTGTAGATTCCACCCTCCGGGGTAAAATCGATCATCTCCTTGAGGTAGTTTTTGGACGAGAAAATAAGATCCGCAGGGACAACCTTATCCTTGAGAATGTTCTTTTTGTGATAGAGATCGTGAAGAAACAGGTTGATCGCCTTGTTCCGTTGAATCACCCCCTTTTCCAGAACCATCCACTCAGCATTTGGGATAATTCGCGGGAATAGGTCAAATGGAAAGATTCGCTCATCGGGCTTTTTATCTTCGGCATAGACGGCAAAGGTAATCCCCTGGTTTAGAAAAGCTGTTTTTACCTCATTGTTTATCCGCTCAAAATCAGCCAGACTTAATTGATTAAACCTTTCCACCATTGTAACGTAATGGTCTCGGGGTTGTTTTGTACCTGCATAAATCTCATCATAATGGGAATTTCCCAGCGTATAGGAATCTAAAATTCCATTGGCTTGCTGCATCATATCTATACCTTTTAAAATCCCTTTATTGTTGACATTTTATTGTCAAATACCATTAAAGAAACTCATTATGTCACGAATATAGATATTATATTGTCTTTAGGACATTTTCAATAGTGAATTAATGTAATAGTAACAATTAAGATATAAAAAATATACAAAAAAAGACTTTTTGAGAGTAATTCTTAAAATAACAGGGGTATACTTCAAGAAAATATCATAATTATGCGATAGCACCCCCTTAAAATATCAATTACAAAAAATATTTATTGAAAATTAGGTTTTGAATTTCTATAAAACAGTTTCTAATACACCTCTGGCACAAAGGTCTGATCGGTAACAGGAGGCCGGATATAACCGATTTCAGATTGCTTCACTGGAAGCTCAATATTTTCAGGCTCGATTTCATCATAAGGAATAAGGGTCAGCAAATGATGGATACAATTGAGTCTTGCTTTCAACTTATTATCTGATTTCACAACATACCATGGAGCCTGCTTGATATCGGTATATTGAAACATGGTATCTTTTGCCTTTGAGTACTCAAGCCACTTCGACCGGCTTTGTACATCCATCGGACTAATTTTCCAACGTTTGGCACGATTATGAATCCGTTCCTGAAACCGGCGTTCCTGTTCTTCGTCGCTGACTGAGAACCAATACTTTATAAGAATAATTCCTGATCGAATGATCATCCTTTCAAATTCAGGACACGACCTGAGAAACTCCTCATACTCCCCGGGAGAACAAAAACCCATTACATGCTCAACTCCTGCCCTGTTATACCAGCTGCGGTCAAACAGGACCATCTCTCCTGCTGCAGGTAAGTGTTTGATATATCGCTGAAAATACCATTGGGTTTTTTCTTTTTCGGTAGGAATACCCAAAGCAACAACCCTGCAGAAACGGGGATTCAAATACTCCATGACCCGCTTTATTACTCCACCCTTACCGGCAGCATCACGACCTTCGAAAATAACCACAACTTTGAGCTTTTGAGCCTTAATCCATTCGAGTAATTTTACAAGCTCCAATTGAAGTCTTTCGAGTTCCTTCTCCAATATCTTCTTCTCTTCCTGCGACAGAGCATTTATCAAATGAGCTTCTTTTGTGGGATGAATGTCGTCCATAACGGTATTTATTTGATTACATTTTATCCAAAGTTTAATATATAGCTTTCATAAAACACAAATTTAATCAATTCATTTAATATCATACAAATCATAAGGAGTCTCCTGATAAACATAGTAATTCAGCCAATTGAGGAATAGCAGGTTGGCGTGTGACCTCCAGCTGAGCTCAGGATCATTCGAGGGATCGTTTTCCTTATAATAGTTCCTGGGGAGGTCGATAGGTAACCCCTTTTCAAAGTCGCGTTTATACTCCCGGTCAAGTGTTCCTCTCGAATATTCCGGATGACCCGTGATAAACAGTTGTTTCCCATGGTTGGCCATCACCATATAGACTCCGGCTTCATCCGAATAGGAAATAAGCTCAATATCAGGAGCTTTACGAATATCATCTGCCCAGATCTCTGTATGACGCGAATGAGGGGCCCTGAATACGTCGTCAAAGCCCCGAAAGATCGGAAGCTTTTTATCCGAGCAATGATGATCGAAAACCCCAAACATCTTCTTTGCTAGGGGATATTTCGGAATTCCAAAATGATGATGTAATCCTGCCTGGGCAGCCCAGCAAATGAACATTGTTGACGTAACATGGTGATCTGCCCAATCAAAGATCTTGCAAATCTCCTCCCAGTAATCGACCTCTTCAAAAGGTAAATGCTCAACCGGGGCGCCTGTTATGATCATCCCATCATATTTATTCTCCTTTATTTCAGAAAAAGTATGATAAAATGTATTGAGATGATCCATCGAGGTATTCTTCGAAACATGTCCCTCAATCTGAAGAAAGTCAATCTCGATCTGGATGGGTGAATTGGATAGCAGACGGAGTAAATCAGTTTCAGTCGCAATTTTCAATGGCATCAAATTGAGGATAATTATTCTCAACGGACGGATATCCTGATGCGATGCACGGGATTCGTTCATTACGAAAATATTCTCCTTCATCAGAAGGTCAATGGCTGGAAGACCATCCGGCAGATTTAAAGGCATGACAAATTTTTTAAATTTTAATTAATGGGAACAAAGGTAAGCACACTTTTGAAGTGCGCTACCTTTCGTTCAGACAAATTATTTAATTAATCCGGTAACTTGCGGCTGGAAATTTGCGGTTGGCGACTGTCGGCTGGCAATTAGCAACTCGCGGCCAGCGGCTGAATGTTATTGATCTGAAATAAATTTCATCTCCTAAAAACTGGATAAAAACTACAATTTTAACAAGAGACATAATTTATGAGTAATCATAGCCAGCAGTCAGATGTAAGTTGCAAGAGGCAAGTTGCCAGCGGCAAATTTTGAATACTTTAAAATTAGACCTTGGCAAGAGCCTGTTCAAAGTCAGCGATAATATCGTCGATATGCTCAATACCAACCGATACGCGTAATCCCGCGGGTTGAACACCAGCGCTGATTTGTTCCGCTTCGCTTAACTGGGAATGAGTTGTTGCCGATGGCTGGATGATCAATGTTCTGACATCGCCAACATTGGCAAGATGACTAACCAACTGAAGATTATCAACGGTCTGGATCGCCTTCTCTTTTCCGCCTTTCACGATAAATGAGAGAACTGAACCAGCCCCTTTGGGAAGATATTTGGACGCGAGCTCATAATTCTCATCACCTTCGAGTCCGGGATAACTCACAGATTCAACTTTAGGATGATTCTGTAACCATTTGGCAAGTGCAATCGTATTTTGAACATGACGTTCAACACGAAGTGAGAGTGTCTCAAGACCCTGAATCAACAGGAATGAATTAAACGGACTGATGGCAGGACCAAAATCGCGTAATCCTTCAACACGTGCACGGATGATAAAGGCAATATTTCCAAAAGGACCATCTGTACCGAAGACATCCCAGAATTTCAAACCGTGATATCCTTCGGAAGGTTCGGTGAAACCAGGATATTTCCCGTTTCCCCAGTTAAAATTACCTCCGTCAACGATCACACCACCAATGGATGATCCGTGACCGCCAATCCATTTTGTAGCAGATTCAACCACGATATGGGCGCCATGTTCAAGGGGACGGAATAGTGCGCCGCCACAACCAAAAGTATTGTCAACAATCAACGGGAGATCATATTTCTTTGCAAGAGCAGCAAACTTTTCAAAATCGGGCACATTAAAACTTGGATTACCAATGGTCTCCAGGTACAATGCTTTTGTCTTTCCGTCGATCAGTTTTTCAAAATTATCGGGTTCAAGATTTGCAGCAAAACGTCCTTCAATACCTAAATTCTTAAATGAGACTTTGAACTGGTTAAATGTACCTCCATAAAGATAGGGTGATGTGACAATATTATCTCCCGCCCCTGCGATATTTGTGATGGCAATAAACTGAGCTGCATGACCCGATGAAACAGCCAAAGCTGCAACGCCCCCCTCCAGGGCGGCTATTCTTTTCTCAAATACATCGGTGGTAGGGTTCATTAACCGGGTATAAATATTCCCAAACTCCTTTAATCCAAACAAATTAGCTGCATGTTCGGCATTTTTAAAAACATAGGAGGTTGTCTGGTAAATTGGAACTGCTCTAGATAAGGTATCCTGATCAGGCGTGTGTCCCGCATGCACTTGTAATGTTTCGAATTTTGGTGTACTTGTACTCATAACTTTTTGTTTTTAATTGTTTCTATTTATTTCTACTTATTTCCTTTAGGTTCTATTTGTTTCTGTTGACAACTAACTATAATAATGGAACATTTGTTTCAAAAAACTCATGGTGAATCGCCCTGACCGACGGAATACGGTCGTTAACAGACACTAAAAAGTAACTCACAATTGGTGAAGCTCCGGAGCAACTCATCAGAACATTTATGCCGTTTTTTGCCAAAGCGGTAAAGATACGGGCTGCAACACCGTAATTTTCAGCGATTCCATTACCAACAGCAGCTACGACTGCTATGTCTTCAATAATCTGTACCCGCCCAACCACGGGTAGCTCGATTGCGCTAACGACTGCGTAAGCGGTACTCAGATCTTTTTTATCAATTAATATATTTATCGATATCTGTGAAGTAAGTACCGAACTTATATTTATCCCTGCCAGATGAAGTGCTGTAGTCACTTTTGCCAGAATTCCGGGTTTTGCCCCAACACCGGATCCCTTTAGTTTAAGGATTCCAAAATGCTCGCTATAGGTAACACTCTTTACAATTCCCTCTGAGACAATCTTTTCTGCACTGACAACCGATAGTGGGTAATTGATATCCGGAACGTTGTTTATATTGAAAATTCTGATGGGTATATGTGGAGCGGCTAATGGTTCAACGGTTCGCGGGTGTAGTATCTTGGCGCCAAAATAGGCCAGTTCGGCAGCTTCGTTGTAGCTGAGTTTTTGAATCCGGACAGGATTATCAACTATTCTGGGATCTGCACTTAAAAACCCATTAACATCTTTCCAGATATCCAGTGAGGGGGCACCAATACACCTTGCCAAAGCAGCAGCAGAATAGTCGCTTCCACCTCTTCCAAATAATGTTGTCTTCCCATCAGGTGAGACACCATAAAATCCTGGCACTACATTTACGCAATCATCAGAAAGTACTTCACGCACTTTTACGGTTGATTTGACAAAATCTACCGATGCATTACGGAATTCACCGTCTGTGATTAATCCGATTGTTTCAGGAAAGGCTATCTGGCTTTTGATTCCTGCACTATTTAAAACACCGGCAAGGAAAACAGCCGAAATACGTTCACCATAAGCTAAAACATGATCTTCAAGCGCTTCGGAGGCATCACCAGTGAGGGCAATACCGTGAAGTAATCTCTCCAGCTCGTCAAGCAGGGTACTTATTTCCGATAAAATAGTTTTGATCAAATTATTATCCTGAATATGCGACTCAAGTGTCTCCTTCTTGAGCTTGTAAAGATAATTGGTGGTTTTCGTTCCCACCTGTTCATCATAACGAGCTTTATCGAGAGAATCAATCAGAAAATTCGTTACCCCGTAAAAGGCAGAGACAACTATAACTACCGGTTGTCTGTAATTTTTCACAACCTGTATTACTCGTCCGATGTCCTCTTTACATTTAAGATTCGATCCACCGATTTTTACGACAGTTTTAGACATAATAGTGCAATTTAAAAATAACTAAATGGGAAAAAAAGGGTTGCTCAACTGGAGCATCAGATGGAGCCTTCAAACAGGTTTTGCCCGGATGAAGGCTATCGCATAAACATGGACATGGAGTGCATGAAAAATACAGTGCAAAGAAAACCGGAAAAACATGGCTGTTTTCCCTTTGCAATTGAAATACTGTTTGCGCCTTCTCTTTTCATTCTGAATTCTCAGCTTAAAAAATGAATTTTATTTTGCGACAAACTTAATATGTAGAATTCAATTTTCCAAATATCTTTTAATGATTCTAAATAAAATAATTAAACGGGCCCTTCCGTACTTGCCTTTACAATTTTGGCTAAAAAAGCATTTGCCATTGTCTTTCCACGAAATTTTGCCCTATCGGCTATTTTGCCTTCAAAATTTTCATCGACAATCCTGACCCAAATCGACAGCCAATGTTCAAAATGTTTTTGGTCAATGTTCATATCGTAATGGAGTGGAACCGGATCACCAAAATAATCGGACCGACGAAGTAAAACCGTATGCCAAAAGCGGTATAGTTTTTGGTGGTGCTGTTCCCAACGTCCTGTTAGTCTTGAGTTAAAGATTGGTCCGATATAAGTGTCGTTCCGAACAGCCTCATAAAATTCATCAACCAGGAAATGTATATCTTTTAGCGTTTGAATATCGTTCTTCATAGATCTTCTATTTGGTTCAAATTTCATGATTTATATACTTCCAATCAAATTTTCCGGAACTATATTTGGAAAAACTTTATTCTGATGTCGTACTGACAAAATTATTAAAAAAATAAAAACTTATCATCATGATAATAAATAACTTAAAAGGAACCGTTCAATTGGCAAATGGAGTAGAAATGCCCTACTTTGGATTGGGTGTTTTCAAGACCCTTGAAGGAACAGAAGTTGAAAACTCGGTGAAGTGGGCGCTGGAGTCGGGTTACAGGCACATCGATACTGCGGCGATTTACAAAAATGAGAAGGGTGTTGGCAATGCCGTAAAATCAAGCGGAATCCCCCGTAACGAGTTGTTTCTGACAACAAAGGTATGGAATGAAAATCAGCGGAATGGTACTGTTCTGGAAGGCTTTAAAGAGAGTCTCAAATTACTCCAAACCGATTATGTCGATCTTTACCTGATTCACTGGCCGGTGAAAGAAAAATATAATAAAACCTGGAAGGTAATGGAGGAGATTTATCGCTCGGGAAGAGCAAGAGCAATTGGGGTAAGCAATTTTCTGCAACACCATCTTGAAGATCTTATCAGTATTGCTGAAATTATTCCGATGGTCAACCAGGTGGAGTGCCATCCTTATCTTGTGCAGCAACCCTTGATCGACTTCTGCCAGTCACGTAATATAGTTTATGAAGCGTGGAGCCCTATTATGCGAGGTAAGGTGAACGATATTCCTCTTTTTATTGAACTTTCGGGCAAGTACAGGAAAACACCAGTTCAGATTGTTTTAAGATGGGATTTACAAAAAGGAGTTGTAACAATTCCGAAATCAGTTCATAAGGAAAGGATTAAAAGTAATGCCGATGTTTTTGATTTTGAATTATCGGATGAGGATATTCGCCGTATCGATGCTCTTGATAAAAACGAACGATTTGGTTCACATCCCGATACCTTTACCTTTTAAATAGTTAAAAAATGATACAACCTCAACCTGGTAACGAATAAATGTGGCAGCTTTTTATAGGAAATATCCAATTTCAAAACCTATTGCTCTTTCAAGTTTTTATAGTATTTGTCAACGATTTTCAAGGCTCCTTCTGCCTCAGATTCAAAGATCATTACTTTTACCCCTGAAGCAATTATAGCGTTATAGGCATAGGAATTATGCAGCGAATTATTTAGGAATGATTCGATTCCCGCTTCCAGTAACAGGTTTTTAACCATTTCAGCTTCCCATAGGGTGCCGGAAAAGATTTCAATAATATTTTCCCTGTTAATATTCATGTCATTCAGCGTATTGATAAATATCCTCCGGGGATACCATTTTTGCTAAGTACAATCTGCCAAATATGGAGTTGTCTTGCCCTGAAAGTGCCGGCAAAGGAGAGGAGGTAGTACTTCCACATCCTAAAAAATTGTTCGGAAAAGTCGGGTTTTATTTTACCCCAGTTATCTATAAAATTGCGATACCATTCCATAAGCGTCTTGTCGTAATCGATTCCAAAATTGTGCCAATCCTCCATCACAAAATAATTTTCAAAGGCATCACTTAGCTGAGTCATTGAAGGAATCATGCCGTTGGGGAAAATGTATTTATGAGTCCATGGATTAATGGACTTTGAACTCTTCATA
>Ga0118677_10006235_pt1 | contig 20304 bp, 16 predicted proteins | sample AliMusrvi5mmetaG_FD_86154 | JGI IMG/M metagenome (GOLD analysis project Ga0118677, IMG submission 86154)
GAATAAGAAAAATCCAAATCATTGTTGTATATGTTCTCATTATGAAATTTTTATTTAAATGGTTAAAATAATGTGATTACTTCAGGAGCATCTTTAGTGTTTGAATATTTCCTTTATTATCATAAACCGAAATAAAATACAATCCGCTTGATAACTCTCCTCTGTCGATTAATAGGGAAAGTTTATTTTTCAAGTCATACTCATTCAATTTATTACCAGATTGATCAGAAATAATTAGTTTTTGATATTCTGGCTTATCAAACTCAATTCTGGTATTTTTATCCACTGGGTTTGGTATAACTTTAATCTTCGAGTTAGCTTTGATTGATGGAATTACATCCGTATTTTTATTATAACATTGGATTTGCTCATTGCTATGGTAAAGAATTTCTCTGTTTTGAATAAAACAATTAAGGTTGCTATACAGGTCATTAGTTGGCATGTACCCCTCGTCTGCCAATAACCCACCGAGACAACCAATCCCTTCAACCCATTTGGCTTGTTTTATAATATAATCTGCTGGATAACCAAAATTATATACTTTTCTGTATTCATTCCCAATAATCATACTATCGATTTTAATTAAAATCAATTTACCCGGATACCTAACCCTGAATTCTTTATCAGTTATAGTATCCCCAATTTGCAGATTGAAATCGTTAAGTATAACTTCAGTATCAAGTGGAATGGGAATATTCAGACAGGATAATGGTGCGATAGAATAATAGTAGATACGTTTGTTTTCTTCCCTAAGTGCTCCGCAAAGATTAACTTCCGCAAATATGGTATCGTACGAGAAATAAAGCTTGTGGTACAAATAACCATTTATAGTTGTGTCGTTATCTTTTAGAGCAAAGTAATGGTATATATTTGGGTAATTCCCTCCAGATGGATGAAAACTTTCAGCCCAAACTGTATTTTTCGTTGGGAAAGGATGGTACTCCTGAGCATTTAACCCCATTTTGCAAAACAGTAAAATTAAAACAACTTGAATTGAATATAAATATTGATGTTTCATTATAATGTTTTTAAACTATTTCGTTAAAATCATTCTTTTCGTATCAACTTCCTTACCGTCAATAACAAGTGCATAGAGGAACATTCCCGGTTCAAAGCTATTGCCGTTAATGGTTATAGATTGTTTCCCTTTGCCGTTTACGTTGTATTGCTGCAATTGGATTCCATTCATGTTATAGACATACAAAGTTGCAGAATTAGACACATCAGGAATAAAGCAACCAATTTGAGTTTCTTTACTAAATGGGTTAGGAATGTTCTGATAAAGTGTAGCAGTTGAATTTAATGAATTCTCAGAACCAGTGATCGTTGCACTCTTGAGCCCATTTTGAGATGCTCGTATCTCTTCAATAACTGATTTTAAAGAATCAATCCGTGCAGTTTGTTCCTGCATTGCTTTTACCAATAGGGGGATAAAATCGTCCATTCTTATACAGAGTGTTGAGTCTGATTCTCTTACTTTAACTGCCTGAGGAAGTATTATTTGAACTTCCTGAGCGATGAACCCCAGGCGGTTTTTATCTTCATTTTGGAGTTTTGTCCTTATATTAATGTCCTCAAAATTCGAATAATCGAACTTGTAGTCAAACGTTACAGGTCTCAATTTTTTTATCAAAGGCATGGCCACATCAAGTGACTTAACATTACTTTTAAACTTTAAATCAGATGTTAACAAATAGCCATTGGAATAAACATAGTCAACATTTGCTGTATGGAAAGAGGTTTGATATCCAATTTGCCCATTATGAGCACTTGATGGATTCATAGTAAACCCATATGAATCGGTATTAATACTCAGATATACGCCACTTGATGTAGGGCGAATAACTGTTGTACCTAATAAATCCACTGCGGCTCCCGGAGTGGAATTCCCGGCACCAAGGCCAACATTTCCATTGGATAAAACCTTAATCTGCGAAAAAGCAGATATTGAAATAAATAAAATAATTGCTGTTAATAATGATATATTTGTTTTCATATATTTGAAAATTATTGTGAATGAAAAAGGTTCACGTTTTTGAAGTTTAACCTTATGTTGTTACGTGTTTACAACATAAGGCCGGCTCATAATAAAATGGACATACCAACTTATTGCCGTATCGGTGAGCTAATCCCGTCAAGTTTTTCAGGCACGGCAGGTGAATGTAATCCGGTACGGCTTCTTAAACGAAACGGTTTCTGCTTAAATGATGAAATGTGTTATTCCTTAGCATTTGGCTTTACTTATTAATTAAAATCAGTAAAATGATGCATGAACTGGCGGGTTTTCTTAAATACCAAAGAAACAAGGAAAGGGGTCAGAACAATAATTGTTCAAAGATAAACTTATTTTATACCATAACCTAAACAAATAATTTATGTTTATGAACATAGAGGCATGAAACCCTTTCTATCAATGCTTTTACCGTGTACTATAATTTATTGTGTTTATTAACATTACACAAGAGGGTTACCTTCATGCTGCGGGCAGGCGTTTTTAACCTGCTAAACCCATGCAATTCAGTGTTCTAATTTTTTTCTTATTGTCCTTGGTAAGGTATATAATTAGAAAAAGATGTGGGCACTTGGTAGCCAAAACAAGTGGGGGGAAAAGTAAGGCGGAAAAGATAAATACCCGTAAGAACAATGTCGTACGGGTATTTTTATTAAAAGTATATACAAAATACCGAATTGATTTCACTTAATAAATTTCTCCGTCCCGATAACCTTCTTTTCTGAAACCATCTTACAGAGGTATATTCCTTTAGGCAATGTAGTCACATTCAGACTAACCGTTTGCCCCGGTTCTACCTGATAGATCTTTTGATTCGAAAGGCTCTTTCCTGTAATATCCAAAATTTCTATCTGCATTTCAATGAGCAGGGTTCCTGACCAGGATATATTCAGCACATCTCTTACAGGATTTGGGAACAGTTTAACCAATGCCTTTGCCTGTAATGAACTCACGCTTGTTGCTAATGTTTTCAGTGAAACATTTGCAGAGTAAACAACATTTCCCGAAGCATCTTTCAGAATTAAAGTAGCATCTTCAGTTCCGCAATTAGTCGAATTTCGGGGAATACTATCACTCCTGATCATGGTTCCGTCACAAAGTTTCCATTCCACAATATAATTTTGATTATACAGATTATCCCGCATAAGCGGATTATCATTTACCCCGCTTACCCACCAGTTATACGGAGCTTCGGTAACTGTTCCATCCGAATTAAAAAGAAATGTCCCTGAGACTACAGTTCCGTCAGTTGTTGTAGCTTTTACCGAGTAAATTTGTGTAGGACAAAGGTTTTTTACTTCCTGACCTTTATCTCCATTCGACCAGACGAAATTATCTGCATTAATTAGAGTATCATTCATGAATACTTCCGCTTTGACATAACCCGCGCATGATGACATCTGAGGAGGGAAACTCGAAATGTAGCGCATCCGGTAAGTTAAGACAGGTTTCGTAATGTAGATTGAATCTGGTTTCCCGGAAACAGTTATGGTTTCACACCAGGTACTTGAACAACTGTCAGCGGTATATATAGTCAGGCAAACTTTCTGGGTAGGCTTCATGAAGTTGAAACTTACCAATGGTTCAGCTTCGAGGCTAAAGGTCCCATCTTCAAACTGCCAGAGACGACTGACGACTTTGCCTTCCGAAGCATCAATCAACTTGTAAGGAATAACTTCAGGTATCGAAACTATATCTGTTGGTCTGTAGTATTTGAACATAGCATGACATTGTGGTACAGGCTCAACCGGAGGAGTAGTATTCATGTATATGTTTATCGTTTGGCAGTAATTGGCCACGCAACCAGTTAATGTTTTTGCAGTCAGACAAACTTTACGGTCACCATTCGAATAATAATTGATACTGTCTCTTATCAAAGGAAAATTAAATATATGTGTGGGATTTTGTTCATTACTGGTTGTCCCGTCACCAAAATCCCAATTCCATTCAGTTACATTTGGCGTGGCTTTTGAATAGAAGTTCAATACCAGTGCAGGCGCAAAAGTTTTAATATCGTAATTAACTGAAAAGCCAAATGCAGTCTCACAATCAGGAGGAAAAATAATTGGCCCGCCAGGGTTAGTAATACGAATAGTATCACAATATGTATTCATACAACTGTTTTTGCCGGTAATAATAAGGCATACATTTTCAACAGGCGTTTTAGTATCAAAGGTTACCATTGGTTCTTTTTCAGTGCTTGATGTTCCGTTTCCGAATTTCCAGGAATACCTGAGAGAATCCCCTTCCGAAAGATTTGTTAACTGGTAAGAAGCAGTACCCTTTATGGTATCAAAAGCCGTGGGGTAGTATTTGAATAAGGCACTACATGGTGTCGGATTAACCGGAGGAGTTGTCCCCATATAAATGTTAATCATCTCGCAATAGGTTGCAGAACATCCACTTAACGTTTTAACCGTCAAACATACTTTCCTGAATGGATTTGGGGGACCATTAATGCTGTCCTTCACCAATGGCAAGTTAAAGATGTGAGTCGGATTTTGTTCATTGCTGGTTGTTCCGTCATCAAAATTCCATAACCACTCCGTTGCATCAGGTGATGCTTTTGAATAGAAATCCAATACCAATGCCGGAGCAAATGTTTGTATTTTGTAATTGATCAGGTACCCAAATGCAGTCTGACATTCTATTGGTGGATTAATAACCGGCGGACCAGAACTTGTAACAGACACAGCGTCGCAAAAACTATCTGTACAACTGTTTTTGCCGGTAATCGTAAGGCAAACTTTATATGCTTCCTGTCGGACATTAAACTTTACAAGTGGATCCTTTTCTGTACTTGTTATGCCATTATCAAATTGCCAGAAATAACTCAGTGAATCACCTGATGAGTAATTATTAAACTGCACGGCAGCAGTTCCTGTTATTGAATCGTATGCCGCCTGGTAATATTTATAACCGGCAGAACAGGCTGGAGGCACGTAAGTATTTCCATCTGAAATATTAATGATTTCTGAATACAAACTTTTGCAACTGTCAGAAGTTATAATCGTAAGACTTACTGTCCGGTATGGATTAAGTATTACATTGGTATTTGGAACAGGCAGAGGAAACAGGTGCATCGGATTTTGTTCCCTGCTCGTGGTTCGGTCACCAAAATCCCAAAACCATGCGATTGCAGTCCCTCCCGGAACTTCTGACTTATCGTAAAAATTAATAGCTGTACCTGCAACGGGCGTCATCAACATGTCATTAATGGCATATTTAAAATATGCCTTACAGTTGACATTGAATGTGCTGATTTGAGCACTGGTCATCAGTCCTGATAACAATAGTGCAAAAAGTAAATATTTTTTCATACAGGCAGTTTTGAACATTGGTACATACAAGACGAGTTGAAGCAGTAAAAGGTTGCGTTCATATCCGTAAGTTGAATAAAGATACAATCTTTCAGGTTCAGAAATCAGAAAAATGGTGTAAAATATTCCTTGATCTTTACACCGAAAGTGATAGATCTGCGAATGAATATTGACAAATTGTGTAACCGCTACGCGCCTTTTATCCTTGTTATTCAAATTAATCCTACCATACTTACACCGCTATGCGGCTTTTTTTCAGGTGCGTAGCACTGGCAGTATGGTAGAAAAAGTACAGTGAGTCGAAGATGAGCCGCAAAGCGGTGACACAATAAAGGAATGTATCCGGTCAGGGTTTACGCTGTATTCGCCAGGGCATACGCATTTAAAAAATGCTGTTTATGCCAAATGCTCCCCTTGAAGCTCAGTAGGTCAACCAAAGTGATAATTAGCTACATTTAAATATGCAATGTCGAAAGGTCCGTTCCCGACACTAAACCGTATGGCTGGACCTTGAACAGAAGTTAAGGAGCTCCTGCTAATCGGATTCCCCCAAAGTTATACCAGGCTCACTACTTGTGTGCTTCTTGTGTGCATATGCTGTGCTTTTTGTGTGCTCAGAAAATTCCTGAGCACACAAAAAGCACAGCATATGCACACAAGAAGCACACAAGTAGTGAGTCGAACACCACTCCTTTAAAGCCCATTGGCAATCTGTGGACAACACTTCCCAGCTTCCGGATTTGGTAATAGGGAAAATTGACACTATAGATATCTATTCCTTAAGAATCTGTATGGGGAAAAAGCTCACAGGGGTGCTTGTGGAAAAATAGTATTTTCTAAATGCCTTTGCCCTGGAATGTTTAATAAAAGGCAGATGAATAGTGCAACCTCGTGTTTATTGAAGTACATTATAAAACATGTAGTTCTATCTTTGATGCATTGTGTATTAGGTGCAGCATAAACTTATAAGCTATTTTCTTACTTTTCTTCGCCTAAATTTATCTCTTTTGGGAATTTCGTTACTCACAATTTCGATTCCTTTGTTGCGTAAAATCTGCTCAATAATTTCCTCCGAACAGTCAAACTGCAATGCCAAATCTTTTATTTTTACACCACCTTTCAAGTAGCGCTTTATTATTTCCTGAATTCGTTCGATCGAAAAGTAATTGCTGGCAGATAATTTGTCTATTGGTAATTTTTCTTTGTACTGACTCAGGACTTCAATAATGTCAGGAAGAATAGTTGGGTTTATCTTTATTTTATGGATTTCAGACTTGTCTTTGTCCAGATGTATGGTCTGTTGTATAGCAACGTAAAGTATACCATTGCTATGTTTAATCAAGTCTAAAAGGAAAGTACTTTTATCATATTCCAGCAAAGTAGTTTGTAATTTTTCGTCCATCCAGAGCTGTCTTAAAGAGTGATTAAGTCTTTTGCATTCAGCATTACCCAAAACTTCTTAACGTTAATATTAATGTTTATCTAAAATTACGTTAATTCAAAGACAAAACCAACCTGTTAATCAGATATTTAGTTTTAAAGGAGAATGAAACAATAAATACATGCGTTTGGTCTGTAAAACGCTAACATTCTAATCGTTATGCCTCTCAATCCAAAGGATGATCACCTTCACTTTCTCTACTTTCTCCGTTCTACATGAAAAAATTGAAATTTTAGCTATTATGATTACTCAGCTCTTAATTGTCATTTATTTAAGTATCTGTTTGCTGACAGCAACAATTCTCATGGGTCCCTTTAAGCCGGAAGGTTTTAACGACTGATCCTTATTCAGGAAATCCGTGATGGGTGATGATGTCCACAGAGACTTTACTTTTCCGTATTGTATAAAATCACCGATAAAGCGGTTACGGTATATACTGGCCACAGAGACTTCCAGCGTATTATTAGTCTTCAGTACTCCCTTGACCGGGATAAGTGTTCCCGTTTTCCAAATGCGCCCAAGATTTGTACCGTTTAATTTAACTCCGGCCAGGGATTCAAATTCACCCAAATCGAGTAAGACTGAATCTGCTTGTTGGAGTTGATCGACCGGAAAGGTGAATGAAAGCAAATATTTAGCTGTGCCCGAGAAATATTTAACATCGGGGTTCTCTGATTCGCTTAACCATGATAGTCTGGTAAATGCAACAGGTAGTATAGTGGCTGAATATCCGGGTTCAAAAGTAACGGTACCTGAATAATCGTTCAGCTTAAACTCCCTTTCTTTTGCTGACTTTAAGGTATAGTTTTTCTTTAGGTTGGTGGTCAATTCAAATTCACCTTCTGTTTTTGAAAGAGCCACAAATGAATTATTCTCCAGAACAATACATGGAACAGCCTGTGCTTTGGAAGGATCTTTGGCAGGAAACAGCTGATTTCCGTTCTGTCTTACACTTTGAATAAACTGTACCGGTTTTTCGTTTCTAAACACAAAAAGCATGGATTGATAAGGCTTAAGATTAACCGGAAGTGTGGTGTAGTTTTCATTTGTTGTATAGATTGCAGGCTTAATTGTATTTCCATTTTCAGGATCCCACAGTTCAGGGGTTCTTCCTGTAACCCGGAAGGATATTTCCCGTTGAATCATCTGATTTTGCTGATTCATTACAAAGTATACATCGTTCCCTTCCACCTTTTTATGAATAAACAGAAGGTTTTTGGTATCATCCTTTTGAGTCGCAACATCAGGTAGGATATTCTCAGCTTTCAGTACATCGCCAATTGGGATTCCCCAATACACCTTTCCTTTTCCATAGCTGTTGGAGGTAATTGATTTACCATCGATTTTACCCCAAAGTTTATCCACCAGTTCCGTAAAGGCCTTTTTATTGTTTTTGATGTCACTTAAGGATAACATCTGCAGCGGTCTTGGAGCATATACGATGATTCCGTCTTTTACAAGTTCTTCAATTCGTTTAATGGTCTCCAGGTTTAAAGTTGCATGTGGGGACAGGCTTAACAGGGAATAGGCCACTTTGCCGTTTAAAACCATTTTGCGGTCAGTAACCTTGATCCTGTTCTTCAGAATATCCAGATTACAGGAGTTAAACATGTAGCCAAAAGGCAGAATATTTGATTGATTGTACGATAGATACTGGGGCAACTGATCGCCGAGATAGTACAATACATCATGACTGGCAACGCCCTGCTGCAGGACATCCTGAATGCGCGACTGGTAAGTAAGCCACCCGGAAATAAGGGGCCAGGTACTGTTGTTCCGGTTAAAATGAGAGCCAAACTGTCCCAGGGTCATGCCGGGCTTGTTATCTGTTGGTTGATGCACATAACTGTGCAGAATCATTTGATTGATGCCTGCACAAAAGGCCTTGTCTCCGAAAGGTTTCAGCCCCGCGGGGGTTTCGCTGTAATGCGCCATGCCTGTATATGCTTCCGAAGCCATAACGGGTTTGTCGTAACCGATGGCGGCACAGGAAGGCATATTTAATTCGACACCCGTTACCGGCGTATAGCTTAGATTCCTTTGATCATCGGTTGAGGACCAGAATTCATACATGGGTAAATCAACGTATTGTGTTGTCTTGAGTATATCCAGCGGGGGATAATTCTCATTTCCATAAATGACCTCTGCATCAAATTCAATCTTATGGTGGTGAAGCAGTTCTGCGAAATGTTTGTAATAATTATTTTCTACCTGATCAGCTATGGTTTTACGGAAATCGTACAATACCGCTTCATCAACTTCAGCGTTTCCTGAACTTTCGCCACAAAGCACAGGAATATAGGAAGTCAGGGCATAACCCCTGCGTTTTTCAAATTCCTTCATCATATTGCCTGTCCAGTTCTGGTAGCCAGCTTCCCAACTGTCAATCAGCATAAACTTAAAGGTATTTCCGGCGAAGGAACCTGCCTTTTCAATCAGTTTTAATGGGAAGTTCTTAAAATGAAGATTCAAGGCAGCCGTATCCATTTTATCACATTCGAGGCCTGTTCCGCTGGCAGTGGCAGGTGAATTGACCACCCCCGTTGTGGTATATCCAAAACGGATCACTGTCCAGTTTCCTTCTTTGGGCTTCCAGTTCAGGGTTCCGTCAGGGCTCATCTTTGAGGTAATATCGATCACTTCCTTTACATTATTTTGAACTGAATCACTGAATGGACTGTAAAAATTGGCTTCACTGGCAGATTTAACGTTTCCTGTTTTCTCTGACAAATATTCAATCTCCGACGAATAAAGGGGTTTTTCATTTGCAGGTAAAAGTTCACATTCAGCAATAGTCAGAGGTATCCAGCCATCCATAGCAGTAGTTTCAATTAAAGATAACCGAAAGAATCTGGCAGTAGTCTTTTTAAACGATACGGAAGTCATCTTATTTAAACCTTTAATGGTAAATTCAGTAATTTTAGTATAACTGAGCCCATCATTGGAGGAGGAAAGACTGTAAGTCGAAGTCGACTCGCCCGGATTGGCCCACATAAATGTGGCGCATGGCAGAATTGTTATTTTTTCAGCAGTATATGCATCCTTAAACTTGAAGGTAATCTTGTCTCCTTTTGCAACAGTAGCACCGCTTGACGGGCATCCATCAGATATAAAATCAGCGCTTTTAGTATCATTTAACACGGCAACCGGTGCAGCCAGCTGAAAAGAGTTCAGTGGACCGGCGCTTTTAACGGCAACAACTACCTCATCCTTATAGAAATTCCGATTGTCATAAGGCTTCTTCAATTTTAGGATTCCTGATTGCGTTGCATTTACAATGGTCTTTGTCCAGACATATTGCTTCATCGACATCTCAGGTGTTATCCATGGGCCACCGCTGGTGCTCCAGCCATCACAGTTGTGTGCACCAATTGTTATTCCCAGGCGGTTTGCTTCCTTTAAAGCCCACTGAAACATTTCAAACCATTCAGGAGTATTGAAATTCACTTTCTTGACGCCAAAGTCCCTTTCTCCAAACAAGCCGACATTCAGTATGGTTGCCCGTACGATTCCTTGCTCATGCATGGCCTCAAGGTCCTTGGTAATTCCTTCTTTGGTAATATTCCCGTCCAGCCAGTGCCACCAGGTATGCACTTTTACTCCATTGGGTGGGTTTTTAAAATCAGTGTTATTCAGTTGTTTTTGTGCCTGGGTGCTAAAAATGATTGTTAGAAGCAAAAAACAAATAAAAGTGATCTTTAAAGAATATTCCACAATGTTTTTCATAGGTTTTTAGGTTTTATATGGCTCAGAATGTCAATTCGTTAAAATTCAAACAATGTTTGGAAAACTGCACATCCTTCTAAATTACATTTATTTAGAGAATCCTTTCTATTACATTCGTATAAATCAAAAGTAATGGAGACTTTAATCAAAACCAATACACAAAATGATATTCACATATACATTCTGACATATAAAAACAGGCTTATGGTCGGATTATGACGTTGTATACTTCTTTAAATACGTAAAGCCTCATTCGACATTTATTCCATAAATGTAATTACGAAAGCACTACAAAACAAGATAATGGTGAATTTTGCGTTCAGATGGGATGTTTAGTGCAGTGGCGCTTACTCAGCGAGTGGCTCGCAGTCACCTGTTCAGTATTATAATGGGATTAAAATCCCGGCTAAATGGTGACGATTGCAAATCGTCACCAGCGGGTGCAAACTATTAAGCATATCCGGAGGAGCAGAGCATGGGCGTTTATTTATTTCTCAAATGTGTCTATTCGCACGGTCCGTCCACTAATGCAAAACAAATGTTAGCTGCTGGCTTTCGTTTCTTACTATCTATTGCCATTATGCCTTTATTAAGGGATGAGAAAGACTTCTCTGTTTTCATTAAATAATAATTTGGTTATAAAAGGTCCTTCTTCAATTAATACCTTTAGATTTTTGGCTTCCTTAGGAATGTCAAATACAAGTTGTGTTTCTAATGATTGATGCAATTCAAGTCTTTGGTCTAATCGTATTTGATTTCCTATTTGTTTTTCAAGTGCTTGTTGTCCTTCTGATGAAAAAGAATATGAATTTCCCTTTTCATCATTTATGTGAACTCTTGGTTCAGATGGCTTTTGAGCTATTCCTCTTGCATGATTAGACATTTTAATATTCAGAATAATAAATTGTCCCTGTGGATTAAATTTTTGATTCTCCAACTCCAAAATTATTGGTTGTTCAACTTTTGTTACTGTTGCACACCAATCATCAAAACAAATATCTGTCCCTAAAGGAACAGGAATGTCGCTTCTAAATAGATAAAAGATACCCCACAATACTGAATAGGATAAAACAATTATTACTAGTGTCCTAAGTGTGGAAGCAATTGTTTTACGTTTAATAATTTTCAATATCAGTCTAGCTAAATAAATTAGTAGTGTAATAATTGTTCCAAAGAAAATAAGTGCTGTCATATTTTATATTTTGGATTTGATTTGTTGTCGCTCATTTAATGCGGTTTTTATACTTGCCGCTAACGAGGTAGGATTTAATAAGTTCTTAAAAAGGTGAATTGATAACTGGCCCCCTTTCATTAACCATTAATATAAATTGAAAGCACATAGGTTTGATTAAGAAACATAGCCCCCTTTATAAAAATTTCTTCTAATTTTTCTTTTATTGCCGTTTACTCCGATCACGAAGTTTTAATGCACGGGTTTTGCAGAGTGATGTTTATTTTGCTGTTCTGCTTGTCAAGTATGCAATTAACGAATAAACTGCCCCGATTATCAGTAAACTAAAAACAAAATTAATAAGAAAGTCACTGACTGAATGAGACCTGCTGTTAAGATCAATGCATACATGAACTGCATAAGCAAACCCAGCTAATAGAATTAACCACCCGATAATTGATGTTGGAACAAAAAATATTCCAATCCTTTTAAACCAAGGTAAATGCATTTTGTAGTGATTTAAAGTGAGTAAATTATTAAAATGATAATTGAAGCCGCAATAATTAATATATTAAACCAAACTGATTCTAAAAAATGTAAAGTATTTGGATTACCTGATAGAAAGTAAATTTTCCGTATGCTGATCAAATTAATTACAGCGAATATGATAGGTAATACAAGAAAGAAAAGAATAGACGAATATTTATCTTTGCTAGTCAAGTTGTGAAGGTTTGAAACCAAACTTGTCTGAGGCATAAAGAAGCTTTTCATTAAAAGGGCGGCACAAATATAAAGCGGAATGCTGAGCCACCACCAACTTAAAACTGATTTGTCTTTTGCTGTTGCAATTGATTTTGCTAACATATCCTGATGTTTTAATTCAGTAACTTCTGGTTTTGTCATTTGAGTTAATTTCTCTTCAAAGCTTTCTAATTCCATAGTCAATAATGCTAAAGGTTAAATCTGGTTGCACTTTTCCCGAAGTTTTTCCAAACCTCTTGATAAAAGGGATTTCAGAGTTCCTTCGTTGATATTCAGAATTTCTGAAATTTCTCTATTGTGCTTCCCTTCAAAGTATCTCAAGGCAATTACTTCCTGATATTTAGTTGGAAGAGTTTTTAAATTTTTAAGGACTGCCAGGAATTGGTCATGTTTTTGAAGTTCCAATTCCAATTCTTTCTTGTCATCGTGCAGAAACTGGTTAAAAGCAGGTTTGTTTTCAAAGTCAATTCGCTCAAACAATGAATTACGTTTCTGTTTTTGTCGGAAATATAGGTTTACTTCATTTGTAGCTATACGATAAAGCCAAACTTTTATTGAAATGCCTTTGTAAGAAAAATTGTCAATGTGCTTGAAAGCTTTATGAAAAGTGTCTGCTGCAATGTCTGCTGTGTCATCAAAGTCGCCAGTCCTGCGAAGGATATAGCCGAAAATAGGCTTGTAATATAATTTGAAAAGTTCTGAAAAGCCGTCAGGGTTACTCTTAATTCTATTGAGGAATTCTAATTCAGTCACTATGTCTTTGAATAAATTTTAGTCAATAATGTAAAAGTGTTGGTTTGGTTGCATTTAGTCCTGATTTTTAGCTCCAAATTTCAGCTTAGCACTGTCGCCAAAAAATGGCAGCTAACGTCATAGAGTTATTCATTGTTACTTCGAAATTAAACTAATTATAAAAGAGAACCAACTTGTTATGCAGACATTTCATTTGAAAAGAGAGGGAAATATTGAATGTAATTCTATAGGAGCGAATTTGCTGGCAGCTACCTCCTTGTGGTCCTATCCTGATATGCTGGTAATTCTGTCTGCAAACGAAACCATCGATAAAGTCTTTCTATCTTAACATTCCCTGTAAAAATCCAAATTCAACATTTATTTCATAAATATAAATACAAAAGCGTTATCATACAAGCTAATGGTGAATTTTGCTTTCAGATAGGATGTTTTGCTTAGCAGGATAATCCGCTGGTACGATCAGGGTAATCCATTTACCCCATTTACCCCATTTACGCTATACGCCAATTAATTTTCTTAACTTACTTGACTTTCCTAATTTGTTAATTCCTGATTTTGATATGAAATCCGATTTTTCTGCACGTTCTGCCGTTCTGCATGTTCTGCACGTTTGTTGTTTTGAGTCTCCGAAAAGTCTAATAAAAAAACACCACGAAAACATCAGGACAAAATCACCCAAAGATTATCCCCTCCAACCCTGTCGACCGGAGGGAATAGGAATTGTTTCGGCACCCCCTTCTGTTGGGGGATCCTGTCCCGAGTACTCGGGATTCGTGTAATTCGTATTTTCCCCAATATGTCAAAGAAAGTCCTTTACTCCTGAAACCACACTTGTTAAGAGTTTGGTTTTAAGATAAAATCCCGCCTGCCAAAGCTTGTCGGGCATGGAATCGATTATGTCCTTATTGCACAATAATTCCATCAGTAAAAGCAATCGTTGATAAACCCTTTCTTTTACGTGCGTAAACCCATAATCGACATTTATTTTATAAATATAAATCCCAAAGCGCTACAATCCTAAACATCGGTGAATTTTGCGCTCAGATGGTATGTTTTGCGTAGATGTTACTCAACAGGTGCCACAAAGAAGGCTATTCACCTGTTCAACAGAGTTTCTGACAACCCCGACAACTCCGACAATTATACCTTTAATCAAATTTTGTCATTCATTTCATCGTTTACGCCAAAAAGCCATAAAGCCATAAAGCCAGTTTTATCCTTTTGGCTTTTTAGCATAAACTATATAGCTGGTGTAAATTTTAATCCCATTCCTGCCTCTTACATCTATGGGCATATCCTGAAGAGCGGTATAATCCCAGATAATGATGAAATTTGCGTTCAGATGGGATGTTTTGTGCAGTGGCGCTTACTCAGCGGGTGACCTGATGTCCCAAACAGTATTCCATTTCCCCCATTTACGCAATTTCCTCAACTTCTTCAACTTCCAGCATGTGCTGCACGTTCTGCCTTTTCAAATAGAATGAATGTATAAACTACACATACAATCCATTATAGAGACATAAACCTTATGCCAATAATATACTGAAACCTGAGTAATATTTTATTATGATACCACCGTGGAGCTTTCGCCCCAAAATATTCGTATCCTGAAATAAATCGGGACAAGCAATGCGACTTTCAATGCTTATAGCTCAATCTCTTTTAAGGTTGTACCGGTAATTGCCAGTTTCCAGTACCCCTTCTGTAAAGCAGAAATCATGCATACCATTGAAATGCTGCCCCGGATTTGCTCGCCAGGTAATGTACTTTACAAATGATCAAATTTACAATTTACTGTTAAATTTCATCCATGCTTCATAGCTGCCATATGCCTCAATAGACACAACCGGATTCCAATATTCTCTATAATGTTTAATTTTCCCGGATTCAAATTCAAAAAAAGTCACATATCGTTGATTATAGATGGCTCCATTACCTAGTAAGTGTCCATTTATAGCCAATTCAATCACCAGTTTACAAGGATCAAGCATGGGCGAAATGTTTAATTCAGCAACAGAATCTACGACTATACTTCTTGTAGTCGAAGACATGTATGTGAGAATATCCTGTTTACCATGATAGATAGACGATCGGTTTTTTGGTGCAAAAGGAAACTCAAGAATAGCATCGTCTGCCCATAGGTCAATCCATTTATCCCAATCCTGAGCTTGTAAAAGTGCCAGATAAGATTGAGCCGTTTCCAGCGTTTGTTTTCGCTGTTCTTCCGTTTTGTTTGTTACATTTCCTGTCATAATCTTATTGTTATAATTGTAATACATCCTTATATTACTTTACAAAGGTCGGACAGAATATGTTCTTAGCTCTTGACAAAAATCAAGAAATTATTGCAGTTGTTTTTTTCTGATTCTACTAAATGTTTCGGGTCTCATTCCAAGCATTGAAGCAATAAATTGCAAGGGCACTTGATTAAAAAGTTCTCTGTTGTTTTCAAAGAAAAAAATATATCTTTCTTCTGCCGTCATGGACAAATGTCTAACAGTTCGGTCTTCCAAAATTGTAAAGCAACGCACTAGAAATAATTTTTCAAATTCGTTCCATTTCGGAACTATATTTCCAATTTTCTTATAGTCTTCCTTGCTTATGATATAAAGTTCGGTTTCAATTATTGCCTGTATTGTCCAACGTGAAGGTGTATCAAAAATGAAACTTGATAAGTCAGTCGAAAAATGTCCTTTTGTCGCAATGCATTGCGTTACTTCTTTGTCATCATTGGTTACAAACATTCTCATAAGTCCCGATTGCACAAAACATAATTTGTCACAAATTTTACCCAATTTCAATAGAAATTCTCCTTTTTTAATTGTTGTCAATGTAAATAAGGAAACTATTGTTTTTAAGTCGTCAATTGCAACTACTCCAAAGTATGATTTAATGTATTGTTCAATTTCTGTCATTCTTGTTTCTTTAATTGCCCCCCGGGTAGCTTACGCCCCCAAAGAACCGTATTCTGAAATAAATCGGGACAAGCTGTGCGTCTTTCACCGCATACGGCTCAGGCACTTATAAGGCTGTCACGGTGAAGGGTAACCTAGCTGTTATTACTTTCTTTATTGGACATAAAAGTAATAATTTGTTTACATTCATTGGCTAAATGTGTTCTTTATTTTGTTCTTTTCCAGAATGATTCGTTAAACTCCTTCAACCTATAATGTTTAACTAAGCCAATTTAGAAAAACCATATTAAATTTGATAAATACAAAGAAGAAACGGGGCGCTGCAACGGGGATGTCCTCCAAAAGGCGGATGAATAGTGCAACCGAGACTTCATGCCGGGAACTTCGCGCTACATGAAGTCCTATTTATTGGTGTCTGGGGTTTGTAACTATCTATCCATTTGATTTCATTTCGTAATTTGTACTACGACCTCCTTGTTCACTTTTTATCATAATTCCTTTATCAATTAAATCCTGAATATCACGCAAAGCTGTGTCTTGTGAGCATTTCCCAATCTTTGCCCATTTTGTGGTATTTAACACTCCTTCAAAATCGTCCATTAGCATATTCAGTATTTTTCTTTGTCTGTCATTTATATTAACTTTTGAGTGCTTTAACCAGAAATAGTGTTTAAATATTATTTTCTCAAAAAGCTTTTCGGAATTTTCAATGGCATGCAATAAACAATTTAAAAACCATTCGAGCCAGTTTGTGATATCTAACCCACTTTTTTGAGTCTTTTCCAGTATGTCATAATAGGAATTGCGTTCTTTCCGTATTTGAGTCGACATACTATAAAACCGATATGGTTGTTCGTCAGAACGAGCAAGTAATAGTTCACTTAGCGCTCTTGAAATTCTTCCGTTTCCATCTTCAAAAGGGTGAATTGTTACAAACCACAAATGTGCAATGGCAGCTTTCAGTACCAGGTCAGTATTTTGCTCCAAATTAAACCAATCCAGGAAAATCCGCATTTCATTTTCAATTTGAGCTGCCGGTGGTGCCTGGTAATGAACTTTTTCTTTTCCCAACACTCCTGAAACAACCTGCATGGGTCCTGTTGAATCGTCACGCCAGTGTCCAGTAATGATTTTATACATTCCACTTTGTCTGGTTGGGAAAAGTGCTGCATGCCAGGAAAAAAGTCGCTCTTTATTCAATTCTTTGTCGAAGTTCTTCGTTGCATCAATCATCAAATCAACTATTCCGTCAACATTCCGTTCTGAATAAACTAATCCTGAGATATCCAATCCTAATCGCATTGCGATTGACGACCTTACTTGTTCCCTGTCAAGAATTTCACCCTCTATTTCTGTCGATTTAATAATCTCCTGGGTTAAAATTTCAAGATTTGCTTCATTGCGAAGTTCAAACCCCAAAGCTCCCATTTTTCCAATTAGCCTACCTTGGCGGTTTCTTACATACGAAAGCAAAGGCAAAAGTTTCTCGCTATTCCATTCAAAGATTGGCCAATTTTGATTATTGTATAAATACATATTTTTCTTTCTCCGCTATTTGTGCGTCTAAAATAGTATTTATTCTCCGCATAACAAAATTATCTCCGCATAAAATGCAAACAAAATACTGTTTATTCACCGCATTTTCGCTTTTCTCACCCTTACCACTAACGTAGAAAGCTATATGCAGAGGCGGATTGCGTGTCCCGAGTCGGGACTGAACGGAAAGATATACATCGAAAACCACACCGATTACTCGGGGCCATACTTGACGGGTAGCTGATGTTGCTCTAAATCCATCAAATGGCGAATGGCTTTACTGATCAAATAAACTTAAAATGGCAACAAACCACCTAAAGCTTAATAAATATAGAGAATAAACAGGGCGCTGCAGCGGGGATGAAGTGCAATCGAGACTTCATGCTGGGCACTGCGTGCCACATGAAGTCCTATTTATTATGCGTTCGTGCTTTTTATTTTCTTTGTTTCTATTAAAATCATTGTTCAATGAGTTTGAATATATTCTGAAAGTCTTTTTTTAGCTGTTCTTTAATGGCAGGGATTTCATTGTCCAAAACAATTACAAAAATCTTCATTTTATTATCAATCGCATCTTGCCATTCTTTAGTACCAGGGTTCATAGATTCAGCTCTTTTATGCGCTGCTAAAACATCTTGGAACTTAGAGATAATCACTTTAATTAGCTTTAGCGAAGAATCATCTATGAATAATTCATTTTCCTCGTAATAGTCAAAAAGTGAATTCAACGAATTAATAGCGTTTTCATATTTCTCGGTTTTGAGTTTATCATCTCCTGATTTTGTTGGTGTCGATAAGTTTATAAATGCTCTTTCTGCATGCAAAATTCTTTTAAATGTTTCCCTTATAATACCGATTTTCTCTGAATATAGAGTTGTGAATCGATGTAAATGCTCAGCCTTAAGAATACTAATCTGGGTTTCAAATATTTTTTTAGAAAAATGTATAATCAACCATGTTATAGTTGATGCTCCAACAGTAAAGAATCCCAGATTTTTCAACAAAATAAACCATTCCATAATCAAAGAAATTTAAATTGAGTATAATCCTAAATCCATTTCCTCCTGAATCCTTGTAGTTAGGATTTTATAAAAATCAGAACAACAAAAATTCTTAATAACAATACCTCGTTCATAAATCTCAAAAGCTGCAATCTCCTTATGAATCGGACATTTCTCATCATGCACCTTTTCAATAATTCTTTTCAATAATATTTGATTCATTGTCTGAGTTTAGTTTTTATGAAGTAACCTTTTCTATACTTAGGGTTTGCTTAAAAATGTATTAGTTGCTGATAATGAATACTATAAATGACTATTTGAAAGAACGAAGTGCATGTATTTTTAGTAGTCAACTCCAAAAAGCTTGCACTTGATATTTTAGTCTGTTCTAAAAATTATCCCTCCGGGATAAAATGTTTATAGAAAATGAATTACACGAGTGAATATTCAACCCCAGCTGGGGTTGTACAACTTTTTAATCATCATTCTCTATAAATATATGACCTCTCTGATGTCGTATTAACCTTCTTGGAGTTTTTCAGCAGACCCTACTTATTAGTCTTGTTCTTAATGGTTTTTATTGCCGCAAACTGTTAAGTTAAGTTCACTTATATCTGTCCGCAAAATTGAATTAACGTCAATTGATATAGTCTCTTATCTCATCAATATCTTGTCAAATCTCTGTCTGTTCGGTCCAATAACATGATGTATAATGTTTTGCATTTACACAGGTTTGGGTTTTGAAAACCATCTGCCCGGCGGCAATGCTGAAAAGAAATATGATTATAAAATTATCAAAAACTTTCTTAGGACGAGTCAAGCCCCAAATCAAAACTGATAGCGAACTACAGCTGAAGTTACAATGACAAGCCCACACTTGCGGAAATACATTTTTAGCAGCAGCCTTTCTACTAATGCGCTTATTTGTTTCTTCTTGAAAGTAGCCTTATGTCATACACATCTTGTCTCAATCTTTCACTTGTTATTTCTTTATCACGCAATACGAATTGTAAATCATGATCATATTTTTGAGTCCCAGAATCATAACCAGTTTGTTTTGAATATTCATTCCAATATCGGGTATCATCATTTTCAAGTTTTGAGAGTTCTATTGCTTTTTTGAAATCCTCTATACTGCCTTCAAAGTCGTAAGTGTATTGTTTGGTCATTGCTCGGTCATAATAATAGCTTGCATTTGTAGAATTTAGTTCAATACATTTATTAAAATCATCTAAGTCATCAGTGTCAAAATTTAAATATCTTAAGCACATACCTCTAAATGAAAATGCCTCAGCTTCTTCATAGCCTTTTTCTATCGCTTTGTCAAGAAATTCAAGAGCTGCTATTAACTTTTGTTTTTTCCGTTCGGAAGATAAAGAGTTTTCCAAAACAGATTCAGAGAATAATTCTTTTCCAGTCTGAAATGACACTTGTCCGATAAAATACTCGTCAGTGTATTTCTTCTTTGTAGATTGTTGAAAAGAAGTTTTGTTTTGAATATTTTTGAAAGCCAATTCATATATATATATATGGTCAAATAAGATTGCTGCTAACGTCTTAGCATTGTATTCAATGTTACCCCGAAATTAAGTTAATTAAATAAGATAACCAACTTGTTAGGCAGATATTTAATTTGGAAAGAGTGGAAAATATTGAATATTATTATCT
>Ga0118677_10006236_pt1 | contig 20304 bp, 20 predicted proteins | sample AliMusrvi5mmetaG_FD_86154 | JGI IMG/M metagenome (GOLD analysis project Ga0118677, IMG submission 86154)
AAGCGCAGGTGCTCTAGCCAGCTGAGCTACGCCCCCGGGATTCCTTGAGACTTCGCAAGCGAAGCCCAAACCGGCGTGAAGCCAAATCTAGGCCAAAACAGCCCAGCAGCGAAATTCAGCAATCTCAGCAGGAGAAGAGTATTTGACTTGGAAGGTATTCTTGGGTCCCACCCGAGGAAGATGGACTCTTTATGACTAGCACCGCTGAGAACACAAGTACTTTTGACCTGGTCGTCATCGGTGGTGGTCCGGGCGGATATGCCGCGGCTCTCTATGGCGCAGCGGCTGGACTGCACGTCGCCATCGTTGAGAAAGACCTCCTTGGAGGAACCTGCCTTCATCGCGGCTGTGTGCCGGCAAAAGCATTTCTCGAAACTGCCTCAGTGTGGAGAACGGTCAGCGCCGCCGCACAATTCGGCATCGAGTCCGGAGAATCATCGGTTCAATTCTCAATTTCTCAAGCTCGCAAACAGGCGGTTGTGGCATCACTCTTCAAAGGACTCTCTACGCTCATTCGCCATCGCAATATCACGGTTATTTCAGGAACCGGGAGACTGCTGGGGGAACGGGTCGTGGAAATTGTTGCTGGAGACGACGTCGGCCAGACTCTGACCGCGCCTTCGGTCATCTTGGCATCAGGATCATCGCCGCGTGTTCTGTCGGAGCTAGATGTCGATGGAAAACTTGTCGTTACCTCAGATCAGTTTTTGGAACTCGAGACCCTTCCCGCTTCAGCTGCTGTGATCGGGGGAGGGGCAATTGGTTGTGAGTTTGCTTCCCTCCTTTCTGATCTCGGCGTCGAGACCACGATCGTTGAAGGTCTCGATTCGATCTTGGACGCGTGTGATAGCGACGTTAAGGCCCTCATGACGCGGTCGTTTAAAAAAAGAAAAATACAAATGATTACTTCAGCAATTGTGCAGCGTCATGAACCAAGTGCTGATGGTCGATCAACTACCTTGTTCATTGAGAATCAAGCACCCCTCACCGTGGAAATGATTGTGGTTTCTGTTGGGCGCCAACCCAACACTCTTGATGTAGTCGCTAATGATGTAGCGCTACTCATGAATGATTCGGGATTCGTCGTCTGTGATGAAACCACGGCGACATCAGTCCCAGGGGTCTATGCCGTCGGGGACATTGTCGCCGGTTCCCCGCAACTCGCGCATGTTGGTTTCGCTGAGGCCATTGTGGCGGTGAAGACGATTCTTGGTGAATCCGTTCAAGCGATTGACTATTCGAAGGTACCGTGGGCCATCTACTCGCACCCAGAAGTGGCATTTGCCGGCCTGACTGAAGCGCAAGCAATCGAGCAAGGATTCGACATTGTTGTGCAGCGAGACCCCTTTGGAGGAAACAGCAGGGCACACATCCTTGGAGAGATCCAAGGAATGGTCAAAATCATCGCCGAACGCAATGCAGACGGGTCAGCCGGCAAAATACTTGGGGTCCACATGGTGGGTCCTTGGGTTACGGAACAACTTGGCGCTGGCTACTACGCAGTGAACTTGGATGCAGGAGTGGGCGACGTGGCGCTCTTCTTGCAACCGCACCCATCGCTGTCGGAGACATTTGGAGAAACCTTGTTGGCACTCACTGGTCGAGGACTGCACTCGTAGGTGGGATCAACCTGTGCGGGCGTGACGGCCGTGCTCTTCGAGGTACACGGCTGAGCCAAAACCCAGAATTGGCGCAAAGACCAACGAGAGCAACCAAAGCCCAACGCCGAAGCCAGTTCCCTTTGAGAATTGGCGCGCCAAGTCAATGGAAATAATTAAGAAAAACAAAATATTCAGAAGTGGGATGACTAAGAGAATCAACCACCACCCCGGCCGTTTTGCGATTTTGCACAGGACATAAAGGTTCCAGAGGGGAATGATGGCACCCCATCCGGCGTGGCCAGCTTTCGTAAAAATTTTCCACCAGGCCGCAAGTTCAAAGACCGCCACGATCACGAATACGACGTAGGAAATCCACGTGGCGGTCGTTGATGAAGTAGCCAGAATACGCAGCACGAGACTCCTTATGCCAAGAGGACTCCATAAGCGTATCGCTTGTCCTTTGCCGCCTAGTGCTGCGTGTTGATCTGTGCCTGACTCGGCGTTGGCCACAGTGGGGCAGCGCCGCCGTTCACGACGGCAGCGCTTGCGGAAAGTGGGGATGTGTAGCCAACGATGGGGTCACCATCGATTATGGATATCGCAGGATTCAGCCAACCGATACCGACTTGGTCATTTTGGTCGTTGCCACTCACCACCTGAATCCACCCGTCACTACGGACGCCAACAACGGTTCCAACGTGATCACCATATTGGGTAGCCATATTCCCCCAGACCACTGCGTCTCCGGGTTGAGGATTGTTTGTCGCCCCCTGCTTGAAGGTTCCATGCGCTTGGCCCCAGTAGACGAAGGTGTAGCTCCACCCGCTCAAGCCGGTTGTTCCCGCTCCCGCCGAGAGCCAAACCCAGTGGGCGTAGTCCGCGCACCACTCTTCGTAGCGAGTGCCTGTCCCGCAGGGCTGGCCCGATCGTCCGGTGGCTTGGCCTGCACCAAAGAACGCCGTGAAGGAATTGCAACCAGATCCTGCTGGGTTCTCTACATAACCAACTTGAGACCGTGCGAACGCCGCAACTTGGGCTCCGATGTCAGTCCCGGTAGACCACAATGGCCGATTCACTCCTGTGTAGAGGACGAGATTGCCATCGTTCTGCATGGCGAGAAATGAGGCGGTCGTGGCGTAAGTCCCACTCGCCCAGACGGCGCGCGAACTGTTGTACAACACCAAGTTTCCATCACCTTGAATGACGAGTGCGTAGGCACCACTATTCACCGTTGCGCTTGACCAAAGAGCGGCCGGAGAAGCGGCCAATCGATAGACAACCAAGTTGCCATCACCTTGGAGCAGCATCATGTATTGACCTGATGGTGAATAGAGCGGTTGGCCTACTCCGATTGCGACGGGCGCAATTGGTACCGAGCCAAACTTTGACGACCACAGTGGCTGGACTGCGTTGTAGACAACAAAATTTCCATCGTCTTGGATCACCGCAAAAACTTGCCCAAGACTTGACGTCCCCGAAGACCAAACCGGTCGATAGGTTCCCGGTCCTCCGGCATAGAGCACGACGTTGCCGTCGTATTGAACGACCAGCATTGTTCCGTTCTTTGTGCCGGTAGCCCAAATAGGATGATTTTGGCGGTTATAGACAACGAAGTTGCCATCGGTTTGGAGAAGTGCAAAATAGTTGCCGGACGGTGCTACGAGTTCCTGTCCCTGTGTCAGAGTTTCTCCAGCATGCAAGAACGGCGTTCCAGTCGTAGCACCAGCAGGTTGGATACTCAAGATGCTCAGTCCACCTGCAAAGACTGCCAGGACGAGCAATGAGCGAGCAAAATTACGAGTGATGGTTACCATCTGTGATTCCCCTTGCGGTCAACTCAATGCCTGTCGAACTGAACGACTTTGATCTCCCTACCTTAGGAGCCAACTCCGCTGCTGGGGTGGTCACCCTTGCACTGCAATCACCGCTTGTGTTGATCATTAGCCCGACAAGGATGCCCTAGTCTCAAGAAACAAGAAAATACTGAGTCAAGGGGGAACAATGGAAATCGAATCGTCGCTGTTGGCTGGAAAAGTTGCAATCATTTCGGGTATTGGGCCGGGTCTTGGTCGTAGGGCGGCCGTGCGGCTGGCTGCGAATGGAGCCGACGTGGCCTTGGGGGCACGTCGTCAGTCAAGCCTTGACGAAGTAGCGGCAGAAGTTGAAGCACTGGGACGAAAGGTCGTTACCGTGACCACGGACATCACGGATCCTGCACAGTGCGAAGCACTGTGTGCCACCGCTGTTCGTGAACTCGGTCGAGTCGATGTCCTCGTCAATAACGCGTTTCGCTTTGATGCGTTCCAACGATTTGAGGATGTTGACCTTGATCAGTGGGAAAAAATTACCGGGACGAATGTCTTTGGAACACTTCGGATGACCAAAGCAGCGCTCCCGTACCTCGAGCAGGCTGGTGGTGGATCGGTGATCAACGTCGCGTCCATGGTGGCTCGACAACCACAGCCGCTCCAGGGTGGCTATGCAACGTCGAAGGGTGGATTGTTGACGGCTACCAAGGTATTGGCCTTTGAACTGGGAGAGAAAAATATTCGAGTGAATGCTGTCGTTCCTGGCTGGATGAAAGGTCCGAGTGTGGATATCTATCTTCAGATGACCGCCGCACAACGCGGCATCAGCGAAGCGGAAGTGGAGCGAGAACTCGAAGGTCCAATTGCATTGGGGCGCATTCCGACTGACCAAGAAGTTGCCGGGGCAATTGTTTTTCTTGCTTCTGATCTCTCAAGTGCGATGACTGGCCAGACTGTTGACGTCAACGGGGGCGAGCACTTCCACTAAGTCAACTATCGAATCCGAGTCCCAATCGATCAAGCAACCGCAACCAGAGTCCCCGTTTCCCGTTGTTGAGGTCGGCGCTTGCGATTGCTTTTCGGGTAGCTGAAATTCCAAGGTAGCGAATGGGTTCAGGGGGAAAGGGAATCGAGGGCTTTCGGATCATCGCTACAGAAGTTGCAGGAGTCGAAGCGCCATCAAGACGGTCGAGCGCAGCTCCAGCAAAAAAGCGGGAAGCCCCGACTCCGAGGCCTGTAAATCCGTTCACGGTTGCAACCTTCTTGTGATGGCTCATCAAAACGGAAGCAGCAAATCGAGTCGATGTGTCGATTGCCCCGCCCCATCGATGGGAAAATCCAATATCAACAAGACTTGGGAACATTGCATCGAAGTGCTCTTCGAGTGCAGAAAAGACCTTTGCTTCTTGATCAAACTTAGGACTGACCTGTTGGTTAAAGCGATAAACGGCTTCGTAGCCCCCAAAGAGAATTCTGTTATCAGCGCTCAGGCGGAGATAGTGAAATTGATTACCAGCATCAGAGACCCCACGTCGATGCGACCAGCCAATTGCTTCGATTTGAGCATCTGTTAGTGGTTCACTCATCAAGACATAGTCATAGACCGGGACGACCCGACCGCGGCTTTTTGTCACAAGTGCTGGAAACGCAGCCGTAGCAACAAGGGCGCGGTTGGCAGTAATCACTCCTGAACTCGCCAGTGCTGCCAATGCCCCGTTCTCTTCACGCAATGAGGCAATTCTGGTGTGCTCGAACAGGGTACCGCCGAGTGATTCAAATACCCGGGCGAGTCCCCATGCGAGTTTCGCTGGATTAACAAGGACAACCTCATGAGGCTGGAGCAGACCGGCCGAAGCAAGGGGGGAATTGAACTCACGGCTGAGGGCATCGCCTTCAAGAAACGAGCACTCCTGCTGCAGCATCTGCAGGGTCTGGTACTCCCTGCGAAGGTCGTCTTCCTGCCAAGGGGCGGTCGCGATATCGAGCTCGCCACTTGGTTGAAGATCACAGTCAATTTGGTAATGAACGATTGCTTCCTGGATCGCAGCGAGGTTCTCTGCCCCCATGGAGCGAAGGTTCGCCATTTCATCTGGCCATCGAGCCCGTCCATTGGGGTCCCCGTGTGTAAGCGATGCCGAGCAGAACCCCCCATTTCGACCTGAAGCGTTCGACGCGATTCGATCTCCATCAACAATGACAACAGAGCGTTCTGGGAATCGCTGTAATGCTTGAACTCCGGCCCACAGGCCGGTGAAGCCGCCACCAATAATCAAAAGATCAGTCGAAGTGAAACCTTCGACAGCAGGACGAGCAGCAGGACGGCTCGGGTCGTCGAGCCAAAAACACGTTGGCTTCGCTTGTTGCCAGCGTCCTTGAACCATGTGTTGCCACTCCCTTCTGCTTTTAGCGTACGGCGTTTTGTCGACTAGGCAGACGGGAAGTCGCTCGAAGTCCAAAACCCTTCGCGTCCCTCAGAATCGTCTGTTGATAGTTGCAAAAACCGGCGACAATCTTCAGCAACAGTGAGGTTCACGACATCAAAGAGAATTGTCGGGCCAGCAGCACGAAGGATGACGTCAGCTTCACTTTTTGGTTCGGGAGTCTCGGAGGTTAAAAGAATGAACCTGGTCGAGGGATCCGTATGGCGACGAACTGCGGTGAATCTCCCTAGTGCCCGAAGGACAACTTCCGAACGAGTCAATCCTCCTCGAAAAGACGTGCCCGAACCCGCAAGGTCAGCCACAATCACCGTACCGTCGGTGCGACGCAAAATAAAGTCAACCGTAATACCTGTCTTAGTAATTTTTTTATCGGTCGCCACCACTTCAAATTCAGATGATTTGATCAGTTCCTCAGCCTGTGCACGAAGTGATTGGCCGCTCTGGGGTGACGAAAGCGGGTCGCCCTCTCGCCGGACGCGCTCACGCGCCAAGGTGACGTAGGCAGGATCAAGGTCGTAGCCGACAAAACGCCGTTGTAACTGTGACGCCGCGACCATGGTTGATCCTGATCCCATGAACGGGTCAAGAATTAAGTCATCGGCGAAGGTATAGAGCTGAATCAATTTCGCCGGGAGCTCTACCGGAAATGGCGCAGGGTGGCCAATGCGGCGCGCGCTCTCCGGCGGCATTGGCCATACGTCAACGGTCAACGCAAGAAAGTCGTCAGTAGAAATTGTTGACACATTGGGTAATCCCTGCGCGCTGCGTTCCTTGACGCTTCGTGCGCGATCAAAACGACCTTTACTCGCCACAATGACGCGTTCGGTGAGATCTCGGATCACGGGATTGGACGCGGACCGATACGACCCCCACGCGCAGGATCCGCTCGCTCCCTCGGCCTTCTGCCAAATAATTTCTCCGCGAAGCAAGAGTCCAAGATCTTCTTCGAAAATCCGGATGATGTCACTCGACAGACTTCGATAGGGCTTTCGTCCCAAATTAGCGACGTTGACAGCGATTCGGCCCCCCGGTTCAAGTTTTTTAACGCATTCCGTAAAGACCTCACGCAGCATGTCCAGGTATTCCAAGTACGAAGCAGGAATACCGTCGCGCTCTAACTCTTCTTCATATTGCTTTCCGGCAAAATAGGGTGGCGAGGTGACGACCAGTGCGACAGAGTTATCGTCAACGTCGTTCATAAAGCGTGCATCACCGACGTGAAATGCTTCGCCTATGAGTGAAGGTTGGGGAATTTCGCGGTCTTCGGAAATTTTGGGTGGGTGAAAACGACGGTAAAACTCAGAAGCGTCGTGGCTCTCTCGACCAGATACGCCAAAGTTTGACGTTGCGGTTCGCCGTCGTTCGCTCACGTCACTCCTCGTTTGTCGCTCGGACATCATGATACCGCCGCGCTGTCATTTGCTCGAAAGCTCGCCCAACACGCGTTGTCGGCAAGGATTATGACGCGAGATGAGACGCAGGGTCTTCATCAAATCGCTTTGCGCATCCCTCACCGCAGAAGTAAAAGTCGCTGCCTTCGTAGTGCCGGTGTATCGAGTCCGTGCTGATTGCGACGCTCATGCCGCACATGGGATCGATGGCGCTGTTGGAATCTTCTATTCCCTTTCCGTGATCGCCCATAAGGAATGCTTCGGGCTCAGCGATAAACCGCGTAGCGCATCGGTCAGAACAGAAGAAATAGTCGTGACCGTCGAACTGGGTGTGCGCTGGTGCATCGGCGGTTCGTACTTGCATGGAACATACGGGATCAATCGCATAGCCCTGTCCGCCGCCAAAGCGAGTTCGATTGCGAGCCAGAAGCCATACGGCCCCGGCGAGAAGAAGGAAAATAATGTTGAGATAACTCGTGTAATTCCACTGAAAATATGTAGGGGCAATGGTGACTGTACGGTGAGTAGGAATCGCTCCTGCAAGATGGAAGATTCCCTCGGTCGCCAAGCCACCAAGGACCATCACCACGTAGAACAATGCAACCAGGCGAACGGTTAATTTCCACCCGTAGAACTTTGCGTAAATCAAGATCAATGGCATTGCGATTAAGTCGGCAAAGATGAAGGCGATCACGCCACCGAAACTGATGCCTCCTGCCCACAGAGCTGCGGCTAAAGGAACATTGCCGATTGAGCAAACCCAACTGGCAATCGCGATGAGTGGACCTACGAGCGCATTTTCAAGCACCGTCCAAAAACCGTGACCATGAAGAAAGAGCGCATTCCAAAGCGACGTGGGAACGAGTGTGGCCAAGAAGCCAGCAACCAAGTAGCCAATGAAGAGTTCTTTGCGGAGCATTGTTGCATCAGCGACGGCATAGCTCGCCGCATCAGACCAAGCAGCTGGGCTATTGACCTTCACTTTGAATGGCGTATCCTCCAACTCGTCTTCTCGCTCCTGCGAGACCGGTGCGCCCTGGTCGTGGTCGCCCTCTCGACTTTGTACGCGACGTCGAGCTGTTTGGATTAGTGAACCGGTCAGAACCACACCACCAAAAAGAGCCAGCAGGATGATCATGATCGGTCCACCCACGAACTCCGCAAGTGCGAACTGCCAGCCAAGGAGAACCAGCAGAATCAAGCCCAGTTCAATGACCAAGTTGGTGGAGGCCAACATGAAAACCATTGAAGTAACGAAGTCGGCCCCCTTCTTAAACAGTGACTTCGACATCGATGATGCTGCGTACGAACAACTCGATGACACCATCCCGTATCCCGTGGCTCGAGCAATTGCTTTGGGCGAGCGTGTTCCGAGTTGCTGCTGCATTGTCCGTTTCGAGACAAAAGCCTGTACAAATCCCGAAAGCGTGAATCCGAGGACCAGAGCCCAAAGAGTCTCCCAGAACATAAAAAACGCTTCTCGTAGCGAACGGCCTATGTCGATGATGAACGGGGCCACTGCTACGACGTGCATTCGTTAATCCTCCGCTTTGAATGAGAGAACTCAGTCTTTCCCTACGACTTTACGGGAACTTGGAAAGGAACGACCCCAACGTTATGACTGGTCCTTCATGAGTGGTCGGGCTGCCCGGATTTGAACCGAGGACCTCTGCGTCCCGAACGCAGCGCGCTACCAAGCTGCGCCACAGCCCGTCGGTTGAACTTGTTCAACCTCAGGTCTATGACCATAGCAGTTGCTTGAAATTGATCATTAAGAACCCAATGAGTTGGAAGCACTGTTGTACTCGCTGTTTTTCCTGACCCCTGAGATCGTTCCGCCTCCGCAAAAGCGAATCAATCCACAAGAATGGATGCCAAGAAGGACAAGACTATGCAACGGCCCCGGCACACCCCTGAACAGATTGTTCGCAAACTCAGAGAAGCTGGTCGCTTACTTGCCGAGACTACGTGGAAGAATCGGCTGACCCCGATCTCCCCTTCTGTGAATTAAAGACTTCGTCTCCTGAGTTTTTCTTCATTTCCAACACCTGCAAGTCCACCCTTAATCCTTCCTGATGTAAACGCAAGGCCACCTGCTTCCTTGATTTCCCGATATTTCCTCAAAATTGAGTTTGCCGGGCCTGAAGGCACAAATATCCTCGAAAATCTCTTCAATTTAGAGAGAAATTTTCGGAAATACGCCTCAAAACTCTATGAATTTCAAGCGAAATGAGTCTCGTGTCCAGCAGCGAGTCAGGAGAACTAATGGCTGTAGTTAAGGATGGATTTTTCAACAGCATCGGTACTATGGAAGAGGAGGAAAGAACAAATGAAGAACAAGCACTTTAGGAGTATTGGAAATCAAGAGGAGATTGGAAGGACATTGATTCTCGGTGCGCTTTCGGCTGCAGCAGCTGCGGAGGTTTACTCACTAATTTCCAATGTCACGTCAAAAAAGAAGAAGTCAACTGCAAAAGACTGGCGGAGAATGAATATCTGGGAACCCTAGTATCTCAAGATCCTCTAGGGTCCAGCAGCGGGTCAAGAGAACCTATTGGTTGTCTGACTCGATCTGCGGATTTAGCGTAATAGAGTCGTGGTCGATTTTGGCAATGAGTACTTCATCGATACGACGTTTCTCCATTGTTTGGATTCGAAATGACCACTCATCGATGGAGAGTTCATCTCCTTCGTCGGGAATCCGCCCAAAGGTATCCAGAAGATAGCCACCCAGCGTGACGTACTCACCGTCGGGAAGGTCAAGACCAATTTCATCAGCGAGATCATCAAGCGTGATCTGTCCATTGACAAGCCAGCGCGTAGCGTCGATGCGCGAGACTTCTGGATCGTCGACATTGGCAAGTTCATCCGTGAGATCGCCAACTAATGGTTCTAAGAGATCCTTCAGCGAAACAATCCCCGCGACGCCACCGTATTCGTCGACGACAAGCGCCACACTACGCCGCTTCGCGCGCATCTCGGAGAGTGCTTCGAGTACATCAATCGATTCGGGGAGCAACAACGGCGGTCGGACTCTCTTTGAAATTTCAAGCGTGCTCAAACCAGATCCAGCTTCAAGGAAATCACCGGGTCCTGCACGGAAGAGATCTTTTACAAACAGTAATCCGACAACATCGTCAAGGTCATCGAGCACTACGGGATAGCAACTGTGTCCGCTTGCTCGGACTTCGCGCGCTACATCCATTGCCGTAACGGGAGTTTCCAGCGTTTCGACGTCTACGCGGGGAGTCATCACTTCGCGAATCTGAATCTCCGACAGGGCGGCTAGGTTTTCGGCGATCTCAGTGCGTTGGCGTAACTCTTGAGATTCTGGCGCTGCTTGTTCGGCTGCCCGCCGATTTCTCCGCCTCCACCGCTGACCTTGCGAAGAGGGCTCTTTCTCCACGGGTTGTGAACTCAAAGGTTCTGATCAGTCACAAGAACTGGTACCGGTTGGTAGGAATCATCTTCGTAGCGTTCGCCATTGAGGAGTGCCCGTGCTCCAGCACGGATGCGGAGAGCATCAAGTGGTTTGACGATCCATCCATCGGCCCCCGAGCGCCGTGCCTGAAAAATATCAGGGCGCCGATCAAGCAGCAAGAGAACGGGTACGACATCAATGGCGTCATAGGAGGCCTGTAGTCGCAGATCAAGACAGACGGCAACCCCCCCCATCGATCCAATCTGCATGTCGGCAATGACCAGATCAATCTCTTGTTCAGTGACGATCCCGACAACATCGGTTCCTGAACCGACATAGACAAGATCAGTATCGGGGCTCTCTAAGACGCTTCCGACTTCTCGTCGTACAGACTCAATGTCGCTCGCCACGAGGATGGTGCTCACCCCCTTCAAACTATCAGCGCCATGCTCTGTGGGCGTTTCCCGTTATGGCGGTACCCCTAGTCATCGAAATATCCGCCGAGTCGGTCCAGGCCAACAAGATCGTGAACCTCATGATTTGAAAGAGGGATTTTGGTCACTGGGGCGGGATGCACCGCTTCGATCAGGCCTTCTAGTGCAAGACGTTCTTGATCGTTCATCTCGCGAAACCATTGAAGGTTTTTGGCTAGCAACCCGAGACTGCCGGTTGCGTTGAGGACGTCAGCGCCGATGATCTCACTCGAGAACTCCGGGTGAACTCTGTTGACGATCATGCCAGCGGTGGTGAGCCCAGTTTCAGAAAGTCGATGAGCAAAGAACTGGGCTTCCTCTATTGCATCACTTCGAGGAGAGGTAACTAAAAGGAACGCGGTCGATGCTGCTCTGAGTCGCTCATGGACGGCATCAGCCCGCAGAGAAAATCCCTCTTCCATCCCGGCAAATGCTTGGAAGAACGTGAGCACATCGTTTAAGAGCTCTGCTCCGGCGACCGAGCCAATAGTAGAAACGAGAGCGCGGGTCGCGACCGAGACTGCCTTGAGATATGCACGCGTTGGGCTGAGGAGCGCTCGGAAAATTCTATTTTGCAAAAACGCAGTCAGGCGCGCTGGCGCATCCAAAAGATCCAAAGCATTGCGCGTCGGTGGCGTGTCGACGACCACGAGATCAAAGTCACCCGACATCGTCAGCTCGTAAAGTTTCTCCATCGCCATATATTCCTGTGTTCCGCTCAGTGCTGATGCCAGATTTGTATAGAGCCGATTGGATTTAATTGAGGCCGCTTGCGCCTCGTCGATTGCATAGCGATCAATCAAGGCGTCAAACGTTCCTGCCGTATCCAGCATCAAAGCGAAGAGGGACCCATGCAAGATTCCGGGCACTTCAACAGGAGTATTTCCCACCCCTTCAATGCCGAGTGCATCAGCGAGGCGTCGAGCGGGATCAACGGTCAATACACAGACCCGCTTACCCATCGAAGCGGCCTTTAGAGCCAGCGTGGCTGACACCGTTGTCTTTCCCACACCACCGGGCCCGCAACAGACCAACACCTCAGCGCGGTTTACTGTTTCAAGGATTGTGCTCACAAGAGATCTCCGTCGAGCGTTGCAATCTCGCTAGAGAGAATCCCAGCAAGGACCGTGCATTCGTCGAGCGCGATTGAACCGCACGCGAGTTGCGGGAGTTCCAAAACGGAAAGCGGTAGCTCTCTGCGTAACCGGATCAATTGTTCGACTGACTCTTCGGACCGACTCCTCTGGAACGTTGCTGCATCATCGAGCGCTCGGATGAGTTGTTTGCTGCCGTGCAGCCCTGATTCTTTGAATGCTTCTGCTGCGGATTCGTCAAGTCCCGCGGCACTTCGCTCAACGAGGTTGCAAATCACTGGCCCCAAGGCCACGCTGGCGCGGTCTTCGACCAGAAAAGCCGCTTCGATGGTTTCTGAGACCGGAAGCTCCTCCGGCAACGTCACCAGCAGCACTTGACAGCGCGTGGTGTCCGACAGCATGGACACCACCTCTTCGGCTTGGTTGCGAACAAGACCACTTCGCGCCACATTCATCATTCCTGACGCTGAAGTCAACAAGGTCATGGCATGACCCGTGGCCGGGGCATCCACCAAGAGAACATCGATTGCGGGATCGTTTGAGAGTTGTTTGACCTTCCCGAGAACGAGGACGTCGCGTAAACCCGGAATGGATCCGGCGACAATATCGAGAACGCCCGTTGAAACCAACCGACGTGATAGCCGTCCGAGTCCATGCTCGGAAAGGTATTCGACGAGTGCATCGTCGGGGGTAAGGCGCCGAGCACTGACTGATCCCGATGAGGGATCGCTGTAGAGGAGGGTTGGTGCGTAGCTGAGGGGCTGAGACGTATTGAATGCGCGAGCAAGTTCCGGGCGTCCTTCGAGCTCGACGCACAGGACATTCAGGCCTGCTCCAGCGAAACTTCGAGCGAGTGCGGCGGTAATTGTGGTCTTGCCCACCCCGCCTTTTCCGATCACAATCTTGACCTTGGCGGCTTCGGCGAATTCAGAAAGATTCATGACCGCGTTGAGGCTACCGGTCGGAGGGTCGTTGGCGGGAAGCCCGGTGCATTTGCCCAGGTCAGAGGCCTTGTAAGAAGTGGAAAGAACTACTATCCTGCTGATTACTGACGACCACGTCAGGTCACTGGGGGGTGGCAAATGCTAGAGATGGCCGACGATTGGCAGCGATTCGCAGCGTGCAAAGGACCGTACGCGGAACTCTTCTTTCCACCGAGTACGCCCGAGCGTAAAGAAGACAAACTCGAACGTGAAGCAAATGCCAAAGCAATCTGCGTGGAGTGTCCCGTACAAGCGGATTGCTTGGGCTACGCAATTACGATCCAAGAGCCCCACGGCATTTGGGGTGGACTAAACGAAATGGAACGCAGGGTCCACGTTCGTGTGGATGCGGTAAGCGCCAGCTAACTGCGAAGAAGTACTTGTTACTCGCTTGCTTGGGCGAGGACGGCCGGCGCAGTTGCCATGACGATTACGAACAGGGCAAACGTTACGACGTGGACACCGGTGCACCAAAGGCAGATGCTCTTGATGATGATCAATTCTGCAGTAATCAGCCAGAGGACAAAAACGATTCCAAGCACTGCAAAGATTATTTGTGCGAGATGCAGCGCTTTACGGGCGCTGTTCCATATCCATGGTGAGTACATTGCTACGGCAACGATGTAGTAGCCCAAACCCAGCATGGCAACGGGAATTCCAAAGACTTCGCTTTGGGGTGACGTAGTTACTTTGGCGCAATTGACAATGCCCGAGTCAGAACACGCCAGAGACTGCGTACCAATGAAATGGGCAATCGTCAGATACGTTGAAATCCCAAGGCCAGCGATTGCCAAAAGTTCAGTTGCAATCTTGACCCAAAGCGCTGGGGCCGATGGCGCAACTTTGCCGGAGTCATCTGTCGGCATCGGTTTGCAAATCCCTCTAGAAGGAAATCTTCATAGCAGTTGCTGCTGCCTGGACACCCTTTGTCGTGCATACGCTTCCTGGCTGTCCTCCGGTCACCTTGCAGATTGAAGCAGTGATGTAGTTCGCCGTTGCAACAATGGCTTGCGTTGCAGGATTCGTTGGGTCACTGAGCCCAGATGCAATTTGGTCACGCGTCAGTCCAGCTAAAATTGAAGGAGAAAAACTCGCCCCAGAGCTTAGAAATTGGTTCCCAACATTCGTAAAGGGAATCGACCCGGCCGACCCTCCCGGAAAGTACTGCGCCGTGTCGTATTTACTAACCAGAGCTGATTCTGCTGCGGTCGGCACTTGGAGCGAAGTGAATCCACTTTGCCCGTTCGCTAAGGGAATATTCGTATAGCGCTCTACTGCTCGAAAGGCGAAATACTGGCTGTCAAGCGAAGCCTTGGCGAAGGTAACTGATTGCGTATTTGGATACACATCAGTTGCCGATGACGAAGTGAGCCCGAGTCCGGTCAAGGTACCGAAGCGACTAATCGCTGCTGCGACAGCCCATCGTTCAGCGGCGCAGAACGGGCAATATTCAGCACCAAAGTAGAAATATCCCGGAAGCGGTGTTCCTGATGCACTCGTAAACGTGAGCGCAGGTTGGCCCGAGACGGCCGTTGGCGGCGTAACGGGAACAACTGAGGACGTAACGCCAACGGTGTTGTAAACGCTGAGAGGAATTTTCGTGATGTTATTCGCCAGTGCCGTCGGTGCGGGTTCGTAAGTATTGCCACCTGATGCTGTGGTCTTGGACGTACCGAGAACGCTGTACAGGACGAGTGCGATCACAATCACGATGACGAGTCCGACGGCTCCCCATGTCAGCATTGACGTCGTTGACCGACGCTGCGCCTTGGAAGGGGCAGATTTTTTCTTGGGCTGTGCCACCTGCCGATTCTGGTTCTTCGTCGATTGCTTGTCATTTTTTGACGGCTGCTGAGCCATAGCGAGGACCTTCCGTATGGAGTTCTGACTGCAAAGCGTAGTGGAGGAGTGCAGACCCCGAGTTGTCGGCACTACCCTCGCAGGTATGGACACAGACGCACCGCAAGCATCGATAGACCCTCGGCCTGCCGCAACCGTCATGCTGGTACGAGATTCGCCAGATTCAGGGCTCGAAGTCCTGATGGTCAAGCGAAACTTGAACTCCGACTTTGTGGGCGGGGCGTACGTATTCCCTGGCGGTGGCGTCGACTTGGCCGATGGGGGCTCAGAGGCCGATGCACTCTGCCGAGGCCGACGCGACGCCGAGGCGAGTGCCATTCTCGGCGTGGAGCAAGGAGGCCTTGCCTACTGGGTCGCGGTCTTGCGAGAACTCTTTGAAGAGGCGGGAATTCTGCTGGCGACGACGCAAGAGGGGCTAACGCTTGAACTCACGGGAGAGACGGCGAAGCGCTTTGTAGATCACCGAAATACAATCAATAATCGCGAGCGACGCTTTCTTGATGTCATTCACGAAGAGGGTCTCACATTAGACGTAGGAGATGTCCATTACTTTGCTCATTGGATTACTCCCGAAGGAGCGCCGCGTCGCTACGACACCCGATTCTTCGTCGCTACAGCGCCGCAGTTCCAGACTGCAGCGCACGATGCCGGGGAAGTGATTGCTGATGAATGGATTACGCCTCTTGACGCACTCCGGCGTCATCGCGAAGGAGACATTGAACTTATTTTTCCGACAATAAAAAACCTTCAAGCGATCAGTCGGTTCGCAACCGTCGCCGAGTTGATTCATGCCGCGGAAACCGCAGGCTCGGTCCCCGCGATCTTGCCTCGTATCACGGTCTCGAACGAGGGCGTACGCATTCTGCTCCCAGGAGATCCGGGCTACGACGATGCGTTTCGAGACGGAAGCGCTCCAGCCAATAAGGGGTCATTCAACGACGCCGTCCGTCAAATTTCAGCAACCGCAAACCCTGAACCTGAGGTTCAATGACCCGTAGTAGGCAAAGAGTTGGACGTCGAGGACCCCGACGCCCTCTCCGGTGACAAAGTTTCCTAACATCGGGACCGTGCGATCCAGAATAAACAGCGTGAAGAAAGCGGCTGGAATAATTGTTCTCGCTGCGCTGTGTTGTTCTGCTTGTGCTGCGACCCCAACGGCTTCTCAGAAGCCCCCGTCGACGAGTGTGCCGCTTTCTGTAGCGCCAGCCGTCCAAGCTGCGGCCTATAACGCCACGCAGTCATACCGATCTGCCATGGCGGTTGCTGGTTTCACGCTCTCAAACCAGCTCACCACTCTGGCCAATGATTCGGCGAACAATCCAGCCCAGATGGCGAGCGATGTGACGCAACTCCAGCAAACCTATGACATTGTGCGAGCGCAGGTAAGTGGAGCGTCCAGTGGATCGCTCGGGGCGGCTGCGGCAACGGTTGATCAGTTGGGGGGCGTGGTGATTGATCCCCGAGATCTGTCGGTTCTACCCTCCCAAAGCGGAGCGTTGAGCGCCGAAGCACCAGAGATTGCCGTCATTCTTGGCCGAATCGTCTTATCGCCTCAGCAGATCGCGCTGACGGCAAAGCAGTCGATTGAATGGATTGCAACGCACGCACCAACTGCAGATGGAACAAACGCAGCGGTACATCACAGCGATCTAGTCATTACGGCTGAAGCATGCGGGAAGTGGTTGGCATCGCTGAATGCTCTAGGGGTAATGGTGGCGCCGTCAGTGATGCACGAGAGCGTGGCGTCAATGGCTTCATTGCTCTCGTTGTTGCACCAGAGTGGTCCAGCTTCGGTTCGATCAATTGTCGAGCAGGCTGACGTAACGGTGGCAAGTCTTGCAGCGCTGGCTGGAGATTTCTCCGGGTACGGCTCGGGGGGTGCATATCAATGAGTGAAGACGCACGATTCCAGATGAATCGGCGACAGTTTTTTGGTTCGTCGGCCCTCGCATCGCTCGGACTGGCCTCCCTTGGCGTTGTCGAGGGATCAACGGAGGCGGCTGCAGCAACGCAGCAAGAAGTCGTGACGTTTTATGGCCCCCATCAGGCGGGAATCGCAACGGCGGCTCAGGACCATCTCGTCTTCGCAACCTTTGACATTGCCACATCGTCAACACAGTTGCTTTCGACAACGCTTAATACCTGGAGTCGGGCCGCTGCATCAATGACAGCGGGGAAGCCTGTCGGTGTTTCGGCAGCGTTGAACTTTCCACCAAGCGATACCGGGGAGGCAATGAACGCTGGTCCGGCGAGACTCACGATCACCCTTGGGGTTGGACCAACATTTTTTTCCACCCCTGCTACGGCAAACGCACAGCGGCCCGCGGCACTCGTTGATCTTCCCGCTTTTCCAGGAGACCAACTCAATCCGGAAGCGTCAGGCGGCTCGCTCTGCATCCAGGCCTGCTCGGATGACCCGCAAGTGGCGTTTCACGCAGTGCATAATTTGGCACGGCTGGGTCTTGGTGCGGTGACCCTCCGCGCGATGCAGGTTGGTTTTGGCAGAACGTCCTCGACAACGACTGATCAAGCAACGCAACGAAATCTTCTTGGATTTAAGGACGGCACGAATAACCTTTTGGCCGATACCCCGGGGGCTATGAATGAATACGTCTGGGACAACAAAACGACCCCAGGGTGGATGGACGGCGGTACGTATCTGGTCGCCCGTCGTATCACGATGCGGCTTGAACAGTGGGCTTCGACGTCACTTGGTCAACAACAAAACGCCATAGGGAGAGTCAAGAGTTCGGGTGCACCTCTCGGGAAACGTTTGGAGCATGACCCCGTTGATTTGGCAGCACTTGGAGAACATGGAATGCCAGTGATCCCAGAAGGTGCTCATATCCGGCTCGCTTCAGCAACAACAAATAATGGCGTGAAGATTTTGCGGCGTGGTTATGGATTCGCTGACGGCGTGAACCCCACTACCGGCGAGCTAGATGCGGGACTCTTTTTTATTAGTTTTCAAAAAGATCCGATCAAGCAGTTTGCGGCGATTCAGCGGCAATTGAGCCAAGCAGATTTGCTTCATGAGTACCTGGTTCATACCTCGAGCGGGGTTTTTGCTTGCCCCCGAGGACTTTCTCCAGGCGAAGGATGGGGTCACCTTTTGCTGGGTTAGCAAACTGTCGCAGAATGGTTCGTAACACTATGGTGAGATTGAGTGATTCGCAGATGCCAACAGCTTCGGCGATTTTGAGATGGGGGAGTTAATGGGACGATTTATTCGTAAGTACCGCCGGTTCATTGCGGGAATGACTGCACTCTTGTTGCCAGTGGGAATGTTTGCAGTCGCCCTTCCCGCGGCAGCGCCAGCGAGTGCTGCAAGTGCACCACAAGTCTTGACGGTGGGCACGTTTCAAGGACATCAGGGGCAGTACACATCGATTCAGGCAGCGGTTGACGCAGCCAAGCCTGGTGCGTGGATTCTCGTCGCCCCAGGCGACTACAAAGAGACTGCTGACTTGACGAATACGCCTCCGTCACTCGATCACGGTGACTTCGGTGGTGTGTTGGTGACAAAAGCAAATATTCACATTCGCGGTATGAATCGCGCGACAACAATTGTTGACGGCACGAAGGCTGGCGCTCCCGCATGTTCCTCTAACGCTGCAGACCAACAGTTTGGTGTTGTCCAAGGAGGATCGGCAGCTGGTCGTAACGGCATCGTCGTCTACAAAGCGAACAATGTTTCCATTGACAACTTGACGGTGTGCAACTTTCTTTCCGGATCAAAAGACTCCGGGAACGAGGTTTACTGGAACGGTGGCGCTGATACCGCCAAGATCGGCCTCAAAGGGTACGAGGGCCAGTACCTCTCAGCGACGACGACGTATTACGGCGGGGAATCGAGTGCCGCAACGTATGGAATTTTCTCTTCTGATGCTGCAGGGCCAGCGAACTGGAACCAGATTTACGGCTCAAATATGAATGACTCAGGGATGTACGTCGGCGCTTGTCAACAAGCGTGTGGCATCACGATCAATCACGCGTGGATGGAATACAGCGCACTGGGCTACTCGGGAACGAACTCTGGTGGGGCCATCGTGATTAAGAACTCAATGTTCGATAACAACAAAGATGGATTCGACACCAACACACAGATCAACGGTGACCCTCCAGCGCCACAAAACGGTGCGTGCCCAAATAACGGTATTTCGCCGATCACGCACACGCATTCGTGCTGGGTCGTGATGAACAATGTGTTTACCAACAACAACAACCCCAACACGCCACAGGCCGGTAACGCCGCACAGGGACCGGTAGGAACGGGGATGACAGTTTCTGGTGGGAAAAACGACACCATCATGAACAACACGTTCACGAATAACAAGGCATGGGGAATGCTGGTTGTTCCCTATCCAGACTCCTCGACACCTGAATTCAACCAGTCATGCACCGGAACGGGTGGCGTTGAAATTAGTGGTCTTGGCTGCGTCTACGACCCGAAGAACGTCAAAGTTGTGGGGAATCACTTCTCCAACAATGGTGGGTTCGGTAACCCAACCAACGCTGACTATGGACAGATCACGCTGAATAACAACGAGCCATCGAACTGCTTCATTAACAACACAGCCCAAAAGGGTTCGGAACCACCAAACTTGGAGAAGCTCTACCCAACTTGCGGGGTGAACCAGCCAAAGGCCAACACCGGCGGTGACCTGCTACTCCAGGCTGAATGTGATGCTGGGTTCCTGCCCTGCCCTGCAGGGACGGTCTACCCAGCCCCAACGGGCGTGGTCTTGCAGCCCTTGCCGAAGAGCTTGCCGACAATGCCGAATCCTTGTGCCAGTGTTCCGAACAACGCGTGGTGCAAAAACGGAAAAACGGTTTAGGGCGTAGCGTCGAGGGCTTGCTCGAGCGTTGACAAGAGTCGCGCCGTGCAGCCCTCGACGTAACGCTGAGGAGCAATGACCTCGGTAATAGTGCGCGCTATGTCCTCAAAGCGCTGGGCCATCGGGCCACTTCCCTTGGCGACGGGATTTCCTTGATCTCCACCAGCAGCAACGGCGGGGTCAAGCGGGATTGTGCCTACAAAGGGAACGCCAAGCGTTGACGCGAGTCGCTGACCTCCGCCCGAACCGAACAGTTCATAGGTCGTGCCGTGCTCGCACGTGAAGTCGCTCATATTTTCAAGGACACCAGCAATTCGCAGGTTGCCGCGTCTTGCCATGTCAGCGGCTCGAGCCGCAACATTTTGCGCCGCAACTGGAGGAGTCGTGACAATAA